>JAEIGA010000938.1_pt1 | contig 43663 bp, 51 predicted proteins | sample 9270691 | NCBI WGS metagenome assembly JAEIGA01 (sample SAMN17057246, study PRJNA624740) | gut metagenome | biome: biome; isolation source: fecal sample | host: Bos grunniens | place: China: Xizang | collected 2019
CTGCAGTATGCGGTGCATAACCCGTCCGGGGAGGATGTCCCTCTGGACTTCTCTGTGGGTAACTATGCCGGCACGGAGTTTTACTTGAGATACTCGGCCGTGGCCACTCCGGGCGTGCAGTACACTCTGCACAACACCGTCGAGGTGGAGGGCGACTCATCGCAGAACATCACCACCTACCTGAGGGTGATATCGGAGGGCGTGGATATGCTCACCCCTTCCATCGGTGCGGATATCCGTGCCATCGCGGTCGATAACCGTGAGAACTTCGCCCCTACGGCTGGCGCTGACTTCTTCATGAACCCGAAGACCAGGAACAACACGGAGGCGAACCCTGCGGTCATCCTGAACGCTGCACAGGGCGGTGCTGCCGTCCCTGCCACCTTCTCCGGTCTGGGCTTCGTGAACGACGGCTGGGTGACTGACGCATCCGGCCAGAGGTGTCTGCGCATCCTTGCAGGTCAGTCTCTCGAGATAGACTACGAGGTCATGCAGGCCTTCATCGAGGCGGGCCAGAAGTACGGCAACCAGAAGGCATCGGTGACCATGGAGTTCGACATGGCCGTGCGGAACGTCACCAACGAGGACGACCCTATCCTCAGAGTGTGCTCATACCTTGCTGCAGACGGTCTTCCTCTCGGTCTTGAGATGAAGCCGCTCGAGGGTGTATTCATGACCCGCTCACAGAGAACTGCCGGACAGCAGAACTTCGCATGGGAGGAAGGCAAGCGCACGCATATCGCCGTGAACTGCTACTACAACCTCGGAGCAGCCGGAGCGAACGAGACGCAGGTGTCGTATGTCCGCATCTTCATCAACGGAAACATCGAGCGCGAGTTCCTCTTCGACCACAACCGCAACAACGAGTTCTGGCAGGCGGACGCGAAGGGTGTGCCGTCATCGCTCGGCATCCGCATCGGTCAGGACGGTGCAGACATTGACATCTACTCCATCCGTGTGTATCAGAAGGCGCTCTCCTCGCAGGATATCCAGCAGAACAGGGTGAGCGTCCTCCCTACCGCAGCGGAGAAGCTCCAGTTCCGCACCGAGAACGACCTCTTGCAGGACGGTGCGATATCGTACGCCAAGGCGGCCGCGAAGTACAACGTCATCCTCTGGAAGGGATACAACGTCTCCGGACATAACGAGGACACCAAGACCGACAAGAAGGGCGACCTGTATATCCAGATGAGAGGGGCGGACGGATCAATCGACCGCGCCCACTCCGGCAACCTCACGGGCATGACGCAGAAGGGCCAGGGCTCCACTGCGAAGCTGTACTACGAGTGGAACCCGCAGTTCCAATGGAAGGACGACACCGGCTCCTTCGTGGACCTTGACGGCGTGGATCACGGCCAGAAGTATCAGCTCATGAGCGGAGTGCCATGGGCGACGAAGCTCGTCGGCAAGATCAACTACGCCTCAAGCATGCAGTCGCACAAGCAGGGCGCCTGCGACCTCTACAATGACCTCTACAGGGTCATCGTGACCGACTGGTCCGTGAACAAGGTGGAAGGCTTCGAGGACTCGCGTGTGACTGTCATCGAGAGGCCGTTCCTCTACTTCGTGCAGACTCCGGACGACGCGCAGCCGGTGTTCCAGGGCCTGATGACCTTCGGACCAGGCAAGGCAGACAAGCCGACATGGGGCTACGACAAGAAGGTCTTCCCGGACATGGCCATGATGGAAGGATCCGACAACAACTTCCCGCTCACCGACTTCCGTGTTCCATGGGATGACCGCGTGACATACAACCCTGACGAGGAGTACTTCGAGTACAACGGCGAGGGCAACATAGACTTCGATATGGGCCGCGTCCATGAGGAGGAGACTGCAGGAGGCGAGACTGTCGAGGTGCCTGACGCTGACATCGTGCAGTACTACAAGGCTGCATGGGCGTGGACCTTCCGCTGGAATACCCTGATATCATACTACGACGGTACTCTCGAGGACCTGAAGGCCGACAAGAGCGTCAATACCAAGCTCTCGTACTGGGTGACCAAGGCATCGGCATCGGCCCGTCAGTTCGACCTCTTCCGCATCGACTACCTCGGCAAGGATGAGAACAACAACGACATCCTCGAGTGGGTACCTGCAGGAGTAGACAAGACGGATGGAGTGTGGAACAGCCGCAACCTCATGGACGAGACTCCTGTGGCTAACTCTTCGCTCTGGGCTGAGATGAACGCGGACTTCCAGGCCGCACGTGCAGCGATATGGAAGACCAAGGCGCCGGACTTCTTCTCTGTCCGCTCGCTCCAGTTCCATCAGTCGTTCATCAAGCTGCTCGCAGGTACCGACAACAGATCCAAGAACACCTACTACGTCCTTGACCCGCTCACTCACAAGATACACCTCCATGCGGACGACATGGATACCATCTGGAAGACTAACAACACCGGCTGGCAGCTGAAGCCTTACTGGCTTGAGGAGCACGACACCGACGACAACGGGAACACCTACTGGGAAGGTCAATATAATGCCCTCTTTGACCTCGTGGAGCGTGCCTATGCCGATGTCCTTCCTCAGATGATGAAGACCATCCTCGGCCAGATGTCCGCCCTTGTGGGTTCCGGAACCAAGGACAAGTACGGCAACGTCATCCCGCAGACTCCTGAGGGCTGCATCCAGAAGTACTTCTTCAGCATTCAGGAATACTTCCCGGCGACGGCATACAATGAGACCGCCCGCATCCGCTATGAAAATGCACAGCTCGCGGTGGCGAAGGGCGAGTTCGCTGCTCCGTCCGGCATCAACCCTATCACGCAGTCCCTCGGCTCACAGCTGGCCAGCGAACGCCAGTATATCAAGCGCAGGATGGTATACCTGTCCTCGTATGCAGCGTATGGAGAGTTCGACGCCGGCAGTGCTACGGGAGCCCTCTCCATCCGAGGCATGAAGACGGTGGAAGGCGGTGACGCTCCGATGATCCTCACCATCAAGCCGCACCAGTGGCTCTACCCGACAGGTGCGACAGGTCAGTCCATCGTCAATCCTCACGTCCGTCTCGCCCCTGGTGGCCGTCGTGTGGATGCTCACGGTCATCCGTACGGAGAGGAGGGCTACGAGTTCAATATCGGCACCATCGTCGGAGACACCTCGTGCAAGCTCTCCGGCATCAACTACATGCGAAGCATCGGCAATGTCTGCGCCCTCTCCGTCAATCCGGCCTACGGCTTCACCGTCTCCGGTGACCGCCTTGTGGAGTTCATCGCGGAGCCTGCGGAGGGAGCAGCTGCACAGTTCCGTCCGTCGTCGCTCCTGGTCACAGCTCCGAACCTGAAGACGTTCCGCATCAAGGGCTGCAGTCAGATCGGTGGCGAGCTCTCGCTCTCATCACAGACCAGACTCACCGATATCGACATCAGGAACACCTCGATAGTGGGCGTATCTCTGCCGGAGTCGGAGACGCTGACCTCGGCGATGCTTCCGGATAAGATCACCGCGCTGACACTCAAGAATACGAGGAACCTCGCCACGCTCACGCTCGACAGCTACGCCTTCCTGCAGGAGGTACGACTGCTGCAGGACTACGGCAAGTTCGACAGCCTCGCCTTCCTGAACGAGTGCTACGTGTCCGGTGCTCCTCTGGCCGCCTTCGAGGCTGCCGATATCGCATGGCAGAACGTGCAGCCGTCAGTGCTGGAGTATCTGCTCGGCATCGCAGTGTCATCGCTCTCCGGATCCATGGTCGTGACCGGCAGCAGCTCGGCCGTGACCTTCCCGATGAAGAAGACCATGCTCGAGAAGTGGGGCGATATCGACACAGGAGCGGACGGTCTGAAGGTGACCTACCCGGTCCGCGCGATAGACAGGGCACTCATCTCCGGAGAGGGCACACTCCGACAGCTCGGCACCTACGGCTACGACGTGACTCCTGCCACTGCCGGAGGCATCTCGACAGTGTACGGTAACAACTTCAAGAAGATAGAGTGGGCTGTGTCATCCACCGCCTACGTCATCCTCGGCAAGAATGCCGGAGAGGTCGTTCTGAACCGTCTGGGCGTGGAGATGGAGGACGGAAGCGGTCCGACTGTGGACCTGATCTGCCGCATCATCCTGCTCGATGGCTCTGTCATCACAGCCACCAAGACGCTCAAGTGCTACGACCGCTCGGCACGTGTGGGTGACTTCGTCTTCCACGACGGAACCTACTCGGATGAGAACGACGGCAGCAAGACGTGCATCGGTGCCTGCTTCTACTCCAACAAGGAGACCGGCCTCCGCCTGATGGTGTCTGCGCAGATACCGACCAACGGCAACTCGTCGCACTGGGGTCTTTATCCGGATAACAGCAACGGCGTGCAAAATGTACAGCTGGAGTCCGGCTACGATGTCTATGACACGCCGATGGTGAACAACACCACCCACGGCATCCTCAAGACCGAGCAGGGCGGACAGGATTACTACATCAGCGACGCGACATACCGCGATGAGTCGGAGAACGGTGTGGACGGCTTCCGTGTACCGAAGGCAGGATCATCGGCCGATACTCTCGGACTGGTGACGCTGAAGGAGGACTTCCATCAGTGGAAGACCGGCGACAAGATACCGTACGGTCTCTACTACACCCTCCAGATCATCGACCACCGTGACCGCATCCTCACAGAGCTGGGCCTTGATATCCCTGCAGCTGTAGGAGAAGAGACGGAGGCGCAGAACCTTGAGACGCTTATCCAGCAGATCATCGCCCAGAACGGGGCGGATAAGTACGACCAGTTCTACTACCCTGCAGCATCTCGCTGTCACGCCTACGAGCCGCTGATCACACGCGCCGGAGATATCCTCGCCGACAAGTTCAAGGCGGGCAACTGGTGGCTCGCTTCCCCTGGTGAGCTGAACCGCATCTACTGGCACCACAGCAAGGGCTACGACGGCGCAGAGCATGCAATCTTCACGAAGGCGTACAAGGCCGGAGTCTTTGCGCAGCATTACGCCGGTTACCAGTGGGCGTCGCTGGAGTACTCGCGGTCGTACGCCTGGTACGTGTACTTCGGCAATGGCTACACGACCGGCAACTACAAGTTTAGCGCCTTCGGAGTTCGCCCTGTGGCCGCATTTTAATTTGTGTATTTCCTGAGGGCTTTGACGCCCTCAGGTCTTAAAACCTTGTCATCTTATGAAAGCATCGCAGGCTTCACTCTATCGCAAGATAGAACTGCTTCTTCTTTGGGTCATGCCGGTCTTGGACCGGCTGCCCAAATCCTTGTCCTGTCAGGAGCTGGGCAGGAAGGCGCTGACTGATCTGACCGACAGCCTCGATCTGGTCAGCTTTGCGCTTAAAGCCGAGCGTGGCCCACAACGTCTTGAATATATCGACGCCTTGATCGTCCGGATGACTGACCTGAAGACCATAATCAGGAGCTTCAGGACCATGTCGCAGAGCCGTGAGCCGAGGGTCCTCACTCAAGACCAGTATACCACGTTCATCGAACTGCTCAAGCCGATATCTACGGAGGTGGGCAGATGGAGAGCAAGCAACGCTGGAGACTGCTCTACATGCAGCTCTGATCATAGGAAATAATTGCGATTATGACCTACTGTGATCTCATTAAATTAAATGGACGCCGCACTGGGCCTCTTGGCTTAGTTATATCATCAGACGGCGCCATGTCAGCCGGTAACCAGTGGACGTCGCTGGAGAACTCGCGGTCGAACGCCTGGTACGTGAACTTCGGCAATGGCAACACGAACAACAACAACAAGTATAACGCCTACGGAGTTCGCCCTGTGGCCGCACTTAATCATGAGATCATGACAGGCTGGACGGAAGCGTTCGAGGACTGCTGCCGTCATAAGATGACTACCTTGCAGTGCTCGCTCTACCGAATTAGCGCGGAGGATGACCTCCCCTCACTCGCTGAGGAGGTAGAGTCGCGCACTTATACACCCAGCACGAGCACGTGCTTCATCGTTTCGCATCCTGTGCTCCGCGAGATCTTCGCTGCCAACTTCCGCGACCGTATCGTGCAGCACTGGATATGCCTGAGGCTGAACCCTCTCTTCGAGGAGCGCTTCCAGTCCATGGGCAACGTCTCCTACAACTGCCGCGTCGGCTACGGCGTGCTCGCAGCAGTGGAGAGGATCCGCGACGAGATCCTGGCAGTGTCGCAGAACTACACGAAGGAGACATGGGTGGCCAAGATAGACATCCGCTCATGCTTCAACAGCATCGACAAGAGCATACTCTGGAGGAAGCTGGAGTGGCTCATCGACAACCACTACCACGGCGAGGATAAGGAGACGCTCAGATGGGTCACCCATGTCACCCTGATGCACGTGCCTGAGGCCGACTGCGTCAAGCGCGGACGTCTGGAGCTGTGGAACGAACTGAACCCGAAGAAGAGCCGCTTCAACCTTCCGCCCGACGTGGGCATGCCTATCGGGAACATCACCTCGCAGCTCTTCTGTGGCTTCTTCCTCTCCTTCCTTGACGAGTTTGTCATCCCCCTGGTGCGTCGCTTCGGCGGCAGGTACATCCGCTTCGTGGATGACATGACGCTGATAGGTAACAGCAAGGAAGCACTGCTGGAGGTCATCGACCAGATCCGCACCTTCCTCCTCGAGGAGCTCGGCCTGACGCTTCATCCCGATAAGGTGTATATACAGTCCGCCATGAAGGGCCTGCCGGTGGTCGGCAGCGTCATCAAGCCCGGACGCATCTACATCTCCAACAGGACCGTCCACAACATGAAGAAAAAGATGAACCAGACGGAAAGGTACTGCAGCACCATCCTCGCCAACGGGATAACGGTCCGGAGAGCGCAGGTCCTGCAGACTCTCATCGAGGGACTCAACTCCTACCTCGGCATCGTGAAGCATTCCGCCTCGAGAAACCTGAAAATGAAACTATTTTCCGGACTTGTTTCCTTCTGGAAGATCTGCTACGTCAAGAACCTGCAGGTCGTCAAGATCCGCAAGTCCTTCCAAACGCTCACACTATTAAAACAGCAAGAAAATGAAGAAGACAAACAACTCAGAGCCCAAGCTGCTCACTATCTCGCACAGCCGTCTCAGACAGCGCCTCGTCACCGTGGCCATCGACGTGGAAAAGACCGACGAAGGCTACAGCTACAGGGAGGTGGTACTTCATCCGGATATCACCAACTACGACGGCATCGTCAGCGCCCTGATCACATGCAAGTACCCGTCGGACAGGATGCAGGCCACCATCAACAACTACCTCGCAGACCCTTCTGACGAAGGAATACTGCAGGAGTTCAACGACATGCAGGCATGGAGAAAGGAAGCGAAGGCCATCGCCAAGGAGATCTTGGCAGAGCTGGGAAAATAGCATCCGCCCGTCCTACCGTATTATAGTCGTCTGTGCTATGTTTGCAGCACCTAAATATCGCAGACGACTATGATACCACTCGACACCACTACCGGCACAACCTCGGCCACCAAATGGCTGAGCGGACTGCTCTCCATACCTCTCGGCATACTTGTCCCGCTCCGCCCACTGCTGATCGTCCTCGTGGCCTTCATCGCCATCGACTTCATCACCGGACTCGTCGCATCCTGGCACAGGGGCGAGGGCTTCTGCTCCAAGAAGATGTGGCGGACCATCTACAAGTGTGCCTTCGCTTTCACCGGCGTAGTCATGATGCACCTGCTCGATGAGGTGGTGCTGTTACCAACACGGACCTCCCCGCTGCATCTTGCGAACTACTTCACCGCCTTCGTCTGCGGTACCGAGTTCTGGAGCTTCCTCGAGAACGGCAGCGAATTGAGCCAGCACCCCGTCTTCAGGATAGTGCGGAGACTCATGAACAACAAGTTCAAGGAAGCCACAGGGGCAGACCTTGACGCAACGATACAAAAAGAACAACACCAAGACCATGAAGATAGAAATCAATAAAATCCACCACTGCGACTGCCTTGAAGGCATCAGAAAAATCGGGGGGGGCAGCATCCAGACCATCATCTGCGATCCACCCTACTTCCTCGGCATGACCCATGACGGACACTCTGCACAGATGGCTGACCTGAGCATCTGCCTCCCGTTCTACCGTGAGCTGTTCCGTGAGTTCAAGAGGGTACTCGCCCCTGACGGCTGCCTGTACTGGTTCTGCGACTGGCGCAGCTACGCCTTCTACTTCCAGCTTTTCGATGAGATCAAGCCACGCAATCTGATAGTATGGGATAAGCGCTCCGGATGTGGCAGCTTCTACACTAATGAACACGAGCTCGTCATCTTTGCGACCAACAACAACGCCCTCCGCCTGAAGGCTGCCAGGAATATCGTCCGCGATATCCCCGCATTCTCATCGGGTGCAAAGAAAACTAACGGAGAGAAGGTACACCCCACTCAGAAACCTGTGGAACTGATTGAGAAGTTCATCACTGACAGCACCAAGCCGGGCGACACCGTCCTCGATTGCTTCATGGGCTCAGGAACTACAGCCATAGCAGCCAAACGAACAGGGAGAAACTTCTACGGATTTGAGCAGCAGCTCAAGTATGTCGAAATAGCAACAGAAAGACTTCAAAATGAATAATACCAAGACCATCATCATCCTCGCCCTCTTGCTCATGCTCGTCGCCTTCATTGGCGGCATCTTCACCCATAAAGCCTTGAGCAAGGAGGAGCCACTTCCTCCGGAGACGATCATCGTGCCCCAGATCGAGTACGTAGATCGTCCCTTTCCGGTCAGTCGGGAACCTGCCCCGGACAGCATCCCCTCCATCACCATCAAGAAGGAGGACATCCTGCCGACGGAGGACACCACCTCCGTACAGGTCCGCCCGACAGTCTCAACCTTCACAGACACCCTCCCGTCCGGTGCGTCGTACAAGATACAGGCGAGCGGCATCGGCACATCCATCGAGAGCATCGCGCTGTCATGGCCACAGAGGGAGACAGTGATACGTGAGCCCTACAGGGGATGGTCTATCGACCTGGTCGGGCAGGGCATGCTCACGGACTTCTCCATGGCAGGAGCGACCGCCTTCGCCGGGCTGCAGGTCGGATACAACTCTGACCGCTTCGACTTTGGCATCGGACCGGGAGCATTGTGGAGCCGTCCGCCAGGAGCAGCTTCCCACAAGACATCCCTCGCCGTGATGGCGACGCTCAAGGTCCGCCTGCACCGTTTCAGGTGACGCCTGCGGAAGAGTCACACCTGTGTGCATGCGAGATCCTGGCACTCGCCGAGTCCGGACTCTGCTCGAGGGGCGATATCCTTACAGCATTGAGATATATCCGTAACTCGCTGGAACACGAAATTAAGCCCGTACGGGCGAAGGACAACGAAAGGAGGGCGAAGGCTCTCGCAGAGGTCACAGGGGCAAAGAAAAAGCCCCGGACCGTTAAATAGTTATCATCTCACCTACAACTATAGAAGCGACACAGCGCATGGTCAGGGGCTTATGTAAGACCTTCCGCGCTGGTCGCTTCTGTTATATTGCAGGGAGACGGTGCAAAGGTACGGGAATATGTTAAACAAAACAGTAGCAAGAAATGACTATGAAAAACAAGTACTACGAGATCCTTGACAGGATCATGGCCACAGGCAAGACTCAGACAAACAAGAAGGGCAACATCCGCTTCCTTCTCAACCAGACACTCACCCTCAGTCCCGGAGACCTCCTCGAGATATTCGAAGGTCATCCGATAGCGAGGAAGAAACTCAAGAAAGAGCTGGAGCTGTTCACCTCCGGGGAGAGGCTGACAGAGCGGTACAGGGAAGCAGGGATATCGTGGTGGGATTACTGCGGACCTATACTCGTGAACTCCTACCCGACCTATCTGGAGAAACTCCCGGGACTCATCAGGAAGATCAACGCCGAGAAACGCAACAGCAAAAACTACGTTCTCTTCCTCGGCTCTACCGACGCAGAAAGCAATCAGGCGCCATGCCTCAGCCTGGTGCAGTTCCAGATACATGAGGGACGTCTGGTCATCTCCGCCTACCAGAGAAGCTCGGACGCTAATCTCGGACTCCCTTCGGATATCTATCACCTCTACCTCATGGCCAGAGAGATAGACCTGCCGCTTGACTCGATCACCCTCTTCCTTGCAAATGTGCATATCTATGAGAGCAATCAGGAGAAAACCAGGCAGCTGCTCGACGGGGACGAGGGCGTCAAGTTTGACCTGAATGTATAGACAGCACTGTCCGGCACCCCTCCCTGCACCCTCCCTCTCGAGATTTAGTGCTGTGCTGGGTGCTGGATAACTCCATAGCCGTCAGAGATATAGGAAATCGGAGCACTCTCGCACTCCGATTTTTCTATTTTCAGACAGGTGTCTCATAATGGAATTATATCCGCCTTCTTGAGAGCATCTTCAGCCTTGACTCCGGAAGTGCCTACATATATGGAAGTGACTGCAAGGCTGGAGTGGTCGGCCTGCTTCTGGACCATGCCGATAGGGACACCACTCTCGCTCATGAGCGTCATACCTGTGTCCTTGAGACTGTAGAACTGCACCTCCATCGGCAGACCGCATGCCTCGCGGACATGATCATCCCAGTACTTCGCGAGCTTCCTGCTGCAGAGTTTCTTCCTTGAGGGTGCGAAGGTGTAGCCCTTGCCGTCTCCGAAGATATAGGCTCCAGGATCCGAGAAGTCAAGGGTGACGATGTGCTTCATCATCGAGTCCGGCATGGTGCGGTACGAGGTCTTGTCGTTCTTGGCTATCTCCCCATGTATGGCCACGAGCTGCTTCTTGAGCATGAAGTCCCCGACCTTGAGACTGGCGAGTTCCTTGGGGCGGATGAAGCAGCAGAAGCACAACAGGCAGGCTGCGAGGTAGTTCGGATTATTCTCCTCCAGCCATGCAAAGGTGCGGGCGAGTTCCGCCTCCGTCAGGATCCTGCGTGTCTTGGCCGTGAGTTTCTTCGGCTTCTTCTTCACCTCCGTGAACGGATTGGCCGAGACGTAGCCTCTCTCCTTCATCCAGTTCCAGAGGATAACGAAGAACGCCCGGTAGTTGTTGTATGTTCTGGGGCAGAGGTTCTCGTCGTCATCGATGTCGTCCATCAGATCAAGGGCATGGCCACGATTGAATGCTGCACAGGAGAGGTTCTCCGGCATGCCGTACTCCTTCATCCATCTGCGGAGTCTCTTGACGTATGAGCGGTAGCTCCTGATGCTGTTCTCTTCCGCTTCCTTGGTCTTTACCTTCAGGAATGAGTCGAGTGCATCACATAGCGGAGTCTCCGCCCTTGGCGCGTCCTTCTGTATGAGAGGGCTCCATCCGAGGGAGAGCTGTGCGGACAGCCTGGCCATGATCATCTTGGCTGTGGCTCTTCTTTCCTTGATTGACTTGATCCGGTTGATCTTTACCCGAAATCTTCGCATTTTTCCTGTCGCATAGTCTCTGACAGAGTAGGATATATACCAGTCTTTTCCCTCGGTCAGACGAGGCGGTATATAGTCGAGGTGGGGGGTTGTTTGTAAAAAAGACATTTTTTTTCTTCCCGACAGGTCCATATCGTCCCCATCGAGAAGCGGTTGTACATGTTCCGATTTTGTCCCGGCTTTTATTATAAAATCGCATAACTCATTGATATTCAATAAATTATGCGATTTGTAGCGGAGAGAGAGGGAGTCTTTTCCTACTCTCTTCCCCATGCCAGAGATATCTATATGCTCGATTTGCATATTTGGGTTAACGTATTTTACTATATTTTTGTCCCGATTTTGTCCCGTTTTTCCCGGGTTAAAATCTTAACTATAAGGGTATTAAATTCTATTTACCAATTACCCCACCGACACCGTGGACTGACTTCGCAATACCGTCGAGCCCTTTCTTGAGTATGTCTACCTGCTCACCATCCAGTGCCGTCACCTTCTCCACGAGCAGCTGCAGCTTTTCTGCGACCACCAACAGGGCAACAGTCTCATCGCTTACCTTGACCTGCTTCTTCAGGTCGTTAAATCTGTTCACAATCTTATCCATTATTTATTGAGTATTTCGATATTATTCTCACCGAAGACCAGCTTGAGGACCTGGTCCTTCTTGTCCTTCATGAGCTTGATCTGCAGGATCGCTTCGACCGGCTCCGCCTCTTTTTCCTTGACAGGCTGATACACCTCCGGATAAGTGATCAGGTCAACAACTCGCACACCGAGGGCTCTTGCGATTACCGCAAGGTCATCTACTAACATCGTCCTCCTTCCATTGAGCGTTCTGCTGACATAATGCTCCTTGATAGCATCCTCATCGACAAGGTCCACCTGTTTCATACCCCTGTCTTTCAGTATTTTACGGATATTTTCTGCTATCTCCTTCTGGTAACTCATTTTGTTCTTTTTTCTCATTCAAATTTACGCATTGATTTTCAATAACTTACAGACTGATTTGGTAACTAACTTGCAGAAAACGCAAGAAAGACTTGCGGATTTCGCAATTTAATCGCTATATTTGCAAACCGATACAAATGTATCATAAAATAATACACGCATAAATAGCAAGAAATGACTACCAACAGATTTGCATTTAAGAGAGGATGGGGGCAAGTTCCGTACAACCTGACCAAGACGGTACGCGAGCGCATCATGGCAGCCCTTAATCTGAAGACCAGGAACACCTTCTACATCCGCCTCCGTGGAGAGATCGAGCCGAAGGTCAGCGAAGCGGAAGCCATCGAGGCAATCTTCAAGGACTACGGCATCACAGAGGTCTGGGGCGACTAACACAATCACATCACTATATGGCTACACTTTACAAGGAAAACGGAGAAATCGTCAAGGATATACAGCCTAAAAACGACAAGCGTTTCACCCTTGAGGAACTCTACAAACTGCTCCGGTGCGACACTGTCGAGCGTGTCTTCATTGAAGGGACAAAGATCATCATGATCGTAGATGAGAACGGCAAGATCAGGGGACGCCCCCAGAACATCAACGCCACCAACATCTACCACTCACGCGAACGGATGAACATCTGGGAGTGGATTGCCGGTGACGCACTCCTCTGCGAGGGTTCGCAGTTTTAACATACGGGCGGAAAGTTCTGACGATAAACCAGGACGTCGGAAAAATTGTGAATTGCTTTCGAAATTCCTCTAAATCTGGACACTCCTTGGGGGCATGGCTCGCCCTCCCGCCCGCCACTCAATCACTCACGACTATGGATTTACAAAAGACACTCGACCTGCTGGCAGCCAAGGGCGACCACAGGCACACGGCCACCGAAGCCTTGGTGGTTTTGTATCAGAACGAGGAGGCCGGAGCCTTCGAGACACATATCTCGGGCGACCTGGTCGGACTCAAGAGGATGCTGCTATCCTACGCCAAGACGAACAGCTTCTTCAGGAAGATAGTCCTCGACACTGCGGACTCCATCAGAATACACCAAAAGGGAGGAGCAAAGTCATGAAGGGAAAGATGAATATCAAGTTCGACTTGATTGCCCTCCTCGAGGATATCGCCCAGATGGGGCCGGACAATATAGGCGTCGATAATTTCATCGCGGTGACGGAGACGAGAGCGGAGGGAGGGGACGCAAGGAAGACTTACCTCCTTGTCAAAGGCGACGACGTGGTCAGCTCCGCGCAGTTCCTGGTCCGAGCCATGAGCCAAGACCCGAAGCTCGCCCTCATAGTCTCACTCGCAGCCGGGTCTTTCATAGCCGCCGGCGGGAGGTAAGAGTATGAACACCGAGTTGACAGAGCGGGAGCTGCAGATAGCGGAGCTCATCGCATGGGGTGCATCCAAGAAGGAAATCCCCGACCTACTGAAGGAACTGTACGGAGGACGCGAGATCTCCGTGCATACAGTGGAAAATATAGCAAGAAACATCTATGCAAAGTTACACCTAAATAAAGCGAGCGAGCTGTCGGCCTGGTACTTCTGTAAGCATCACCAGGTCGATGACTCACTCTCACCGATCAAACGCATCCGGACTGCTGCACTCAGCATCCTCTTCCTGATCCTTCTGATACCTCAGACACTCGGCTACGATGATGAGGCACTCAGACCACAGAGAACCAGGACTACGAGAGTCGAGCGTGTCATCCGGACAAAAAGAAAAGACTGACATGGATATATCACTCAAACATCTGCAGATGCTGAAGCGGGCGGTGGAACGCCACATACTTGACCTCAAGTACCCAAGACGCAAATATGTGACCGAGCAAGACCCGGGAACACTTGCGGAATATGAAAAACTGGCCGAAATGATTGACGACCTAATTTTGAAACAATAAAAACTCTACAACTATGACACAAATCGAATTAGAAGCACGCCTCTCAGAGATAGAGGCAGACTACACCAACCGCATCACGCCTCTCCAGCAGGAGATCATGAACCGCAAGATCCACATCGAGCAGCTGCACTCCGAGCATGACATAGCCGTCAGCAAGGCGAAGTCGCAGATCATCAATTTCGAGAGTATGATATCAGGCCTCAAGGCGATGAAGCTCGAGAAGAAGGCCGAAGCATACAGGCAATTCACGGAGGAACACCCCGAAACCTTGTAAGAATTCCATAATAAGTACGCCCGCCGTGAGGTGCGCATTTAGGTTTAGGTTTTAGTACAAACCGGGCGGACATCGTGCTGGATAGTCGATGCAATCTCAAGAGAGACCTCCGCCCACTCATGGGAGCAGAGCCCGGAACATCCGGGAGGAACGCGGTACCGTTGTTTGACATTCATCCGTCCGCATCCTCGGCAGCTCATAGGTTCTACTCCTGGTGCTCCCACCAATCCCCTCTGGGGGGGGTAAAAATTCAACACCATGGCAACAATAAAAAAAGACTTCACCGAGGCCGTCAAGAGGCGCATCGACGCCGACCCCAACGCCCTCCTCGATATCATCACCGGACTCACCGGCAAAGGTAAGAGAGAAGGTTCTACCTATCGCACCGCCTGCCCTTGCTGCGGATCACAGTACGGGCTCACAATCACTCCATCCAAGAAGATATACAAGTGCTTCCACTGTGGCAATCTCGCAGGAAAGGACCCGATCTCCTTCCTGATGAGCGCCTACAACAAGGACTTCACCGAAGCCATCGAATACCTGGCCAGCCATTACAACATGGTCGTCGAGTATTATGAGGAAAAGAGGAAAGCCCGCAAGTCAGAGGCGAGCAACTTCTGCAAGAGGATGCTCACCCAGTCCGGACTGACCTACGCCGATGTGACGGCCACGGTGACGGAAGGCGACAACGGTGCAGTCACTACCCTCCGCACATTCGTCCCCGGAACCCTCACCAAGGACGGAGAGATCGACAAGGAAGGCGATGACGCCGTCATCAAGTACTACGACCTCGAGGGACTTCCCGTGACCTTCACCACGGAGGTAGGCAAGAAGCAGGTCGAGAGGAGATATCTGCGTGTCAGATATCAATATCCGGAACTCCACCTCGATAAGAACAAGAGACCTATCAAGTACCGCAGCCCCATGGGTGCGCCTACTTTCATATATTACCCCGAGGCTATCCGCAAGGCCTACCGCTCCGGAGAGGAGCTGCAGACGCTCTTCATACAGGAAGGCGAGAAGAAGGCGGAGAAGGCCTGCAAGCACGGCATCATGTCCGTGGCCGTGTCCGGCATCCAGAACATCGGACACCAGGGCACCCTTCCCGACGATATCATCTCCCTGGTGGAGAAGTGCAAGGTCAAAGAGGTCGTCTTCATGCTCGACTCCGACTGCTACGACATCAGCAAGACGCTCACCGTGACCGACCCCATCGAGAAGCGTCCGAGCAACTTCTTCTATGCCGTCCGTAATTTCAAGGACTACTTCGCCAAGCTCAAGAACCACAATATCTACGTCGAGCTGTACTTCGGTCATATCCGCAAGGACGTGACCGAAGACAAGGGCACCGATGATCTGCTGGCCAATACCCTCGCAGGGAAGGAAGGCGACCTGCTCGCCGATATCACCGCAGCCAAGAACGAGAAGTCCGGCACAGGCAAGTGGGTCCAGCTTCACAAGATCACCACCTTCCCGGACAGCAAGATCATGGAGTTCTGGAAACTCCAGAGTCCGCACGACTTCTGCAAGAGATACATCGAGCAGCTGCGCGATCTCCCGGAGTTCACCTTCAAGGGACGCCGCTGGAAGTTCAACGAGAAGGACGAACTCGAGAACGCCCAGCCCCTCGAGGAGGATGAGATGTTCTGGACGGTCCAGAAGAAGAAGGACAACAAGGCGGAGTACTACTTCTGCTACGTGGGAGCCAAGAAGTTCCTCGAGCGCCGAGGCTTCTGGAGATGGAAGAAGCCGGACGGGGAGTACGAGTTCGTCCGCGTGGATGACTCCATCGTTCAGGTCGTCAAGCATCACGAGATAGCCGACTTCATCAAGCAGTGGACTCAGGACACTCTCAGCAAGCCGGTGCTGGAGATGCTTCTCAAGGGCGGGGCTCAGTACCTCGGCCCCGTTTCTCTTTCCATGCTGGACTATCTGGCCGAGCCGTTCGAGAAGCCACAGCGAGGCATCCAGAGGCTCTACTTCTCCAACGAGATATGGGAAGTCACCGCTGACGGGATCAAGCCGATGAAGTACTCACAGCAGAGGATGAACATCTGGAAGCATCAGAAGAAGGAACACACCGTCACCCTCCTCTCTCCGCTCATCCACGTCAACCGCCTCGAGGACGGACAATGGACCTATCAGATCACGGCCGAGGGACTCAAGTGCGACTTCCTCCGCTTCCTCGAGAACGCCAGCAACTTCACATGGCGCAAGGAAGCGAGGGACATCACTCCGGAGGAACACGCCGCCAATGCCCAGCACCTGGTCAGCAAGCTCGCAGCCTTCGGGTATCTCGTCTCCTCTGCCAAGGTGGCCAGCTTCTCGAGAGCCGTCATCGCTATGGACGGAAAGCAGGCCGAGATCGGCCGGAGCGACGGACGAACAGGTAAGTCCCTCCTCGGCAAGGCGGTCGGCTGCATGACTCAGGCCAAGTATTACAACGGCAAGGCCTTCGCTGCCGGGAACAACCAGTTCATCTGGGACGGTGTCGATAACCGCACCAGGCTCGTCCTCATCGATGACTGTCAGAGAGACTTCGACTTCGAGGACCTGTTCGGACTCATCTCCGGCGACTGGCCGGTGAACCCGAAGGGAGCCAAGCCCTACACCATCCCATACGCCGAGAGTCCGAAGGTTTATATCACCACCAACCACGCAGTCACCGGAGACGGTGCCTCCTACACCGACAGGCAGTGGATGCTTGCCTTTTCTGATTTCTATAATGCCGAGCATAAGCCGGAGCATGACTTCAGCAGCTACTTCTTCGAAGGATGGGATGCAGAACAGTGGGATCTCTTCTACAACCTCGTGGCCGTGTCCCTGCAGATATTCTTCAAATACGGATACATCCCTACGCCAGGAGAGAGACTCGAGAAGCGCAAGCTCCTGCAGGAGATCGGTGACGAGTTCAAGCTCTGGGCTGACGAATACTACGCACCTGCAGAACGTCCGGAGGACAGGGGCAAGTGCAGGCTCAACGTCAAACTCACCCGCAAGGAGATATACGACGACTTCCTCAATACCGTCGGGGTCTCACGCAGCAAGTACTACACCCCGAAGGTCTTCAAGAGCAAGCTCAAGAAGTACTGCGAACTCGAGGGTCTGATCTTCAACCCCGACCGGTATGATCCTGTGCGCAAGCGTTACGAACTCGATCCGGACGGACGCCCGAAGATGGACGACAAGAGCAACGGTACCGAGTGGATCACCATCGGCAACATAGACTTCTACGCCATGGCCACCACCCAGCCGGTGTTCAACACGGAGCCTGCCCCTGACCCCGATGAACTGCCGATAGACCTCTTCATCCCCGACATGGACGACCTTCTGAAATGAAACGGCACCTGCTCTATACCGACCGGCAGATAAAGGAGTACCAGCAGAACCACCGGGACTTCATCGTCCAGAAAGGGGCGGCATACGCCCGATGGGTGAACAGCCTGCCCTTCTGGGAATGGACCCACCTACAACTGCCGGAAGGTCAGGAAGAGGCAATCCTCGGACTGCTCTGCTTGCTCCACATCAAGAGACACATCAACCTCACCATCAACGAAACCTGCACGGCCATCCAGCGCAATCCCCTGAACAGTCAGGAATTTGAGGCGGCCATGCAGCAGAAATACAGAAAGCAATGAACATTGAAGAAAAACGCCACCCGTACCCATACCCCGGCACAGCCATCACCGAAGTCATACACAACATACCGCCCGCCATTTTCGCCAATGTCCGCCTCATCCGCTCTACGGCCGTCTGGGGTGAGAGCATCATCCTGATCATGCCTCCGGGTACCGGTGCCATCAGATGCTCATGGCTGCGTGGGGACTCCCGCACGATGATCATCTCCGACCTTGTCGTGGCGGAGGACTACAGGTGCAGAGGCATCGCCAGGACCCTCATGGATGGGGCGTTCAAGATATCCGCCCTCTCCGGGTCCTCCACCATGCTCCTGTCCGTTGATCCGGACTCCTTCATGCAGCGTGTCTATCTCAGCTACGGCTTCCGCCTTACCGGGGAAAAGGATGAGAACGGGCTCTATATCATGACAAGGAAGACGCCCGCATTTCAGATCAACCCTGACCCGTTCCCCTGCAGCACATACCGTACCGTTCTCGCGGTACTGCCGAAGGGTGCCAGGATCATCGTCACGACAGCCTCGGGAAAGGTCGTGGCGGGAACCTACCGAGGAACGGATGGCATGATCATCACAGTCCTGGATGAGAACGGGCGCGTCAACTACATCGACATTTCAGAACTTCGCAAGAAATTCGGAGAATAAGAAACCAACGCACTAATATATCATAAAATGAAAGTTTTTGCACTCATCCCCCTCATCTTCCTGTGCCTCACGGCCGCATGTTGGGCGCACATCTCCAGCCAATTCCGGAAGGCCTGCGCCAAGCCCAACACCCTCTTCGTTCCGAAGACTGACAAGTGGACGCACCGGGTCAATTACGCCGCATCCATCCTCTTCCTGATAGCCGCGTTCATGCAGATCATCATCGCCAGCATCTCCCTCTACCAGACGCTGATGAACTGACACCACCCGCCCGGCACGCTTGGAAAATAGAAAAATATCGCTACCTTTGCTCTCGCTTACCATATTATCCCGCGATACTCTATCTTTCCATGACTGCCGTACAGGTTAATCATCGAGAAATAGACATGTGCCTTGCATAAGGGGAGCCCTGAGGAAACGAGGGGCAATACATACGGCAGTCGCTGGATGTGGTAAGCACCCCTAAGTGCAAGGCATTCGTCGTAAATATATGTGTATTATGCTTACCACACATTCAACCAGCTGGAGCGTGAACCGCTCCCACCTCGCCCCTGCAGCCCAGCTGCTCGCATCACTCTATCCCGGACTCATCAGCATCCGGATCAAGGAGAAGGACTACTACAACCGTGGCCGTGTCTCCATCCGCATCAGCGTCAAGGCAAGGAGCGCAGCCATCGGCCGGAAGGTCCACGCCAACATCTACGCCCACCATCTCGATCACGCCATCGCCAGGATCATCAACCACATCGACGCATGGCCGGAACTGCGGAAGACCGCAAGATCATAGCACAGGGCAGCCCTCCGGGGCTGCTCTTTTCGTACGCAGTACACTCCCCACATGGGAGGGAAGCCGGCGACTGCCGGCCATATTAAAAAGCTCGGCCCTAAAACGGCCGTAAATGAGCCAAAACTTCACAGACAGGAAAACCTTCACGCGAAGAGAAACAACGCAAAATCGGGGCATTTCTGGCTTTTCTGGAACGTGATACGCTTCGAGCGGGTGATGTCAGGGCCGAGACACCGCTTTTCATCCGGCTCCTGCCGGATATTCAGACAACACAGTCTTCAGGAGTCAGCACTGTAGCACAGCACTCGCTACAGTGCTGACTTTTCCGCACTCTTCCCCGGCTCCCCATCATGCCAAAGGCAAAAAATAGTACTGTACTGGGAGAGTGTAACGAGTACGGAAGTCGCTGAGTATCAGCACGTATATAGTATATTATTATCTTCTTTTCATACGTCCGATAGGACACCTTATAAAAAATAAGAAAAACGGAGTGCAACCGTGCTGACGTTTCATTACGTCATTTCGGTTTACTTTACATAAGTTGTCCTATCGGTTTATCGGTCAGTCCGTTAGTTGTCCCAAAACTACTATAGATAAAAGCACCTAAAGTCAGCACTAAAATCAGCACCGTGGAGCACTTTCAGCACAAAACAGGTCAAAAATGACAGTACTGCGGTTTTGTACTTTGTAATGTATTGATACACAAATAGATACATCTTTCAGCACTGTAGCACTGTAAAAATCGCGATTTTTCACAGGTCTCTCTCATGCGCATATATACACACGTCACACGAGGGGCGTGATTTTGTTGCGAAAATATGCACGTAAGTCGTTGATTTTTCGTAACTTTACAACAAACTGCACCGTCCTACGGGCAAAAATAAATTCCTCACAACTTTGCAGCATGGCAAGACGCAAGAAGAAGCATGACCTCATGACGGTACTCGTCAAGGTGCACCCTGCACTGCGGGAGTACATCATCTCGATCAACTCCGGAGACACTCTCTTTCCGGAGCGGGGCTCCCATCTGTGGGGGCTCATCTCCATGCACCTCCAGCTCACACCTCCGGACTACACCCCGACACCGGAGTCGGAGACACCGCAGGACTGCATCCGCATCGCCATCTTCGACTCACACTCCCGCACCTGGTGCGTTGACCTGGACCGCGTCATCTTTCAGGACTCCATCTTCCGGAACCACCTCGGACCCAAGGCACAGAGGGCGATCGCCCGCCACCTGATGGCCGACTTCAAGCACACCTTCAGGGCATACATGACCGGAGCGATCAACAACAACCCCGACATCAGCATCGCCGAGGCGATCGACGAGTTCTGCTCCGACTACCACATCACCATGCAGCAGCTGACGGTGGATCTGCTCCGGAAGGACTGGTACCGCTGGAGGCAGAGCAACCAGACGGCACCGAGCAGCTGGGCGGAGCACTCCACCACGGAATGACCTGAAAATCATAAAAAGTTACCCCCTCACCCGTCCCAAAATTTCAGCCACTTTTTCATGAAAAATCTCGACTTTTCCAACCGTTTCCACATAGTCCGCCCCGAACTGCTGCAGGAGTACCTCGCGTTCGGATCATCGCCTTTCGTTCCGGAGGATGCAGACGAATACTGCGCCTATCGTCCGGTCGTCTTCTCGCAGGAACCCCAGACCGACGACCATGGTACCTTCTGGAAGATGAACTTCTCGGCCACAGTGACCGACTGCTCCGTGATGAAGTACAACCAGGTCAGGGCGTACATCATCTTCCACATGAGCGACGGCACTATCCGTCTGCTCGGAACAGCCCACGAGGTGCCTCTTGTCACCATCACGCCGCACGCCGGGGCCCTCTCCGTCTCTGCCATCTTCGACTCTCCGACCCCTGCCAGCCTGTAATCCGTCCTTTTTCAGCCATTCCCTTGTAGATACCTTCGCAGAAAAACAAGGAAATGACCAAGACCAGCAAGAGGATCATCGCCTTCTACGGCAAAGTGCCGCAGACCGCGCAGATCAATCAGATATTCAGCCCGAAGTCGGGCATCAAGTACAAGGACGCAGTGCCTGCGCCCTCTTCCAGTGCGCTCGTAAGCCGCTACAGTTTCCGCGACCCTGACATCGAGCAGGGCAGCATCGCATACCATCCTGTCTTCGGCGATATCCGCATGGACTCCTACTGGCGTTTCTCGACCCGTCAGTTCATGGAAGACCTGAAGGCTGCCGAGGAAAACCCTGCAATCTCCGCCCACCTCATCCACGTGAACTCCCCAGGCGGTGAGGCCTTCGGCTGCAGGGAAGCCTTCCAGCTCATACGCTCACTCAAGAAGCCGGTGGTCGGACTCATCGACTCCCTCGCCTGTTCTGCCGGCTATTACCTTGTCGCCGGCTGCGATAAGATCTTCGCTTCCTCGATCTTCTCGGAGATAGGATGCATCGGAACGATGGCAGCCTTCTACAATGACGACAAGATGATGGAGGACTGGGGCTACACTGTGCACGAGTACTACTCACACCTCTCCACACGCAAGAACAAGGTCTTCAACGACGCCAATGACGGCGACGGTGAGGAGTACATCACCCGCTTCCTCGACCCGATGGCTCAGGACTTCATCGACAACGTGAAGGCTGCCAGAGGGGAGGTATCTGAGGAAGCGCTCCAGGGCGAGACATTCTACTCTGCAGACGCCATGGCCGCCGGACTCATCGACGGCGAGGCATCGCTGGAAGAGGTGCTTGAGAACATCGACGGACTCATCAATCCCAAACCATCTATAAACCTTAACAAATTAGACCTATGAAAAAATTCAGACAGAGACTCTCGGCCATCGTCGAGAAGCTCGGACTCGGCGCCAAGCTCAAGGCTAAGCAGCTGACTCCAGAGGAAAGCCAGAGCATCGTGGACGCATACAATGCGGAGCATGGTGACGGAGCATTCGCTGAAGACGAGGCAGACTTCCGCAAGGAACAGGAGACAGCAGCACGTGCCGCTGAACTCGACCAGACCTTCAGGACACTCGCGAACATCCTCGGCGGTGAAACACAGGCGGAAGACCAGAACGACAGCCCTGCGAGCATCGTGGGAGCGGTCACAAAGCTCACCGATGAGGTGAAGGCTCTCCGTAACGCATCCATGGGCGACAAGCCTGAGGACACCGCACAGGTGACTGTGCAGCCTACAGGAATGCACACCGCGACTCACGCCTTCGGCATCCAGCACGAGCTCTTCGCAGCTACACGCCGCCACAACCTCATCACCATCACCGGCAAGATCACAGGCACAGCCACACGTGCGGACAAGGATCAGCTCTTCGCTGACACCGACAAGTACGTGGCAGCTCTCCATGCCCGTCTTCTTGAGCACAAGGCAGCCGGCACTCTCCCTGCTCTGATCCAGGGCAAGCTCGACATCACTGCCGCAGCTAACGATCCGGAGATCGGCACCCGCCAGCTCACCGTGCGTCAGGACGCCCTCATCGTACGCCTGGCACAGCTTCCTACCCTCGTGGGTATCTTCGACACAGTGTCGAACATCCAGAGCGGTCAGCTCCTCACCAACCTCCTCGTCGGAGAGGTATCGCAGGCCTACCAGAAGGGTCGCGTCTTCAAGGGTAACTTCACCGTACAGCCTGAGAAGGGATACGTGCACAAGGCTATGGCCAAGGTTCCATTCGAGGACATGACCGAGCTCGAGACCTCGTACCTTAACTACCTGAACAAGGAGGGATCGTCACCTGTGAAGTGGACGCTCATCGAGTGGCTCATCATCGCCCTCGCGACTAAGATCCGCAACGAGCGCAACTCCCGCTCTATCCTCGGCCACTACGTGACACCTGAGAACGGAGTCGCAGGACCTTATCTCTTCGCGGCTAACGGTGTCGTACACACCCTCTTCGGCTACTGTGACGACCACAAGCTCCTCCCATTCAAGGATGAGGACCTCACAGCCTACGACAAGGACACCATCGGTGAAGTGATCGAGGCATTTGTCGAGAAGGTTGCGGAACATGTCGAGAGCATGGACGGCATGGTGCTCTATCTGAACAGGAAGCACCACGCGTGGTACAAGTCGTGGTACGAGAGCAAGTACGGCCAGAACAACGACTACACAGGAGTCAACAGCTCGAAGGTTCACAACTACGACCTCCCTATCAAGTGGGTACCGAACATGGGCAACCTCTGCCTCATGGTCATGACCTACGCGGACAACATCAACCTCCTCGAGAACGTACCGGGAGAAGAGTACAACATGTACTTCCAGCGCGACCTTGAGGAAGTGATCGCAGCCTCTTACTGGAAGGAGGGAGCAGCTGCTTCATTCGTCGGCCGTGCCTTCAAGACACAGGCGGAGCTTGTGGCTAACAACTTCGAGGACCAGATCATCTTCATGAACTGGCCGACTGTAGCGATCCCAGCCGACGCCACAGTCTTCGACGCGAAGACAGGTCTCCTCTTCCTCACATCCAAGAACAGCAAGGCGACAGCCATCACCGACATCACCAACCTCAAGGAGGGCACTGTGATCCGCGTGGAGATCGGCGACGCTACCATCCCGACCAGCATCGCGAAGTCCGGCAAGTTTGCGGACATCTCCGCAGCATGGACTCCATCCAAGGTCGGCGAGTACATCAAGCTGTACCGCAAGGGTGAGAAGTTCATCGAGATCTCTCGTGGCTAAGTAAGTAACCGGGGCGGGCGACCGCCCCATAACACCATGACATCATGATCAATGTAATCCCTAACATCGCAGCGGTAGGAGACCAGGACAGTCAGGGCAAGAGACTCTTCAACAAGATCTACATCATCCTTGACGAAGAGGTGGACTACAATGCCCTCCCGGAGATCGTCGTATCCGCTGAAGCCCGCACCTGTGAAGCGCTCACTCTCAAGGAGGGCGCGAAGTGGGCGGAGATAACCTTCGCCAAGAACACCGCAGGCCGCACCACAGAAGGCTCACAGGGCGACGTCACTACAGCAGTGACCAACACCCTCACCGGAACAGTGGGAGGTCATCGTGTGGAGATTGACAACTTCCTCGAGAACTTCGTCGGCCGAGCCGTGCACGTGGTCGAGGTGGACCGCTTCACCCAGAAGAAGTACATCCTCACCCGTCCGTACTCTCCGATGTTCGTGTCAGCATTCTCCGGAAGGAAGAACGCAGACAACACCTCGACGGACATCACCTTCTCCAACGAGAGCTTCTTCCAGCCTCTGGAATACCTCGGCTCAGTGACTAATGCCGACTAAGGCCTACAGTCAGAGCATCATCTTTTTCTCAACCGGGAGCCGCAACTGTCGGCTCCCTTTTCATAAAAAGCCATGAATTTCCGCGAAAAGAAAGACACAGCACGCCGCATCGCCAAGGTGCAGCACATACAGACCTATCGCGACCTCCTCAAGGCTCGCGGATCATCGGCAGCCGGCAGGATCATCCTCGACAAGGAAGCCCTCGCCCAAAGCCTGGTCTATCACCTCCTCGACTACTACACCGAAGAGCAGATCCTTGCTGCCCTGCCGGGAACCCGTGCAGCAGCTTCGACACTGCCGGCAGCAACCGCCTCGGCAGTGCAAAGCATTAAAAAAAAAATTCAAAGGCTGAAGAATATCCTGCAGTCGCCTGGACCGACATGGACGACCCTCTGGTCAGGACTGCGGACAGCATATACTCGGATCGCATCAACTGCCACCGCCTTCTGGCAGAGATTGAAAGAACGACTGCAGAGGCTTCTGTCCTCGACAGTGAAACTCTTTCGCAGATAGTGTTCACATCTATCCGGATGGAGCTGTGCTTCTCGGAGCTTCGAGCCTTCAACAATACCGGCCGCTTCCTCGGCAAGCATCCCTTCATCGCCCAGGCTGATGAACGCAGCAGAGTGACCGCCCTGCTCACCTCCGACCCGGACGCCTACTTCGAAGAGCGCAAGAATATAGAGTTGAACATCACCCGCTACCAGTCACAGCTCAACAGCAAGAAGACCTCCAAGGAGAAGAAGGAGAGAGCGCAGAGCAATCTCGAGAAGTACCAGGCACGCCTGGCACTCTATAAAGAAATCCTCAAGAACCGCATACAGTCATGATAGTAACCTACGAGCAAGACTTCATCGCCCGCGTCAAGGACCTCGCCATCCTCGGGCTCTATCCTCCGCAGATCGCGGAGCGTCTGGGTATTGTCGGCTTGGAGAGGGCTCTCTTCCTCAAGAACATCACAGACCCCGACCACCCGCTCTGCAAGGAATACTGGAAGACCACACAGCACCGCGAGGAAGACCTTGACGCAGCCCTGCAGACTGCCTGCATGACGGGCGACCCAAAGGCGCTAATGCTCGCCTATGAACTGAACGAACAGAAGCGTATCGACAAACTCAAATCTGAACTATTCGGGCTATGAAAGAAGACAGACTCCTCGCCCTGCAGAACACCGACACGGACGACATTCAGGCCTTCCTCGCCACCCGTGAGTCCGCCAAGATACCGCAGTCCCTGCAGACATACATCCTCCAGCTGGATACAGTGAACAGGCTCTTGCATTACAACCGCCTGTCCGTCCGCAGAGCCATCGACCAGATACGCAAGGAATGGCCGACCCTGACGGTCGCCCAGGCTCGCGGTATCTACTACGACGCCATCGACTACTTCTACCACGATGACAGTGCCAGCGCTGCCGGATGGGATAGGATATACGCCGACCAGCTGGACGACCTCAAGCTGCTCTGCATCCAGGCGGGCAAGTATAACACCGCCCTGCAGTGTGCGCTCAAGGCTCACGAACTGCGTACCACCGTCCGCGAGGCTCAGGACTTCAAGTGGCAGGCTCCTGTGTACTATGTCAACATCAACGTCCGCCCTGAAGACCTCGGCTACAAGAGCCAGAAACTGGCAGATATCGCCCGCAGGTATGAAGACCAGGAATACGCCGCCATGATCAACTCCCTCGACACGACAGACGCAGAAAAGGAGCGTCTGATGAGGGATGCAGGCATCAAGACAATCGAATACAAAAAGATGGAGGACCCTGACGATGACCAGCTCTGATACCTTCGACCCGATAGAGATATACCAGAATATCGCCCAGGTCCTCGTGACCATCATCGACCCCAACAAGTTCATCGGTCCGGCCGGACGTGCCACAGGTAAGACCACCGGAATAGTGGCACCCCGTACCCTCCGCGTGGCCGGAGGAATGCCACGGGAGCAGTCTGTGATATCCCACAAGTCGTACGTCGCCCTGATGACGAACGTGATCCCGTCCCTTCTTGCCGCCTACCGTGCCGAGATCACCCTGCCGGACGGTACCACACGTCCGCAGCTGGTCGAGGGCATCGACTTCGTGGTAGGCATGAAGGATCTGCCGAAGCATTTCCAGAAATGCCGCTACCCGATCCTCGACCCCGAGAAGTGCATCTTCTTCGCCAATGGCCACACCCTCCGAGCCGTGGCCATCGACAGGGCTGACTCCATCGCCGGCTCGTCCATCGTTCACGCATTCTTCGAGGAGATGAAGTACTCCAACCCCGAGAAGCTCCGCTCCCGCCTCCTTCCGGCTATCCGTACCTCCCGGATAGGTGCCGGCAGCGAGGCACACAAGCACCACCTGCACGGCGGATATACCGGAGTCTCCGACATGGGTCGCGTCAGCATCGGAGAGGACAACTGGTTCACCGAGTACGAGGAGCAGATGGACGAGCAGCTCATCACCGACATCGTCTCTCTGGCCCTGACGGTCAACAAGGCGGCCGTAAACATGCAGAAAGGGGTCAAAATCGCCCAATCACAGGCGAAGATAGACAAGTATAGCCCCTTGCTCTCAAAACTCCGTAAAAGGGCCGTATTTTACCACAGGGCGAGTACCTTCGTAAACAGGGACGTCCTCGGTCTGGACTACTTCAAGACACAGCTCGAGACCCTTCAGATGTCCGAATTTCTCTCGGCCATCTGCTCGATATCCGACCGCAACAAGGACAACCTCTTCTTTGACCTCTGGGATGAGGAGAAACACACATACGAGGACTCATACAAGTACGAGATACTTGACAAGCTGGTACTGACCGAGACGATGACCGTGGACGCGGGATATCTGAAGCATTACGACCCTGTCGACAAGATCCTGATCGGCTACGACCCCGGCAACTTCGCCTCCATGGTGGTCGCACAGGAGAAGCTCCTCGAGAACGAGCTCAGGGTGCTGAAGGAGTTCTACGTCTGTGCCCCGGATGATATCCCCGAACTGGTCGCACAGTTCAACGCCTTCTTCGGACCTGTAGCAAGGATCCGCCACATCGACCTGTACTACGACCGTGCCGGCAACAAGAAAAACGACAGACGCCAGAACGAGACGGACGCAAGGGAACTGAAGGCGGAGCTGGAGAAATACGGATGGATCGTTGACCTGAAGAACCTCGGCCAGAGGACCATCTTCTACTGGGAACACTACAGGCTCTGGAAGAGGCTCCTCGCCGAGAACGAGAGAGGAGTACCACGCCTCCGCATCGACTCCAACGAATGCCCGAACCTCGTCTCCGCCATGTATTGCTGCAAGAAGGTCGTCGGTGCTTCCATGCCGGAGCTCGACAAGACTCCGGAGAAGAAGGTCGCCCTCAATCTGCAGGCCGGACTGACCCCTCAAATCCCGTCAGCTTTGACGTATTTGGTGTGGGGAATGTATAAAAAGTGGTTCCCGGGCCTGATAAACAGCGACCAGCAGGGAGGATATATCGGCAATATGACATCAAAATAGAGCCCCGTGTGTTATTTACATTTTACTCAAATTGCTAATATCCAAGGCGATATGCGAAAAATCAGGGGGCGGGATGGCTCACCTCCCGCTCTGACCCCCGACGCCGCTGGTTTTTCGGGTTGCATTACAACCTTTGAAAAGGCGGAAATATGACGGCCGCCCGTCCTTTTACCCGACCCCCTCACTCCTTACATTTGCATTACAAGATAACCCCATGGAAACAATGAACGGACACGCCGCCCTGCAGATGGCGGAAGCAGTCACCAAGGCAGGAGGCACCTTTGACATCTCCTTCTTTCCCTTCTCGAGAGCCAAGCCCCCGAGGGGGGATGTCAACCTCGTGACCTTCCGCAGGTGCCGTATGCGTAAGCCCCTGCCCCACGACAAGTTCGACATCGACGGCAAGCACTTCTTCCTGTTCCTTACGGAGGACGACGAGCCGAAGACCTGCTACCGCTCCCTCATCAGGCTCATGTCCTTCAGCACTGACAATAAGATCAAACTCATCAAATGGTATGAATAGACTCGGCTACATGCAAGGCGACGGCTACGCCTTCACCTATCAGATCGGAGAGACTCCCATCCTCTCCTCATCCGACGGCTTCCACGCTTCCGGCGCGGAGACCAGGGCGGACCTCATCACAGCCAAGAAGGTAGGCAACTACTTCATCTGGCCTAACGGCAAGGACAACCTCGACCCCAACACATGCAAGACGCTCATCAGCGGCAACAGACTCCTCCCGTCCCTCATAGAGAAGCAGATCGCGATCCTGTACGGAACAGGTCCGCAGCTCTACATCGAGGAGATATCTGCAGAGGGCAAGGTCATCAGGAGATACATCAAGAACGACAGGATCCAGCAGTGGCTGGACTCCTGGAGAGAGAACGGTCTGCCGGACACTTACGGCACGTACCTCAATAAGTGCATCCGCTCGTACTACTACAGCGAGGGCATCTTCAGCAAGATGCACCTCTCAAGGGCTCATGGGGCAGGACTGCGTACTGGTCTGCCCGTATCCGGACTCGAGCATGTCAGCGAGCTGCGCTGCCGCATGGCCACCACCAAGGACATACAGCAGAACCACGACGTCGAGGACAAGGACTTCAACATGGTGGCCGTGGGTAACTGGGAACACTCCAGCGGACAGTCATCCTTCAAGCTGTACCCGCGTCTGGACTACTCCAAGCCACTGCTCAAGCACTGCGCCATATCGTACTCCAAGAACCCGAACCACGGCGAGGAAATCTACGCGACCAACAAGTTCTTCAAAGGACTCAAGCACTGGATCGTCGGTTGTAATTCAACGCCGGAATATATCAACAGCTTCCTCGAGAACTCACTGTCTGCCCGTCATCATGTCATCATCCCGTCGGCATGGATAGACCGCCAGACAGAGATGCTCAAGAGTATCTGTCTGCTCAATGAGAAACTCAGGGTGCAGGGCTTATCTGCAGAGTCATATCACACGGTGAGAGTAGGAGATAAGGAGCTGGAGGTCGGCACCATCTACACCGAGGAGCTGCTCTCCAAGTACATACAGGAGGAGATCAACAACCTCTCGAACTTCCTCTCCGGAAGAGGCAAGAACCAGGGCAAAATCTACGCATCCCGAGCGTATTACAACTCCGACGGCACCCCTGAATGCTGGAAGATCGAGGAAATCCCGCAGAAGTACAAGGAATACATCGAGGCGCTCATCTCATACGACAAGCGTGGCGATATGGTGCTTCTTTCGTCCAAGGGAATAGACTCGAGCATCTCGAACATCTCAGGGGACGGTGTCATCTCCAAGTCCGGAGCCGACACATACTACAACTACATCGTCTACCTCACACAGCAGTCCATACCGGAGCATGTGGTCTGCGCCGATCTCAACTACGCCATCCGCCTGAACTTCCCGCAGGAATGGGCGAAAGGCATACGTATAGGCTTCTACCGCCCGAATGTACAACGACAGGAGGACATCTCTCCGGATGACCGCCTTGCAAATCAGGACGAACTATGACAAAGACCGACATCTTCAAGAACCTGGCAGACTTCTCAAAGTATGCCCCAGGAATAGGAGCAGACACAAGCCTCGAGCAGCTCTCCACCCATATCCGCGTGACCACTTCCGAAATCTGGGATCACATCACCGTGCCGGTGTATATGGCACTGCGTTCCGAGCCACCTGCAGATGCTTCCGACGCAGATAAGGAAGCCCTCGCCGAAGGTCTTGAGCTGCTCAAGACCGCCATCGCCTCCGGAGCCATGATGAAGCACCAGATATTTGCGACAGTAGATAAGGCAGGCACGGAGTCGGCCATATACAAGTACCAGCATGAGGAACTCAAGGCACACTACCGCGAGGCCTACTGGTCAGCCATCGACGAGCTGATGGAGTGGCTGCTGCAGAACAAGACAATCGGCAACTATCAGGACTCCGAGACCTGCAGACAGATCGAGAGCCTTCCCATCAAGAGCGCCGAGGAGTTCGACGAATACTTCCAGATCGGCCGCAGCTCGTACTTCTTCAGCCGTGTCCGTTACCTCATCCGCTCGAAGTGGGAGAGAGTCCGCAAGGGCGTCAGGGAGGACGACCAGGAACAGATGAAGCTCGCACGCAAGGCTGTCTGCTACCTCGTCATGGCCGACGTGGTCATGACCTTCGACGTGACCGAGTGGCCGAGGGCTATCCGCTACGACTTCAACCATGAGTACAGCAAGGGGTCATCTACACAGTCGCGTCAGGTGCTTGCCCGCAACTTCCTCGAGGAGGCCAAGGCTGCCGAGAGCGCCATCTCCGACCTCAATGCAGGAGCAGCCGGAACAGGCTGCCAGAACTACAACAAGGAAAGCAACAAACAGTTCACGATACTATGATCACCGTCAAGCTCAAGCATACCTACCTCGTACCCTCCCGATGGGATGACTTCACCCCGGAGCACCGCATGCAGTTCATCAGCCTGTGCTGCGTGATGGACGACTTCGAGAGGGGTGTCACCAGTTTCAAGCAGTTCCAGCTCTGCGCAGCCTTCGGACTGCTCTGCGTCGATATGGAGAAGATACACCGTCCGGGGGAGGTACTCTTTGAAAACGCCTACAAGCTCACGGAGCTGCTCACCTTCCCGTACCGCATTCAGGAAGAGGAAGACGGAAGCCGCACGGCATCGCCGTACATCTGTCTCAGCCGTAACCTGCTCCCGCAGCTGGGCGAGCATAAGGGCTACACCCTCGAGATCACTCCTGCAGGAGTCGTGGACTGCAGCCTCACGGCGGAGCAGTATGTGGACGCCCTGACCTTGACGGACCTGTACACAAAGACCCGCACACCCGCCGCTCTCGAGCAGCTGACCGATGTGCTCTACGGAGGGCATGACGGCATCGACATCTACGAGCAGACCGCGGTGTATTACAACTTCCGTGGCTTCCTCGAATGGCTGCAGGGACTCCCGCAGTATGCCCTCATCTTCAGGCATACAGCCAAGAAGAAAGGCGGAGACTCACCCCTCGGGCTTGCCTCGTCCATCTTCACCGTATCGAAACAAGGCTACGGCACACTCAAGGAGATCAAGGAGCTGGATGTCTTCTCATACCTGGGCGTCCTCGTCCAGATGAGCATCGACTCCATCCATCAGCTCGCAGCCGTCGGGCTTAAGCCCGGAGAAATCTCCGAAAAGACCCGCATCCCCATCGACCTCGTACTTCAACACACAACAGATCCATCATGAGCATACTGAGCGACACCTTCTGCTACTTCACCCGCTTCGTGCCGGTACCAGCACTTGAGGCGGTCTTCCGCCTGCCGTCAGGGAACGAACACTCCGAACTGATGAAGAAGGTCTTCGAAGATCTTCGCGATGATCCCCGCCACATCGAGGAGATAGAGGACTTCATCTTCTCCATCTCTCAAGAGGGCGTACAGCAGCGCATCTCCAACGTCAAGGGCGTCTTCCTGTTCGTCGACTACTCCGCCATCACTTCCACAGTGGACCGCGTGGACGTGAAGACCGACCGCCTCCGCGTGGCCATCACTGTCGCACGTCCCCGACCGAAGGACCAGGATCAGGCGACGGAGATGATCTGGCAGGATAAGATGCTCGATATCATCGGCAGGATCCGCGAGATCATGAGGGCGGACGAAGACTCCGCCCCTTCCCTCTGGTGGATATCCTTCCCCACAACCATCCAGCCCTTCCACGCCCCAGGTCTGAAGAACTCGATGGGATGGACCATGGAGTTCGAGATCACCGGCACCGACATCGTCTAATACACAACACTATGAAAAACTTTCAGAATATCCTCACCCAGATCAGGGCGTACCGCCCGACAGCCCGTAGGATCGACGGCATCGTCATCCACTGCTCTGACAACCTCCCGACATCATCCGTCACTGCTGCAGATATCGACCGGCAGCACCGTCGGGATGGTTGGAAGGGCATCGGCTACCACTTCGTGATCCTGCCGTCCGGAACCATCGAGACAGGCCGACAGCTTGAGGTGCCTGGAGCTCATGTCTCCGGGTACAACAACCACACCATCGGCATCTGCTACATCGGCGGACGCAACCCGAAGCCGACAGGCAAGGCTGACAAGTATGCAGACACCCGCACACCCGAGCAGAAGGAGTCCCTCCGCTGGCTCATCCTCGCCCTGAAGACACACCTCCCGAAAGGGGGACAGATCACGGTCAAGGGACACCGCGACTACTCGCCGGATCAGAACCGCAACGGCATCATCGAACGCTTCGAGCGCATCAAGGAGTGCCCGTGCTTCGACGCTGCCGTGGAATACGCCGACATTTCATAAAGTATTGAGTTATTTAGTTAATTTTGAAGAGCCGCGACTGTGAAGTTCCGGCTCTTTTGCGTATCTTTGCTCCATGGAAAAGAAACAGAAGACAAGACTCGCAGAACGTATCACCGAAGCCTTCAGGAAGGCGGACGACAAGGAAGCCCGCAGCAAGGTCATAGACCTGGGCGTATACATGAAGAAAAAGCCTAAAGTACTGAGTTAAATCGCAGATTTTTCGTATCTTTGCGGAGTCAGATCGATTTGTAAGCCATAGAGTGAGAAAGACCGCCATCCTCCGGGGTGACGGTCTTTTTTTGTATATTTGCCAAAACTTAAAGCCATGAAACGGATCCACCTCACCAAAGACGAGAAGCAGCTGCTGTGGCGCATACAGGCAAGACGCCCCGAATGTCCCGACAGCATGCCCTACGCCACCTTCGTCTACACCATCATCCAGCTGCAGGATAAGGACCTGATCAAGGCGACCCTCGCACTCGGGAAGGTCAAGGAAGCCAAGCTCACAGACAGGGGACGCTTCTACATGGATATAAACCCGCAGCTCCGCAATCCGTTCCCGTGGAAGATCATCTTCGACATCTCCACAATCATCGCAGCCATCGCTGCCACTGCCGCCCTCTTCGTGGGCTGCGTGCGCCTCCTGCACATGTAGCGCCTGTGGCAATTTCGGGGCATATTCGTAGAATATGGTGCCGATTTTGCCACGGCACCAGCAAAAAAGTATATGCAAAATAATACACTTTTTGTTGGAGGTGTCGATTTTTTGTCTACCTTTGTGGCGTTCATCACATACGGTTCCATCGCAGCCCAAACTATTTGGGTGTATAATTGCATACGGAAACTTAGGTATCTCCAGCAGGGTCGCCGGGAAGAAATGACCGGCAGCGATGTAGAACTCGTGATGAACAGCCCTCGCCGGAGATATTTTATATATTAACTTATCACTATGTTCAAAAGTTCTACTTACAAGACCTCGACAATCGAGGCATCCAAGAAGAGCCTGGAAGGACTCCTCGAGCTCCATCAGGAAATCGTCGAAGCTCTCGACCTTCTGCAGATCATCATCGAGGGTCACGACACCCCTCTCGACCCTCAGACCCTCGGGGAACTCAAGAGTCTCTACTCCACCGCCCACCTCATGCTCACCAAGGAGACCGCACAGGTCTGTCACATCGAGGCGATGCAGCAGGCACGACAGAACGCACAGGAGATCTTCGGCGAGATGAAAGCCACACGCAAGTCAAACAAGGGCACCCAGTCCGTATCGTAAGGAGGACAGGATTATGGCAAAGTACGTATCGCAGTGCTGCTGGACTCTCTCCAGCAACGAGAAGCTCGGCAGAGTCGTAGAATATATCACCGACTACGTCCTCGAGGGCGACATCCCTCAGAGTGTACGCAACCATATCGAGACCGCTCGGGGTCATATCAACAAGGCCATCCTATCCCTCCAGAACGCATCCCGCGAACTGATCGAGGCAGATGCTGCCACACTATCAGAAGGAAAGGAGGTGGATCATGAAGCCTGAGGACGTAAGGATAGAAGACACCGCCACCCTGCTCGTGGCCAAGAGGAAGATCAACGAGGTCATCGCCGATATCAGCAGGATCCGCACCGAATGGCAGGGAGAGGGCGACTCGGTCCAGATAATGCTCAAGGAGGCCGAGGGACTACTCGGAGATGCAAGGGGGAACATCATGGCAGCAGCTTCCCTGATCCTGAACGAAGAGGTCGACAAGACGACCAAGGAGGACAGACCATGACACCGCAGACTGCCGAGCTCATCACAGTCATGAGCGAATACCACAAGGCACGGCACCGTCTTGAGAGAGCCTTCGAAGCACTTCCGGACGACATCAGGAAACGCTTCAAGACAGAACACGACGAGATACAGTTCAACACGAACGCCATCGGCCACACTATCGCGGACATCGTCCTCGCAGTATTTTGACAATCTGATTATCTTTGCAGAAAACAGCAAGCCATGATCACCGACGCATACAAGCACGAACTCAACACCCTCCTCACCAATCAGGCAGGCTCCCTGCTCGCCCATCAGAAGGCAATCGCGGAGTCCTTCTACTCAAGACGGAGCGGATCGCTCGCCCAGGCACTGGGCTCGGAGCCTACGGTGACAGACCTGAAAGTCTCAATACCATACCCCAAACACATCCGCTTCCTCGACATGAAGAAGACCAGGCTGGGAAAGAGGAAGAAGAAATACGCAGCCATCTACAACCGATACGTCTATGGCTACCTCAAGAGTCCGATCTACAGGGTCCTCATGGCTTCGCTGCCGAAGCAGATCATCAAGACAATGGAAGAAACACTAACACCGACAAAGAAATGAAACTACCGAGAGAAACAATCAACGCCGCAATCATCGCGCACCTTGCCACCATCATCCCCGCCTTCCTGTTCTGCTGGGAGTTCGGTGTCGCAGCTCTCCTCTTCTGGGCGGTGTTCGATATCATCTACTACCTCGTGATGAGATAGATTTAGGAAAGGCATTTTTTATTTTGGGACGGTCACTTTGGCCGTCCTTTTTCTTTTTCTGCTCCATTCCTACTTTCGCTGAAAATTCAACACCATGGCAGTAGAAAATGAAATAGTACGATTTATCGCAGAGATAGACCTTGACCCTCAGGATGCTGCTGCGTTCACCGAGAACCTCAAGAAGGCGAACGAGGACTGCGAGACCCTTCGTCAGACCATAGCCAAGACCCACGCGGAGATGGCCACCATGAAGGCTCGGGGAGAGGAAAACAGCGAGGAATACAAGAGGCTGCAGGGCGTTCTGACTGCTACCCACACGAAACTGAAGGAGCAGATCAAGGAGTCGAACAAGTACGCCGCTGCCCTTGACAAGAGCAAGATGTCAATCAAGCAGCTCCGCGACCACGCCAAGCAGCTCCGCACGGCTCTGAACAGCATGCACAAGGACGCCAATCCTGAACTCTGGAAGAAATACAACAAGGAACTCATCGAGACGGAGAAGCGTCTGGATGAACTGAAGCTGGGAGTCGCAGGCATCAAGGAGCCGCTCCTGTCTTTCAACAAGATGAAGGAGGGACTGAAGAGTCCGGCCGTATGGCTGGCCGCCGGGGCCAAGGCTGCGCAGCTCCTGTGGAAGGGCTTCGTCAAGATGACGGAACAGACGCAGGTCTGGGGCGACAAGTGGGCTATCGTCAAGGCTCAGTTCAACGCCGGATGGAACCAGCTGATCGCGAACATCGCCCAAGGCAACAATGTCATCAAGACATCCATCAGGGACGCCATGGCAGCAGCCAAGGAGGCGCAGCTTTTGCGCGATGAACTCTTCGAGCGTCAGAACTCCTTCACGATCAAGGAAGCGGAGTACCAGGGGCTGATCAACGCACAGCAGGCTATCGCACAGGACTCGTCCAAGTCAGCGGAGGAGAGGATGGCAGCCCTCAATGAGATCCTCCGTCTTGAGAAGGAACTGGCGGAGACCAAGAGAAGCATCGCCGAGCAGACACAGCAGGCTGCGATCCTGGAACTGAAGACCCGCACAGGTCTGACCGAGGAGCAGCTCAAGCTGATCATCGACGAATACGAGGGCAACCGCCTCATCATCAAGGACGCGGAGCGATACAACAAGGTCCTCGAGGATATAGAGACAACCAAGAAGACCATCCGCAACCTCCAGTTCGTGGATGGTCAGGATGGTGCCGACCTGAGTGACCAGATAGCATCGTCGCAGGCTCGTCTCGCTGCTCTCGAGCAGGAGAGGGACGCCTTCTCTCAGACCATCAAGGACTACGGCGGGTATATCCGACAGTATAATCTCGGAAATGATGAGATGGTCAAGGCGTATGTGGACGCAACCGTACAGATACAGCAGGCGGACAATGACCTCTCCGCATCCATGGCATCACAGGCTCGTCGTCGCGGCTCTCTCTCCAACCAGATCAGCACCGAACAGAAGCAGCAGAGGGAGCAGGACTACAAGAACAGGCTCGCAGCTGTGGATGAACACTACAAGAAGGAACTCCTCGCCCTGAAGGAGGCACTCTCCAGGGGAGAGATCACACAGGCGCAGTACAATGCCCGCAACTATACCGCCGAGCTGACCATGCTCGAGAAGAAGAAGGCGGTCATGATAGCCTACGGCGAGAGTGTCGTCGATATAGACATCCAGATCGCTGACAAGAGGCTGAAAGTCCAGAAAGACCTGCAGGACGCTCTCAAGAAGGCGGACGATACATTCGCCAAGGAAATGGCCCAGCAGCTGAAGGAGCAGCAGGAGGAACTCGACAGGCAGCTGGAGGCAGAAATGGAAGCGTACCAGGCTGAACTGGAAAACGACCCGATGATGGTGCCTCTGGTGGTGCAGCTGTTCAATAAGAACAAAGAGACCGCCAAGGTCAGCAAGACAGCCCGCCGTGAGGAGATCGACACCACCTACACGACAAACATGGACGAGCTCCAGCAGATGTACGACCTGAAGCTCATCGCCGAGGAGGAGTTCCTCGCCCGCAAGGCGGAGATGAACGCCCAGTACTACAGCGATATCATGACCCTCGAGATGGAGAGTGCGATGAACAGCGTGAACCTCGCCTCGCAGTTCCTCGGAGAGCTTTCCAACATGACCTCGTCCATCAAGGACGCGGAGCTGGCCAGTCTCGACGCTCAGATGGAGAAGGAGCTGGCCATGGCCGGGGACAACGCCGAGGAGCGTGAAGCCATCGAGGCTAAATATGAAGCCAAGAAGCTCGACATCCAGAAGAAATACGCGGACGTGGAGATGGGCATCCAGATCGCCCAGGCTCTCGCAGCCGGAGCGATGGCCGTCATGCAGTCCCTCGCCCAGCTCGGCCCTATTGCCGGAGGTATCATGGCCGGCATCGTGGCAGCCACCACAGCTGCACAGGTTGCAGTGATCATCGCCCAGCGCAACGCCATCAAGAACGCAGCACCGGGCTCATCCGGAGGCGGTGGCTCATCCGGAGGCGGTGGTAATGTTGTCGGCTTCTCCGAGGGAGGATACACCGGACACGGCGGTCGTATGGAGGTCGCCGGAGTCGTTCACCGCGGGGAGTATGTGGTGCCCCAGCCGGAACTGCGAGACCCTGCCGTCGCCGCCATGGTCGCAGGCATCGAGAGCAAGAGACGCAGACGCACCTCCGCCCACGCCCTGCCGGGCTTCGCCGAGGGTGGATATACCGGGGAGCCTACGGACACGACCGCATCCTCTTCAGTTCTGGAGGAAATCCTCGCCCTCCTCTATTCCATCTCGAACACCCCAATCCCTGCATATATCGCCCTGTCTGACATCGATGCAGCACAGGAGATACGCAGCAAGTTCAAGGCACGCACATCACTCAAGAAAAAATAATTTATGAAGATATCGACACCCGACGGCATCCTCGACATCCCCGAGGATCTTGACTTTGAAATCAAGGCGAGCCACCCCTTCTTCTCCGACGAGGGCTCTGCCTCTATCCCCGTAACCGTTCCCGCCACGACAGCCAACTGTGCCATCCTCGGATATCCGGAAAGAGTGGACCGTCGCACCCGCTACGAGAAGGAGAGCTCTGCCATCGCAGAGTGCGGAGCATGGAGAAAACAGTGCAAGGTCATCACGGAGAGCGCTGGCAAGGGTTCCGGCATATCGATGTGCCTGGCACTCGCAGAGAGCGACATGTATGCACAGGTGCGTGACAGGAAGCTCAAGGACATCTTCGCAGAGCATGCCCACGCCCCGTCGAGGATGACGCTCTGCACGCCGATGGACGCCTTCAGGGCCATACACCGCGACGGCTTCAGCTACAGCGGCATAGAGTTCCCCTTCGCCCTCTTTCCTGTGGCCGTGGACTTCGACGGCGATGGCAACATCACGCTCCTCAATCAGCCCGCCACATCCTCAAGCCTTCCGACCAACGACTGGGTAAACGCTGACAGGATCCTCGCTGCCGCACGCACCATCACGACATCAGGCAGGTCTCTCTCTGTTCCGGCCGGATATGGTGTCGCTCCCTACATGTACCTCTGGTTCATGATCGAGGAGGCGTTCCGTCTCTCCGGCTTCGGTATCGGTGCGAATTGCTTCAAGACCGACGAAGATCTCAAGAACATAGTCGTCGTGCATAACAGGGCGGACGTCTCCGTCAATATGTGCGACGCGGACGGAGGCATGTGGGGCTTCTACTATGCCGACCTCGTTCCGGACATCACTCTCGGCGACCTCATCGTATGGCTCCGTGACAAGTTCGGCGCTGTGGTCAGAAGCGACTCCGGCGGCATCTACATCTACCTCATGCGTGACCTGTTGACGCAAGAGCCGGACTACGACCTCACTCCTATCGCTGCCGCTGATGAGACTCTGTCATATCCGGACGCGTCCACCATCGAGAGGGAGATGGACACCTCCGTCAAGTCAGCCGAGCCTGCTGCCGAGAGCCTCGAGCAGCTGCGCGAGAAGTACACCAACTGCACCGAGGTCTCGAATGTCTCGGCCATCGCCGGTTCCGGTCTCTTCTATGTCGCTCCGATAGGCAAGTACTACTATAAGAAAGCAGGCGAAGACGCTGTCCTTCTCGGTTCCAGCACCTTCCCATACAAGAGGAAGTCGGACCTGAAGGCTGAGAGTCTCAGTACCGACGACTGCTTCCTCCCTTCCATCTACCACAACGGCAAGGCTGTGCCTTTTATCGGCAAGGTGGCCCACGCCTACCTCGAGACGGACGAGAGCAAGGAGGAACAGCCTCTGCAGGTCTGCTACGCCCACGACGTCCTGCAGGATGACGGGTCGTACCTCATGAGCGGCTCATCCTTCTCGTACGACTTCACAGGCAAGCAGATCACCAAGCGCATCCGCCGCCCGAGCGGAGCCATCGCCCTGGTGCCTCATCCCGACCTCACTCCGGAGGGACTCGCTCCTCTCTGGGAAGGGTATGAGAAGATGCTCATGAACGGAGCACCGGAAATCTCTCTCGAGTGCGAGTTCCCGATGGCCGACCTTGTCTCCATCAACCTGATCACGCCGAAGCTGTTCAAGGGTGTACACGTCCTTATCACCGAAATAACCTACAAGGTGCTGAACGCTGCCACCACCAGAGCGAAGCTCTCCCTGCAGCTCATACCATCATACGACGGCATGACATCACCTGCTCCGATATACTTCAACCGTAACATCGGATGGAAACTCGTGAGCACGAGGACGCTCTTCCCTGGCGGAGATTACACTGTGGAAAGCACCGACGGACTCACTGACTACACTACGGACGACAAGCCTCAGTACACACCGAAGACCTCCGGCATCGTGACCAAGAAGAGGAGCAGGTGGGTGCGTTACAAGCATAAGTTCTGGACCGTCAAGTGGTACATGATATCGTACACTGTGGAAACCGTCACCCACAAGTGGGAGGAGTACTTCATCAGCGAGGCAACCGAATAAACCTATAAAGCTATGGATATAAGAACAGAAATAAACGGCAATATCCTCTACTTGGAGGACATGGATGGGCTGACACTTGAAGGCAGTATCAGCGAACCCACGAGAGTCACACTCCTCACTCAAGGAGGCGACACCATCCTCAGCACCATCCACTACGCTGACTTCTCCGGACTCATCACTCTGGACCTTGCCAAGATCATCAAGGACCAGGTCTTCCCGCGCCACCCGGATGACGAGTGGTGGAGCTCTGACGAGCAGACTCTGCAGCTGAGCTTCCGCATCGCCACCAACACCTACGCGCAGACCTACGACTTTGAGCTCAACATCTTCTCGAGGGACGCGCTCAGCATGATGACGGACATCGACGCCCTCGATGTGCCGATGGACGACATGTTCCCGCTGCCTGTCACCGTCCACACCACCTCCGATATCGAGACAGCCTTCCGCGAGACGGCACACGCTCAGATCGAGGTGTTCACCGAGTCGTGCGAATACATGGGCCGAGGTCAGTCCATGAAGACGACCTATCTCGATACCCTGAACGATACCGCACCGTTCCGTCTTCTGGTCAAGGGAGAGTTCGGTCGAGAACTACGTAGCCCTATATACACGCCGCGCCCCGGCAAGTTCGAGATATTCACCTTCCGCAACCGCTTCGGAGCGATGGAGATATTCCCGATGTCCGGCGACCTTCTCCTTGAGCCGGAGTACAAGTTCGAGATCATGAAGATGGGCAAGCTGACCGGCAGCACTCTCAACAGTGAGTCCGTCACCCTGACGCAGTTCTCCGGCCCTCTCACACGCAAGGCCTCGAGGGTGCTCTCCGAGATGCTGGCCGAGGGCTACGCCTTCCATCTGGTGAATGGAGACTGGAAGAGGATCATCATCACGGAGGCGAAGATATCCCTCCGGAGGAATGACACAATCCACAGGCAGTCCTTCTCCTTCCGTTATCAGGAACCCGTAGACATTCGTGATATAATTATATAAAACTATAAAAAGTTATGAACAGAAAGCCCCTTCTCATTCCTCAGGGCGAGGACCGCAAGATCGAGGTCCTCTTGAGTAATCTCCCCGACGGCGTCACCATGCAGAACCTGGATATCACCTTCACCGTATCATGCGGGTATCAGTCCGTACAGTTCGACCGCACACACCTCCGCACCACGGCCGACGGCAGGCACTACCTTGCTGTCGATACCTCTCAGCTCGGACTCGGCGACCTGAAGCTCTCCGCTCATGTCCGCATCCCCGACACCGACTTCGCCGACGGGTACCGCGACGAATATCCTGAGCTTGACCTGAACGCCAAAATAGTACAGCGATGATCCAGCTCCACGCCAAGATAGCCCCACCTGCACAGATGTCTGCACAGGTGGATGAGGCCGTCAATATGGAGGGAGCGGTGCTTGAGTCGCAGACGGAGCTGCAGGCGGAGGTCAAGCCTGGGGCGGGGCTTACCGCCAAGCTGCTCCCGGCTGCTCTCCTTGTCGCCTGCCTGACTCCCACCATCGCCCTCGAGGCGAGGATGCTCCCTCCTGAATGGACCGACGGCACTCCTGCCAACTTCATCACAGCGGACGGGTACTACATCCGGACAGCGGACGGGTACCTGCTCTGCGTTCAAGAGATATGATCATGAAAGAGAACAAACTATACACCAGCATCTTCAATGCTGCCGACTTCGACCGCATCCTGTCCTCTGCCGTCTGCCGTAAGCAGATAGCGGAGGCGGGATATGAGCGTATGAAGGAGTCGGGCACGCTTGACCCCGACCTGTGGTACTTCGTCTACTCGGACGCTCAGTTCACACAGCTCGCGCGTATCTGCGTCGGTCCGACCCTTCTGATAGAGGTCGAGGACCGCATGGAGGGCATCATGAAGGAGGAGAAGATGACCATGGAGCAGTATCTCCAGCTACGACAGCAGCGCAAGACTGTGCCGGGTACCTGGTACTCCATCTTCACGGACTACGCCCACAAGAACCTCGTGGCCGTGTACAACGGCAACAAGCTCATCATGAAGGGAGCCGACGGCACGTCGAAGGGCTTCCCGATCACATTCCCTTATACATTCTAAAACTCGCAAAATATGACAGATTTATCCAAGATCCAAGAGAAGATCGAGAACAACGGGGAGACCGAGCAGGGCATGCTCTCTGCTGACGAGTTCAACCTCATCCTCTCCGCTCTCCGCGAATGCCAGGGCGGTATCAAGAAGATCATCCGCAACGGTGTCGAGTACAGACCTAACGACAAGGGTGTCGTCGAGATGACCATCCTCTCCGACAGTGACCTGCCGACCGTAAGGCTCCAGACCACTGACAACCGCACGAACATCATCTCCATCGACGGCACTGTCAAGCTGCACCTCAGGTACACCTCCGTCTATACACGTGACGGTATCTCCGAGGACTCAGGCCATGACGGTGTGCTCATCATCCAGAGGAAGACCGCCTCGGAGACCGAGTGGCTGAACGTGGCCAGCATGGCCATGACTCCGATGTCGTTCTTTGACGAGAACGCCTACCAGGAGATAGACATCAGCCAGTACCTCCTCGACGGAGACCAGCAGCTGCGCCTGATGGTGACCGACACCGAGATGAACGTGTCGTCCTCATATCTGACCTTCGCCTCTGTGGTGAAGACCAGGCTCGCGGTGGAGTTCATCTCCAACTGGCAGAACGCCGTGCCGGGCGGAGCGGGTGCGAGCACCACGCTCTCGTACGTTCTCTACGGTGCTGTCGATAAGGAACTGCATCTGAAGATATCGGGAAAGACCACGGCAGGAGCAGCTGCCACGAGGGAGATCGTCCTCACCAACGCCACCATCGCAGGCTACACCGGAGCGTCGAACCCTTTCCACTACACTCTCCAGGATCTCGCCTCGGAGGCTTGCAAAATCCTGTCGGTGCACGGCATCCACACCATCGAGGCATGGCTGCAGACGACAGTGGACTCCAGCATCCAGTCGGAGCATGTCTTCTCGCAGATCTTCGTGAGTGCGGACGCTGCCGACATGACTCCCTACCTCATCCTCCAGAAGATAGCCGACAAGGTGACCAACTTCGTCACCGGAGACATCCTGCAGTATGCGGTGCATAACCCGTCCGGGGAGGATGTCCCTCTGGACTTCTCTGTGGGTAACTATGCCGGCACGGAGTTTTACTTGAGATACTCGGCCGTGGCCACTCCGGGCGTGCAGTACACTCTGCACAACACCGTC
>JAEIGA010000939.1_pt1 | contig 43649 bp, 40 predicted proteins | sample 9270691 | NCBI WGS metagenome assembly JAEIGA01 (sample SAMN17057246, study PRJNA624740) | gut metagenome | biome: biome; isolation source: fecal sample | host: Bos grunniens | place: China: Xizang | collected 2019
CAGAGACAACAGAGAGAGCAGGGACAGCAGAGACCATATAGAAATTATATTGTGATACACGAGTTTCGTTGTTGTCTCTTTCGTCTCTTTCGTCTTTGTTGTCTCAAAAGCGACAGCAGGGACAGCAGAGACCATATAGAAATTATATTGTGATACTCGAGTTTCGTTGTTGTCTCTTTCGTCTCTTTCGTCTTTGTTATCTCAAAAGCGACAGCAAAGAGAGCAGGGACAGCAGAGACCATATAGAAATTATATTGTGATACTCGAGTTTCGTTGTTGTCTCTTTCGTCTTTGTTGTCTCAAAAATCAAATTTAATTCACAAAATTTGTCTTGATAGACTATTATTGCTATCTTCGTGGAAAATATTGGGCAATGCAGACGAACAATAAAATAATTTGGAATTCTAATTATAGTAAGCTTCTTTGCTATCAGAAAGCTGTTGTTATCTACGATCTAACCTTCCACTTCTGTAAGCGCTTTATCGACATCAAAGACCGTACTCACGACCAGATGATACAGGCTGCCCGTTCGGGTAAGCAGAATATCGTGGAGGGCCACGCGGATATGGCTACCTCGAAGGAGGGTGGTTTGAAACTGTTTAATGTCGCCAGAGGAAGTCTACTTGAGTTGTTGGAGGATTACAAGGACTATTTGAGGGTGCGCAATATGAGACTGTGGGAGGATAATTCCATCGAGGTAAAGGTGATGGCAAAGTTGGGTGTTGAATATAGCGATTCTCAATACTTTGTAGGTCTTGCTGAAAGTCGAACAGATGATGTTGTCGCAAATATTGCAATAGTGCTTATTCGGCAGGCTTTATCATTGATTACAAAGTATATAGACCGAGTAAGTGAAAATTTCTCCAAAGAGGGAGGTTTTAGAGAAAGAATGACACAGATAAGACTTAATACAAGAAATAAAACTAAATAATTAATTATATTCGAAGCTTCCCTGTTGGGAGGCTTCTATTTTTTTAGAGACGGTAGAGACAACAGAGACTGCAGAGACTGCAGAGATGGCTGCGACCACGGCAAAATTGTGATACTCGGGTTTCGTTGTTGTCCCTTTCGTCCCTGCTGTCTCAAAGCCCTATTGCAAAATTTCACTTTTTTTCTTATCTTTGCAAGGTAAAGCGTAAAACAACTAATAAAACTTTAAAACTATAAAACACTATGCAGGAACAACAAACTAAAGCTTCGCTTCCGGAGAACGCCTATCGCGAGCTAAAGCCAGGGGAGGAGTATAAGCCTCTGATGGGGGCAAATGAGACACCAGCGGAGGTGACCCCTTATTCTGTGACTATCGGTATTCTTATGGCCGTGATATTCTCTGCTGCGGCAGCCTACCTCGGTCTTAAGGTCGGTCAGGTATTCGAGGCGGCTATTCCTATCGCCATCATCGCAGTAGGTCTTGGACAGATGCGTGGCAAGAAGAATATGCTCGGCCAGAATGTTATTATTCAATCTATCGGTGCATCGTCTGGTGTGGTAGTGGCAGGTGCTATCTTCACCCTACCAGCGCTCTACATCCTCGATCTTCCTACGCAATTCTACCAGGTATTCCTATCGTCGTTGCTCGGTGGTATACTCGGTATTGTGCTTATGATTCCTTTCCGTAAGTACTTCGTGAAGGAGATGCACGGTAAGTATCCATTCCCTGAGGCTACAGCTACTACAGAGGTGCTTGTATCGGGTGAGAAGGGTGGCTCGCAGGCTAAGATTCTTGTGATTGCCGGACTTATCGGTGGTCTCTACGACTTCCTCGTATCTACATTCGGCGCGTGGGTATCGTCGCTATCAACAACAATGTGGGGCTGGGGACAGGCATTAGCTGCAAAGGTCAAGCTTGCCTTTGGTATCAACACCTCGGCTGCAGTGCTCGGTCTTGGATACATCATCGGTCTCAAGTATGCCCTTATCATCACTGCGGGCTCAGCGCTTGTGTGGTTCTTTATCGTACCCCTCGTAGGTGCAGTAGACAGCATTGTCGATCCATTTGCCTTTGCGCAGATGTTCGGCTACTCGGGTAAGGATATCTTCGAGTCGCTCTCGGCAGATCAACTTATCTCAATCTTCGGTATTACTGATCCTGCACAAATAACAGCCATCCAGGATAACCCTAGCCACTTCTGCGAGATTACAGGCTACGCCGAGGGTACAGCATACAACACCGTGCTTGGCGAGCGTTCGTTGGTATTCACTGCCGATAATCTCTACAAATATATTGGCCGTCCTATCGGTATTGGTGGTATCGCTATGGCAGGTCTTATCGGTATTGTGCGCCAGGCGGGTATCATCAAGAGTGCTTTGGGCCTTGCTGTAAACGAGTTTAGTGGCAAGAAAAAGTCTGCCGATGAGCCTCGTACGCAGAAGGATATATCTATGAAGGTTATCCTCTCGGTGCTTATCGCAACCCTTGTGGCTACGCTCTTCTTCTTCCAGTTTGGCGTGCTTGGCAACTGGATGCAGACAGCTGTGGCGTTGGCTATCGTATTTGTTATCGCATTCCTATTTACTACCGTAGCCGCAAACGCTATCGCTATCGTAGGCTCAAATCCTGTATCGGGTATGACGCTAATGACACTTATCCTTTCGTCGTTGGTGCTTGTGTCTATCGGCCTTAATGGTGATGATGGTATGGTTGCAGCGCTTATTATCGGAGGTGTTGTTTGTACGGCTCTCTCTATGGCGGGAGGTTTTATCACCGACCTTAAGGTGGGCTACTGGCTCGGTACAACGCCAAAGAAGCAGCAGACATGGAAGTTTGTCGGCACATTCGTTTCGGCGGCTACCGTTGCGGGTGTTATGATTATCATGAACGAGACATATGGTTTTGCTGGTAATAGCGATCTCGCAGCGCCCCAGGCTAACGCCATGGCTGCGGTTATCAAGCCTTTGATGACTGGTGGTGTTACACCTTGGTTGCTCTATGGTATCGGTGCAGGTCTTATCCTTGTGTTGACTCTTATTAATGTGCCAGCCCTACCATTTGCACTCGGTATGTTTATCCCTATGAGCCTCAATGCTCCACTTGTTGTTGGTGGTCTTGTATCTTGGGCTGTCAACCGTCATAAGAACCCTGAGCAGGCTAAGGCTAACAACAATCGTGGTACCCTTATCGCATCGGGCTTTATTGCTGGTGGTGCTTTGATGGGTGTTGTAAGTGCTGTTATCGCATTCCTCAGCGAAAGCGAGAATGGCTTAGTGAATAAGGCGTGGGCTGACTCTATGGGTGCTGTTTACCTCGGTATCTTCGCTTACGTGGCAATTATCGCCTACTTCATCTGGCATTCGCGCAGAGCAAAGATTGGCGAATAAAAATAGAGAGAACACTAATTACAAATTTTTCTCGTTTAACTTTAAGAACGGAAATAACAACCTAATAATACTATGGACTTAAAAGAGCGATTCTTGAAATATGTGTCGTTTGACACGCAGTCGGATGAGAATAGCACATCCTTCCCATCTACAGATAAGCAGTTGGTATTGCTCCGCCACCTTAAGCAGGAGCTCGAGACCATCGGACTTAAGGAGGTGACAATGGATGAGTATGGCTATGTAATGGCTACATTGCCTGCAACAAAGGGTATGGAGAATGCCCCTGTAATTGGCTTTATCTCGCACGTAGATACAGCACCAGATATGAGTGGTGCAAATGTGAACCCTCAGATTTTGGAGAACTACAACGGCAAGGATATCCTCCTCGGTAACGATGTGTGGATGCGCGTGGAGGAGTTCCCAGAGTTGAGCTTCTTCAAGGGTCACACCCTTATTCACACCGATGGCACTACGCTTCTTGGTGCTGATGACAAGGCGGGTGTTGCAGAGATCGTAACTGCTATGGAGTGGCTTATAGCGCACCCAGAGGTGGCACACGGCAAGATTCGCGTGGGTTTCACCCCAGATGAGGAGATTGGTCGCGGTGTAGACTACTTCGATGTTAAGAAGTTTGCTGCCGATTTCGCATACACCATGGATGGAGGTATGGAGGGCGAGTTGGAGTATGAGAACTTCAACGCTGCAGGTGCAAAGATTACTATCTCGGGTCGTAACGTACACCCAGGTATGGCAAAGAACAAGATGATTAACGCCATCGACATCGCAACGGAGCTTAACGGTATGCTCCCAGCAGACCAGCGCCCACAGTTTACTGAGCACTACGAGGGCTTCTTCCACTGTGTAGGTATCAAGGGTAGCGTTGAGGAGGCGGAGATTAACTACATCATTCGTGACCACGACACCGATAAGTTCGAGCAGAAGAAGCAGCTTATGGAGAGTGTTGTAGCATTCCTACAGCGTAAGTATGGCGAGAAGGTCCTTACTCTAAATATGCGCGACCAGTACTACAATATGCGTAAGATGGTCGAGCCACACCCACAGGTTATCGAGAAGGCTAAGCGCGCTATGATTGAGGCTGGCGTGAAGCCTCTTGTGAAGCCTATTCGTGGTGGTACCGACGGCTCTCGTCTCTCATTCATGGGCCTACCTTGTCCTAACCTCTTTACTGGCGGTATGAACTTCCATGGACGCTACGAGTACGCCTCGCTAACAACGATGCAGAAGGCGATGAATACTATCATTAACCTTGCACGCATCTGGGCAGAGTAAAAAATAATGAGTAATTAGCAATTAGTAATTAGTAATAGTTAAAAGTCTGCGACTTTTTTAGGAGAGAGGCTGTGGGTAACATTACTAATTACTAATTTCTCACTACTAATTTGAAATAATATGAATAACCAATACGGATATATGAGAGTTGCGGCGGCGGTGCCTCGCGTACATATCGCGGATGCACATCGCAATGCCGAGGGCGCTCTCAAGATTATGCAGGATGCCTTCAACGAGGGTGTCGAGATTGTGGTGATGCCTGAGCTATCGTTGGTGGGATATACCTGCGGCGATATGGTACTTCAGAATAAGTTGCTTACCGATGCTGAGCGTGCCTTGGAGTGGCTTATGCAGGAGTGTGCCGATATCCCTACAGTGGGTATCGTGGGTTTGCCAGTAGTCTTTGCGGACCGCCTATACAACTGTGCAGCTATCTTCGCACAGGGTCAGTTGTGGGGTATTGTACCGAAGAGCTACATTCCTAACTATGGCGAGTTCTCGGAGCTTCGTTGGTGGGTATCGGGATACTCGATTAAGGATCGTATGATTCGCTTTGCGGGTCAGGAGGCTCCATTCGGTAGCGACCTCTTGTTCGATCTTCACGGTGTGGAATTTGGTGTTGAGATCTGCGAGGATATGTGGGTGCCTGTGCCACCATCATCAATACAGGCGGTGCAGGGTGCAAAGCTTTTGTTCAACCTCTCGGCATCTCCAGAGTCGGTGCGTAAGCACGACTACCTCCTTTCACTGATTGCCGAGCAGTCGTCACGCACTATGGCTGCCTACATCTACGCTTCATCGGGTCATGGTGAGTCGTCGAGCGACTTGGTATTTGCGGGTAATGCTGTTGTTGCGGAGCTTGGTCGTGTCTTGGGCGTAAGCAAGCGTTTTGTGCGTAACGACCGTATGGTTATCTCGGATATCGATGTGGAGTATATCTCTACACGCCGTACTGCGCGTAACACGTTCTACTATCCAGAGGCTCCAGAGATGCGTGTTGTGGAGGTTTGTGTTGATGAGATTTGCCATCAGGGTGATTTGCGCCGCCATATCGAGCCTATCTACTTTGTGCCAGAGGATGAGGCTGCACGTGCAGCACACTGCAAGGAGGTATTTGCTATCCAGAGCGCAGGTCTTGCTCAGCGTCTTGAGCATACCAACTGCAGCAAGGTTATCCTCGGTATATCAGGAGGTTTGGATTCTACATTGGCATTGCTTGCTGTATGCGACACCTTCGACTTGCTTGGTCTCGACCGCAAGGGTATCATCGGTGTTACAATGCCAGGCTTTGGCACAACAGACCGCACATATCAGAATGCTCTATCGATGATTAAGGAGCTTGGCTGTACACTACGCGAGATTCCTATCAAGGATGCTTGTATGCAGCACTTCAAGGATATCGGCTTGGATGTAGACGAGCGCTCTGTGGCATACGAGAACTCACAGGCTCGTGAGCGCACACAGATTCTTATGGATGTAGCGAATATGTGTGGCGGTATGGTTGTTGGTACTGGCGATATGAGTGAGTTGGCTCTTGGTTGGGCAACATACAATGGCGACCAGATGTCGATGTATGGTATCAACTCATCAGTGCCTAAGACTCTTGTTAAGCACATGGTTGATTGGTATGCAAATACTCGTGCTGAGGGTGTGTTGCGTGATTCATTGCTCGATGTTGTGGCGACACCTGTAAGCCCAGAGTTGCTTCCAGCAACCGAGTCTGGCGAGATTGCACAGAAGACCGAGGATGTTGTAGGTCCATACGAGCTTCACGACTTCTTCCTATACTGCACATTGCGTCGTCGCTATGCTCCTGCAAAGATTGTTATGCTTGCGACCCTTGCCTTTGATGGCACATACACAAAGGCTGAGATTGTTAAGTGGTTAAAGGTCTTCTTCCGTCGCTTCTTCTCGCAGCAGTTCAAGCGTTCGGCGATGCCTGACGGTCCAAAGGTCGGTGCAGTGGGCCTCTCGCCACGAGGTGACTTGCACATGCCATCGGATGCACACGAGAGAGCTTGGGTGCGCGAGATTGAGGAGGTAGAGCGCGAGTTGGATAATATCTAATAATAGCAAAAATGCGTAGACTATTTATTGCAATACTATGTGTTGTAGGTCTCGGTATTAGCACCGAGGCCTCTGCACAGATAGATTTGGGTAAGGCTCTGGGTGCGCTTATCAACGAGGCGTCATCTACGGTGCAGTCTACCCCTGACTACTATGCAAAGTTGCGCGAGAGTGCCCCTGCTAAGGGTAAGATTGTTGGTACATGGCAATATCTTTCGGCACGTGTAGAGTATCTTGGTGCTAATCCTGTAGTGCAGATGGCTATGCCTCAGCTTGAGACCATTATTGCTTCGGAACTTAAGCGTGAAGGTGTTGTCGAGGGTTGCTGTTCGCTTACGCTAAATCGCAAGGGCACAGCTACAATTAGCGCTGGTAGTCTAAAATATGATGGTAGTTATACGTACGATCAATCTACCGCCAAGGCTAAGGCATCATACGTCATTGACAACCATACCTATAATCTATCGGGTTATCTTAAGCTCTCGTCATCACGCCTTATGGTGCTAATCGATATACGTGATGTACTTCGTGAGCTAACATATCTCAGCCCTAAGCTCGCCAATGATGAGAATTTCCTAATGGTAAAGGGCGTTGTAGATAGTTTTGGAGATATATACCTTAGCGTACTATTTCAGAGGTAATTTCTTGTGATAAGGGGCATACCTTTGTCCCATCCCAAAAGTAAGACCCCACGGGCTGTACTATGTGTACTATCCCGTGGGGATCTTCTTTTGCGATAGAACAAATCTAACCCCTTCTGACAAGAAATTCGGTCGTGCTGCCCTGTATGTCGACTTTTTGTTAGATAGTTTATAGGGAATTTAATGAGATTAGTGTTTTTATTGACATTAACTACTAAACTCCCTAAACTCCTTAAACTCTCTAAATTCTCTAAACTCCCTTAAAAACCTTTAACTACCCCTAATCACCCTTAACCACTTTTCACTTTTCAAGCATCGCCTCGGCATATATCATATCCTCGGGTGTCGTTAGCTTAATGTTTGAGCGCTCGCCCTTGAATAGGGTTATCTTCACACCCAACGACTCTACTACCGTTGCATCATCGGTAAATCGTGCATCATACTCCTGCTCGTAGGCGCGACGCAGAATATCGCTACGAAAGACCTGCGGAGTCTGTACTATGCGTAGCGACGAGCGTGATATAACCTTTGAATCATCTCCCTCCACAACGCGATATGAATCCACTGCATCTACAACGGGTATTACAGCATCGCACTTCTCAACCTCGAGCATAGTGCCTACAATAAGGCGCTTGCTTACCAACGCTCTTACACCATCGTGAATGGCAATATACTCCACCTCATCGGAGAGGGCCTTGATACCATTCTTTACCGAGTTGAAGCGCTCCTTGCCGCCCGATACACAGTGGTGGGGTGCTACCTCGAAGCGAGCAGTAAGATTACGCCACATAGGGATATGCTCTTCGGGCAATACTACGACAATCTCAGCTCCTGGCAGAGCCTCGTAAAAACTATTTATCGTGCGTGCCACAACGGGCTCGCCACCAAGAATCATAAACTGCTTTGGTAGCGACGACTGCATACGGCTACCCGAGCCTCCTGCAACGATTATTACTCCTCGCTTTGCCATATTAGCTTCTTTCCAAAACCTAAAGTGTTATCCGTAAGTTTCATCATTGTGGGTGCTACCATCCATAGCGATAGTGGTGCTACGGCAGTGTATGGGAAGCGTTTGATATAAGTCGCTTGTGCCTTGCTATCGCCACGCTCAGCCTTACCAACAATTTGCAGACCCTGAATACGACCTACAACGCGTGTCTCGAGGGCTATGGAGAGTGCTACATTGCTGTTCTCCTCCATCTCCTTGCCGTGGCGTGTTGTTGTGTCGGAGGTGAAGATAAAGAGGTTGCGCTCCTTGTCGTATGCGTAGAAGCAGTTGGCTACATAAGGCATACCCTCGCCATTTACTGTGGCAAGGGTAAGCAGATGATGTTTGCGTATGAATTTTACGAAGTTTTCCTCCATACTACTCGCTCTTAGCAGCAGGAATGATATCCTGCTCGGTTATTGCGCCTCCCGCAATCTCCTCACTGCCATCAAGCTCGGCAATGACTCTATCGCGGATAGCCTCGAAGGCGGCCTTGTTAGCTGAAGATATAGGCTCTGCTGGCTCCTGTACCATTTTAAGAGGGTCGATAGGAGTACCATTCTTCTTGATGCGGAAGTCGAGGTGAGGACCTGTAGATGTACCTGTAGAGCCGACATAGCCGATAAGGTCACCCTGCGATACGCGTGTGCCTACGCTGATGCCCTTGGCAAAACTCTTAAGGTGTAGGTAGGCAGTCTCCAGACCGCCAGCGTGCTTAATCTTGAGGGTGTTACCACCGCCACCCTTGTCCCAGCCTTTGAAGGTGACAGTACCGTCCGCTACGGAGTGTACCTCAGTACCTGCTGGTGCTGCGTAGTCTACGCCGTGGTGAGGTCTGTAGACCTTATATACTGGGTGTAGACGCGCATTAGTGAACTTTGAGCTGATACGGGTGTACTTAAGAGGGGCTTTGAGGAACTGCTTGCGTAGCGACTCGCCATTAGCCTCCCAATATTGTAGCTTGCCATCCTGAGTAAATGGGATGGCATAGTACTGCTTGCCATTATGTGTGAACTCAGCACCCCAGATGCGACCAATGCCAACACTCGTGCCCTCAACAACCTTCTCGTCGTAGACCACCTTGAATGAGTCGCCTGGCTGGATGCCGAAGAAGTCGACAGTCCACTGGTATATATTCTCAAACTCGGATGCAAGGGCGTATGGAAGATTCTGCTCCATGATAGAACCCCATAGCGATGATGTAATATCCGCCTCGCAACGCTTGCGAACAATCTCCATTGGGCGTGCGCCTATAGTTATGCTGATGCTATCGCCCACAAAGCCAAAGACTACATATTCAATAGCATCCTTGTGGTAGACAACATAGTCCAATACGCTATGCTCGCCGAGCGAATCGGTGTAGTTACGTGTAAAGGTGGTGTATGCATTGTCGGCACGAATCTTTTTAAGAGGAAATATCTCGTTTGACTCCTTGTCCAAGCGGTCTACGGTAACTGCCGAGATGCCACGACGACCAAGGATGCCACCTACGGTCTCGCCAGAACGTACTGTGTCATTCTCAATTATGTAGCCATCGATATTGATACCATAGAGATATTCAGGTTCTTTGACCTCCACGTTTACTGTATCAGTGCTCTTTGTTTCGGTAGAGCCACCGCCACATCCTACAATCATAAGTGTTAGTAGTAGTGCAGATATGTACTTCAAAATCTTCATAATGTACAAAGGTAGAAATTATTTTGTTTATTGTGTCACTATCGTGACAAAAAATAGTGGAAATTTGTAAAATGGCAATATTTATTTGGCTAATATAAAAATATGTGCTATCTTTGACCAGATTGTGAGATTATCTGTCAATACTTTTTGGGCGAATTATGCATATTCGGTTTTGGTGTGAAGTCTCCGTAGTTTGATTTAAGATGAAGTTTTTTTTAGGCATATTAGCGTGGATATATAAGATGGTTATCACCCTTCGCCATCGCCTCTACGATTGGGGCGTTAAGAAGAGTTATAGCTTCGATATCCCTGTCGTATGCATTGGTAATATAACCGTTGGAGGCACAGGTAAGACTCCTACTGCGGAGTATCTGCTTGCAGCGCTTAAGCCTCACTATAACGTGGCAATACTCTCGCGAGGTTATGGTCGTAGAACAAAGGGCTATAGGGAGGTGCAAGTTACAGATAACTACGCCGATGTGGGCGACGAGCCACTACTCCTTAAGCTTAAGTTTAGCGAGAATGTCGTTGTCGTATGCGAGGATAGAGTTGTAGGCATCGAGCGTATTCGTAAGGAGCATCCTGAGGTTACGCTTATCGTTATGGATGACGGCTTCCAGCACCGCAGTGTCAAGGCTAAGGTTAACATTGTCCTTGTGGACTCTACTCGCCCAATCGAGGGTGATAGTATGTTGCCGTTGGGTCGTCTTCGTGACCTCCCTTCGCGCCTTAGTGCCGCGAATATCTTTATTGTCACCAAGTGCTCGGAGACTATGGCTCCTATCGACAAACGCTTGTGGTACAACAAGTTGCGCTCAATAGCATATCAGAAGGTCTATTTTACTCGTATTAATAGTCCGATGATTGAGCCTCTGTTCCACTTCGCTGAGCGCGAGGAGGTGAACTATGGTCAGCGCGCAATCCTTATGACGGGTATTGGTAATCCGCGACCATTTATCGCTGAGGCTGAGGCAAAGTTTAATGTTGTAGATAAGCTTATCTTCCGCGATCACCATAACATCACTGCCGAGGATATGCGTAAGTTGTATAGCAAGCTACAAAATAACCCTCGTGCGGTGATTATTATGACCGAGAAGGATGCAGTGCGTCTGCGTCGTGCACGACTACCAGAGCCTCTTATGCGAGCGATGTACTATCAGCCTATTTCGCTTAAGTTTGTTGAGGGCCCAGATCAGGACTTCTTGGGCTACCTACTTGAGGGAATACGCAACGATCACAAGTTAGACAATGCTCAGCAGGAGCAGGATGTAACTGAATAATATAAAACGAATTATATCATGGTAAATAAGGTAATATTGGTCGGCAATGTGGGTCTTGATCCCGAGGTGCGATCACTTGAGACAGGCGTTAAGGTTGCACGTGTGCGTTTGGCTACAAGTGAGCGTATCTTTAACCGCCAGACAAACGAGGCTACAGAGCATACAGAGTGGCATACCGTGACACTTTGGCGTAGCTTGGCAGAGGTAGTAGATAAGTATGTGCGTAAGGGTTCACAGCTCTATATCGAGGGTCGCATTCGTACTCGCGAGTGGGAGCGTGATGGTGTTAAGCACTACGCTACCGAGATTGTAGCTGATGAGATGAAGCTCCTCGGTCGTCGTCCTGAGGGCGCTCAGCAGACTGGCTATCAGCAGCCATCTTATCAGACCCCTCAGCAGCCAGCATACTCTGCTCCACAACAGTCTGCATATCAGGCTCCTCAGGCTCCTCAGGCTCCACAACAGCCTGCATATCAGCCACAGCCAGAGGCTCCGTTTATTCCGCAGGAGGATCCTGATGATCTCCCCTTTTAATTTCTTGTGATAAGGGGCACATCTGCTGCCGCTAACAAAAATAGCCACCAATGGGACGTACGCTAAGTACTACCCATCGGTGGCTATTTTGCCGAGCGTTGCATCTGACCCCTTCTGACAAGAAATTGGGTCTCGCGCTTGGTAAGGTTCTTTTTGAGACCACAGAGACCACAGAGACGAAAGAGACCACAGCGAAACAGAGTATCATCAGAATGATAATAAATTTCTCTGTTGTCCCTGTTGTCTCTGTTGTCCCTGCTGTCTCCAAATAATTAATCTTGCGCGAAGCGCACCACACCTTTCAGTTCTCACTTTTCACTTTTCAGTTTGTACGCGTCGCAGACACCATGCTGGTACCGCTCTACCCATTATAACCCACCCAACTACGCTTCATTATACAGCACTGCAGTTTTATGCATAATATGCAGAAAAATAGCGGGGTAGCGGAATATTTGGTGGATTCTCCGGAAAATTTTGTTAAATTTGTGCGCTATAGAATATCTCTAAGGAGGCGAAATAATAGGAAAACAAACATTATAAACAACAAAACATTATGAGAAAAATTTTTACAAACCTCAAGGCTATAGTGACCTCTGTGGTTGCGATGGCTGTTGTAGCAGGCTCTGTGTCGTGTACATACGATGATACAGCTGTTTGGAATGAGATTAACAACATTAAGAAGGAGGTTCAGCAGTTGCGCTCAGACCTCGACAACGTTCTTAGTATTGTAAATGGTCTTCAGACTGGTGATCTCGCTATCCGCAAGGTTGAGCAGAAGGGTGACGGTAGCCAGGTTATTACACTATCTAACGGCAAGCAGATTACAATCTACCCTAAGGGTGGTGGTCTTTCTGATGTTGTCACTACAGTTGTAGTTGATGGCGTTCGTTACTGGGCAATGTATGATGTTAACGGCGAGCCTCAGGCAATCTATGTTGACGGCTATATGGTGCCAGTAGCTGATCTTACACCTATCACTCAGGTGAATGATAACGGTGGTATCGAGGTATCTTTCGACGGTGGTAACACTTGGGTTCTTACAGGTTATACTGAGTCTATTACCGATACTATCATCACAAATGTTGAGGTTGTTTACTCTGATTGGCAGACCGACGCTGACGGCAATCCATTGGGTCTATACTGCGTAGTAACATTCACCGATGGTACTACAATGCGTGTAGGTATGCAGAATGGTAAGCTTGTGCTCGCTTCAGACTCTATGTTCGTAGCTTACGGCAACACTGGCGTATTCTACGTTGAGATTCAGGATGCTGTAGACTACATCCTTCAGACTCCTGAGGGCTGGGAGGTAGAGGCTGAGCTTAAGGTTAAGCAGGAGCGTATGACTCTTGCTGTTACAGCTCCTACATTGGAGGCTATCAACGCTGGTAAGGCTGAGTCTTCAGCTATTGTAAAGCTTATGGTTGTATTTAACAATGGCTCTTCAGCTATTGCAAGTCTTCGTGTTTCAACTAACCCTGCAACTGCAAAGTTCACTAAGGAGGGTATCCACCTTGAGGCTGGTTATGGTGCAAACTATCTAGTTGGTGGTTTGGTGAGCAAGGCTGCTTTCGAGGCAAACTTCGCAACTTATTTGACATACGCAAACGAGCATATTAACGGTACAACACATAATGAGATCCACGACTTCTCATTTATGGAGACAAGCTCTCTATACATCCCATATACTGACTTGATTTCTAAGTTGACTGGCGGTAACGAGTACTACTTCTGGTATGCAGCTCCTAACACTGCTGAGGATGGTAGCCAATATATCGAGCAGAAGGATGTATGCTCTATCCTTTACAAGCACGTTGTTCCTGAGTTGAAGACTACAAAGGCTGGCTTCTTCGACTTTAATGTTACATTCAAGGTTGCTGGTTACGATGAGAATCACGACTATATGTTGGGTCTTTGCCCAGTAGCTGATTTCAATGCTGAGGAGATCGTTGCTTACTACAAAGACTATCCAGAGGAGTTCTATGCTTCATTCTCTACTGCGGAGTACAAGGGTGAGTTGGTGTCATTTGTAGATCCTTTTGGTACAAAGCTTGATCCAGCTTCTGAGTATGTCGTATGGTACATCAACGAGAGCTCTCTTCCAAATATCATCGAGTCAGATGTATATTCTTGGAACCTCACTACTGCCTCATTCACCGAGGGTGGCTCTGTAGAGACCAACGTAAGCGATTTGGTTATCGAGTACACATCTGTTAGCATGACTCTTAATAGCGAGGGTCACATCGCGATGTACTACAACCTAATGCCTTCATATATGGCTACTGCATACGCTAACGATCAGGCTATCATCAAGATGCTTACAACTGAGGGTGGTAAGACATACACTTCAGAGGCTGTAGATGTTGAGTTTACAGGTGCTGAGGCTGACTCTAAGGTTACACTCTTCGCCGTAGCTGTAGATGCAAATGGTAAGTATGGTAAGGTGCTTCAGCAGGAGTACATTACTAAGGGCTTTGTTTACAACGATTTATCTCTTGCAGTTGAACTTATTGACTATAAGATTGATAACTCTAGTATCTCTGTAGTTTGCGAGGGTGCTGAGAAGTATGTATATGTTTACGCTCAGACAAACAGCGACGAGTGGACTAAGGTCTACGGTGGCTCAAAGAAGAAGGCTGGTGAGTATATGATTGAGTTTGCAGGCGATAGCCGCATTTGCGATACTTCTAATGAGAACTATGCTCTTGTAGATGGTTGCATCTGCTTGTCTAACCTCGAGATGGGTGTTGAGTATGCAGTTGTAATTATGGCTGTAGATGCTGAGGGTGGTTATTCTGCACCACAGGCTGTTTACTTCGAGCCTATTGCAAACATCGGTACAGTTGTTAGACGTACAGACGATAACTGGGAGGTTGGTAAGCCAACTATTAAGATTCTTGAGTACGACCACAACCCACACCTCTTCACAATGTTCTCTTGGGAGTTTATTCCAGGTCCTCACACACGCGCATACGTAGCTGCTTTGTGGCCATCTAACTTCGTAAACGAAGAGCTTGGTACAAATGTAAATACTGTTGAGAAGCTTATCGCAGAGATTATCTCATCTTGCGATACAGGTACTATGAGCGAGGCTGGTGTCAGCGCTGAGTGGCAGGAGTCTGGTATCTACGTTCGTGAGTGGACTGAGTGGGAGGATCTCGATGGTGATGGCTACCTTGAGGTGGTTTACAAGAGCGAGGAGCGCGAGGGTGCATACCACTTCTTCCCATACGGTAAGGAGGATTTTAGCTTCATCTACGTTACTTGGGTAGGTGAGGATGGTAACTTCCACGAGCCATTCGCTATCAATCCAAAGAATAGCAAGGAGGTTGATATTTGGACTGGTAACGCACTATAATTTCTTGTGATAAGGGGTCATCTGCGACCTCTCAATCATTGCCCCAAATGGGAAATACACTCAGTATGTCCCATCTGGGGCAATTTCTTTATCGAGGCCACATCTAACCCCTTCTGACAAGAAATTCGGTTGTGCAACCCTGTATGTTCATTTGTCGCTTGGCACACGCGAAACTATTACTAATTACTCTCTACTAATTACTAATTATTTATGCCCCTTCTGACAAGAAATTTGGTTGTGCAACCCTGTATGTCTGTGTCTGTTTCGCTTTTGCAAGCGACAGCTACGCTGAAAGGGCAAAAGGGGCAGAAGCGGCAGAAAGGGTTTTGCTAATTACTAATTCCCCCTTTGGCCCCTTAACTCCCCTTCAGGCCCTTTTATAAATCTTGCGCTTGGGAAGGTTTTTTTGAGACCACAGAAACCACAGAGACAGCAGGGACCACAGGGACAGCAGAGACAACAGAGACAACAGAGACAACAGAGACAACAGAGACAACAGAGACAACAGAGAGAATCGTTGATACTCTGTTTCGTTGTCGTCTCTTCCGTCTCTTCCGTCTCTTCCGTCTCTTTCGTCCCTAGTCTACCCACAATCCCCAGAATACCCATACTACCCATAGTTCCCTGCCAAAAGCTCCCAAAAGGTTGCCTTTTTACTTTCCTAATAAAAAAGAGCTTAGCACAACGCTAAGCTCCTTAAAGTCAGTATGTTTATCCTCTATTATTGCTTCACGATAACTCGGTGAGTAGTGGCGCTACGCTTTGCAGAGCTCTTGTTCACGTAGCTGAAGAACTCCTCAGCTGGAGAGCACATATCCTTGCTTAAAAGGAACATCTCGCCGTAGTAGATAGGGCTAAGGTTGCCATCCTCATCCTCAGCGATACCAGCAAAGAAGAAGCGGTCATCATCGCTGCAAGAGTAGTACATATTAATCGCCTGGCGTGTTGGGACTGGGTCGTACATAAGCAAGTCCTCAAGGAATGCCTCGGCGCTATACTCAATCTTCATCCACTCCTCATACCACCAGAAGTAGACACTATTGGTTGGTGCAGATGTTGTAACGTCTACAACAGCTACGCACTCGAACTCAGCAAGAGCGTTAGAGTAGCTCTTATCCAAGGCGATAATCTCCTGTGCGTCAAAGAGCTTAACGATCTCGATATTCTCGATAGAAATTTTGCCTGGGTCTGCCTTTGCAGTTGTAAAGTCGTGGCGGAAGAGTTCGGTAGTAGGGAGGTTATTCTCCACACCGAATGCCAAGATTACATACTCCGACTCTGGCATAAATGGAAATATCTTCTCGCTAAATACTCCCTCGAATATTGATGGCTCGTAGTACTCCATAATGGTCAACATCTGTTCGTACTCATCCTCGATAGGTGGCACCTGATTCTTGCTAAGCAACAAGCAAGCGTAGCTCTCCGTGTCGTTTGATGGGGTAACGGCAAGCTGTGCATAGTATGGGGTGATATCTGTAACTGCGATATCGATAGTAAGATCGCTGGTTTTTACATTGCCAGTAGTGAAGTAGTTGGTTGTAGGAAGCGATGCGATAATAGGTGTCTTGTCTGAGCTAAGTGTAAAGACAAGAACTACATATCCCTTATTTGGCTCCAAGCGCTCGGTGAGTGTTATCTTGCCTTTGTGGCATAACTGTGATACTGATGTACCCTCATCCATCTTCTCCTCTATCTCGTCGAGAAGACCGTTGCGGTAGTACGACATATAGTCGTCGTTGAACTCCATACCCTCGTGTAAGAAGTATCTGTCGGTCTCAGGGATGATGTAAGAGTAATAGTAGCCGTTGTAGTTCTTAGGCTCAATCTCGATATTTGCCACATTGCCAGTAACATCAACATCGATAGCGTACTCCACCTCTACTAACTCAGGCGCTGTAGTCGAAATCTCGGTGTAGCAAATCTTGGTTGTAGCCTCGTAGAAGTCGCCTTCGAACTCCACGCCATAGCAGTAAACGACATACTCAGTGCCAGGGTATAGGTTTACAGCACCATAGCCCACCTTGTCACCCTTAACAAGCCAGCCTACAGTCGAGAGAAACTCCTTAACGCCCATATTATACTGCTCGGCAAGCTGTGAGAAGTATATGTAGTCATCCTCCAACAACTCCTCGCGGGTGTCGATCTGGTTGCGCACAAAGTGTTTCTTCTCGCAGAGGAAGACGATATACTCCTGCTCCTCGTACTGAGGCATAATGTTGACTTTGATAGATCTGTGGTCTGCAGTCGCACCACTAAACTTAAATGCCTTCTGCTCAGGCTTAGGCTCAGGGGTTGTTGTGGTGTTATCTTTACAAGCAAATAGCATCATTGAAGCTACAAGTGCGATAACCTTTGTCACTAATGTAAAGCTCTTAATTTTCATCTATGTTTTGTTTTAGTTGGTCTATTTGTGGGCAAATATACAAATATAATCTAAAATAGAGGTTGTGTGTGTAGTTATTTAAATATGTAAAGATGGATATTTTAAGGTCTTGGAGAACAACGACACATATTTTTTCATATTTTTGTACTTTGAGTAGTGTGCATTAATCGTAACGATATGCAGAATACTTATGTTTATGCTAACACAACGACACTATGAAGGAGAACTTCGACGCACAGATTGCTAAGAGTACAACCGAGCTTTTCGATTATATCTCACAACGCACAACAGAGGAGCAGCTACAGCGTATTATCGCTTCGTATCGCTTTGCTGCAGAGGCTCATAAGACTCAGCTACGCCGTAGTGGCGAACCATATATCACCCACCCAATTGCGGTAGCTTCGATACTTGCTCGAGAGTTGGAGATGACCGATAACACCGTTATCACAGCCTTTCTGCATGATGTGGTGGAGGATACCGACCATACCGTGGAGGAGATTCGCGAGCTCTTTGGTGACGATGTTGCTTTTCTGGTGGATACTGTTACAAAGCGTAAGAAGGATAGCTATCAGCACTCTAAGCAGGTGGATAACTACCGCCAGATTTTGGAGTCGGTGCACTACGATATTCGTGCCTTGTTGATTAAGCTTGCCGACCGTCTGCACAATATGCGTACCTTGGAGAGTATGCGTCCCGATAAGCAGATGAAGATTGCCGGTGAGACCGACTACTTCTACGCTCCTCTTGCCAATCGTTTGGGTCTCTACCATATCAAGACCGAGTTGGAGAATCTCTCGTTCCGCTATCGTTGTCCTCGCGACTTTGCAGAGGTCGAGGAGCGTTTGAGCGAGGAGCGTGAGTTGGAGCGCGAGCAGTTGGATGTGTTTACCTCGAAGATTCAGCAGGTGCTCTCGGACGCAGGTCTTGAGGTGCGTACTGAGGTGCGCTACCGCGAGCCATATAGCGTATGGCGCAAGATTAAGTCTAAGGGTAGCGATATCAAGCATATCGACGGCAAGCACTACATTCGTATAATATATCCGAACCCTCAGGTTATGAGTGAGAAGGCGATGAGCCTTAAGATATACTCGGTGCTTACCGATCACTTCAAGGAGAAGCCAGGAAGCTTGTGTAACTATATCGATACGCCAAAGGAGAATGGCTATCAGAGTTTCCACGTTAAGCTGCTCTGCCAGCAGGGCGGCTGGGAGGAGGTGCATATCTCCTCGGAGCGTATGGTGCGTAACTCACGCCTCGGCGCTGTAGCTGAGAGTAGCGAGGCAAATGTGGCGTTGTGGCTCGATAAGTTTAAGTCGATACTTCAGGAGGTGGCTCACGACAACCACGATATCGCCTTTATGGAGGGTGTTACGTCGACCTTCTACAACGACGATATTATGGTCTTTACGCCTAAGGGTCGTGGTGTAATCTTGCCGAAGGGTGCTACGGCGTTGGACTTTGCCTTCGAGATTCATAGTCAGATTGGCGAGAAGGCGGTGTATGCTCGTATTAATGGCAAGCTAATGTCGTTGCGCACGGTTTTGCGCCGTGGTGATAGAGTAGAGATTGGTACTGCAGAGGATGCTAAGCCACACCCTGATTGGCTCGACCATGTATATACCTTCCGTGCTAAGCGATATTTGAAGGGCTACTTTGCTAACCTCCCACGCTTGGAGTATGAGCGTTGTCCACACTGCCATCCGCTACCAGAGGATGAGGTAATAGGATTTGTAAAGAGCGACGGTAACACGGTGCTTCATAAGCGTTACTGCCCAGATATCATCCGCCTTGCTTCGGAGTATGGCGACTCTATCGTAGCTGCGACCTTCGATGCCAATCCCGCCTTCCTCTATCCGGTGAAGATTCGTGTGCAGGGTATCGATCGCTACCACCTTATGATCGATCTTATCGACTGCATTACCAACGAGTTGCATCTAACGATGACCTCGCTTGCAACCGAGAATATCGACCGCATTGCTATCTGTAACATTGAGTTTATGGTGCAGTCCGTAAGCGAGTTGCAGAGGGTTATTCGCAGCATCTCGGCTATCGACGGTATTGATGAGGTGACACACATTGAAATGTAAGCAAACTAAAATACAAAGTTCAAAGAATGAGAAAATTATCACTTATTGTAGTATTGGCTCTCTTTGTCGCGGGCTGTGTGAATGACCCTACGGGGGAGTTGCCTAAGAAGATAACTTCGGAGAGTAAGATTGTCAATGTGAACGCCGAGCCTGCGCAAGGTTTCTTGATGGTGCGCCTTGACGAGGGTGTTGATGCTGAGATTTTTAGCGAGATTATGGACCTCGATGTTGAGGCAAGTGCGCTCTATCCTCGTCCAGAGACTCGCGCAAAGAGTTCGTTTGATGATTGGTATCTGCTTAAGTTCGACCAGAAGGCAGATGTAAGGGCTATTGCTGAGCGCCTTGCCCAGGATTCTCGCGTGGTGAAGATCGAGTACAGTATCTATATCCAGCGCCCTGAGTATAAGCGTGTGGAGGTTACGACTAATCGTCCAGAGCCTACGCGAGCATCAAATTTGCCTTTCAACGACCCAGAGTTGGAGTATATGTGGCACTATAATAACGACGGTAGCATCAGCTCCACTGCCAAGGTGGGAGCAGATATCAATGTGCTCAATGCGTGGAAGTATTGTACTGGTGATCCAAGTGTTATCGTGGCTGTTATCGATGGTGGTGTGATGTATAACCATAAGGATTTGGCTGATAATATGTGGGTTAACACGGCTGAGAAGAGTGGTAAGAGCGGTGTTGACGACGATGGCAATGGCTATGTAGACGATATCTACGGCTATAACTTTGTTCGAGGTAATGGTAATGTTACAGCCGACGACCACGGTACTCACGTTGCGGGTACTATCTCGGCTGTGAATAACAATGGCTTCTCTACTTGCGGTGTTGCTGGTGGTAGTGGTAATAAGGATGGTGTGCGCATTATGTCGTTGCAGATTTTCGAGGGTAACGATGGCTGCTACTCTCACCAGATTGCTCAGGCCTTTATGTATGCTGCCGATAATGGTGCTGTCTTGGCAAATAACTCTTGGGGTTACGAACCAGGTTTATACGTTTCTGATAACGAGTTTGAGCGTTGGGATAGCGAGATTAAAAATGCTGTTGACTACTTCGAGGCTAACGCCAAGTTGGAGGGTGTTATCGATGGTGGTGTAGTGCTCTTTGCTGCTGGTAATGAGGAGTATAGCGAGAGTATCTACCCAGGTGCCTATAATAAGTATATCTGTGTGTCGGCGATGACCTCAAACTATACGGCGGCAATTTATACTAACTATGGTCCAGGTGTAAATATCTGTGCTCCTGGTGGTGAGGATAGCACAGCGTGGTACGAACTAATTTCATCTACTTCGGTAGAGTATGCTAATAGTGATGGTTACGAGTATATGGCGGGTACATCTATGGCAACGCCTCACGTTACGGGTTGTGCTGCCCTTGCTATCTCGTATGCTGCAAAGACGGGCAAGAAGCTTACATCTGCGCAGTTGAAGAACCTGATTCTTACTTCGGTACACGATATTAACCAGTATCAGACAGGTACAAAGGGTGTGTATAATTGGGACACAGGTCGTTACGATAAGGTTGATATCTCCTACTATTCAGGTAAGCTCGGTACTGGTTATATCGATGCTCACTTGCTCCTTATGCAGATGGACTCTACGCCATGCTTGTATGTTGGTACTGGCGAGCAGAGCTACCTATCGCTTGACGAGTACTTCGGTGACGGCTATAAGGATTTGACCTATCAGGGCGTTGAGGTTAGCTCTTCGGTAAAGAGTGAGCTTGGCATTACCTCAAACCCAACTATTTCGAATGGTCAGCTAAAGATTACTTGCTCGAAGCCTGGTACAGGTCGCATTAAGGTCAAGGCTATCGCTGGTGGTACTACTGTTGGTGGTGGCAACTCTATGGGAGGTATGGCTATAGAGCGTGAATTTGAGATTGTTGTTCGTGGCGCTGTTGCCTCAAATGGTGGTTGGTTGTAATTCTAAATGATAAAACGATGAAAAGATACTTATATACAATATTTGCCGCACTCCTTGTTGCCGTAGGTTGCGATATCGAGAATATATATAAGCCAGAAGTTGCTTTCTGTTTTGGCACGGTGACCTCCGAGACTACGGAGTGTAGCGCTACGGTGGAGGTGTTGGCATATATGACCGTTGATGGTGAGCTTTATACGGATGCAAATATCTATTTGGAGTATTGGAAGAGTGGCGAGGCTGAGAATGCTGTTGTTGTTACCGACTCTATGGCTGGTGATACGCAGTTTATTCACCTCTTTGCAATCAACGACCTTGAGCCAAATACTACGTATATGGTAAAGGTTGTGATTGATGGCGGTGCTGAGTATGGCTCTAATAGCGAGATATTTATGTTTACTACTAAGGAGGTGCATATCCCCGTAAAATCGGTTACGTGCGACACCTCTGTTGTGGCTCAGGGTCTTAAGGCTACGGTAAACCTTACGAATGTGGCATACCTTGTGGATGGCGAGTCGCAGTCGCTTGCCTATGTGAAGTTGGAGTATGCACGCACTGACTCGAACTCTTGGACAGCGATTGAGGCGGCAGGTAGCAGTGTTAAGAGCGGCAAGATAAGCTTTAGCCTACCTAAGAGCGGCGATAGCTACCTTGAGGAGAATAGCGACTACACATACCGTGTGACTATCACACCAAAGGATGGTGATTTAGCGCCTATAACCACAGATGACTTCTCGTTTAAGACAACATACGCCCAGATTACTGCAACTATCTCAAAGCCTTCGCTATCGTACAACGGCGATGGTATAACCATTAAGGCTGGTAATATTGCAGTATATTACGACGGCATTGCTTCGAACGACTATACAGCCAATATTTACTTCCGTGCTCAGGGTACTAACCTTTGGGAGGAGTACGCTCCATCGGCAAATAGTAGTATCTTGATTCCTGCAAGCGAGCTTAAGGACAATACTACATACGAGGCTAAGGTCACTATCGTGGCAGGAGCACAGAGTCAGGTGCGTGAGTCGGAGGTGGCTACAATCACAACCCCTAAGAACGAGACTCCTATTACTCCAGAGCCTCCAGTTGGTGGCGATACATCATCTATCGCTGGCGTATGGCACCTAACCTCATGGCGCGGTGCAACACCGTCGTTCGAGGTCTATATGGATATCACGGCTACAGGTGGTATTACGCTCTATCAGCGTATCGAGAGCCTATATTGGGATGTGTTCCAGAGTACTGCAGCAATCTCAAATGGCGTAATCAGCGGTGTCTATACCGATAATATAGCATGGGGAGCAAGCTACAACCTCTCTATTGCTGGCGATACAATGACTTGGACCGCTACTAACGACTCGTCGGATGTATCTATCTATACTCGCTCAACGCTTCCAGCATCTATGCCTACAGCACCAACACGTGCCGCGGTTACTTTGGAGCGCTTCTTATAGTAAAAAAGAGAGTGAATAAAAAGTGTATTTTGTCGTTACGCTTGCCCTCAAAATGCTCATTTACGCTTAGTAAACTCCGCTTTTTCGGGCTTCGCAAGCCTAAAACTACATCTTTTTATTCACTCTCTTTGGTTATGAAGGGTTGGCTAAGTTACTTTTTAGTCAACCCCTTTTTGTTTTGTATCGGTAGTATAACCTATGCCTTTGGCTTAATGATGTAGAGCATTGTAAGACCATGCTTTTGTCCTACAACATAGGTTTGAGCTTGTGTAGAGTCTGCTTGGCAGAAGTCGCTTAACACCGCCTCCTTCCCCAATATAAACTGTAGACAGGAGAAGGTGTCACCCTTTTGCATCTTCGAGTTCTCGCACTTCTCGGCAACAAAGCGGTTGTCGCCTAAGTAGCGTAGTTGACACACTCTATCTGGGAGCCAGCCTATGCAGAGACAATCCCCTTTTGTGAGCTCCGATGAGGTTACCCGCTCGATGTTAAAGAGTGTTGACTCGCACGAAGCTGATAGGCTCTCGCAGAACTTAATCCACGAGCATCCTGCGCCATACTGCGATAGTACATCCAAAGTGCGCAATGACACAGTGTCGTAGCCCCTTGTGGAGTAGCCCCAAACGCGCTCTAAGGTAGACTCGGAGATATGCTGTCGCTGCTCCATTTCGATGACCGCAACAAGCGATAGAAAGTCGGCATGCACGAGTAGTGGCTTGCCGAAGCGCTCCTCGATACGTTTGCGAAGAGCTGAGATTTGTGGTATATTACTTTTAATTGCCATTGTGATACAAAAATAATTTATTATCTTTGAAATCGCAAATAGAGATTATGGCAGAGGAGAGTACAATATACGAAGATAGGGTGGTGGATAGCACTGCGCAGAGTGGCTTTTATGATTTTAAGTTGTTGAGAGCCACAGCGTATGCTGTGATCTATCGTGCGAGCAAGGCTGGAAAGTACTTCCTGATAAAGACAACAAAAGACAACAGTGAGCACCAACTTGCGGTGCTAAAACGCGAGTATGAGCTCTCTATAGGCTGCGACCATCCCCATATTGTGCATATCTACACCTTCGAGGAAAACCTCCCTGTTGGCGCTGGTATTGTGATGGAGTATATCGAGGGTTGCACCCTTTCCGAGTACCTTATCGATCAACCCCGAAAGGAGAGCTGTATAAGGCTCTTTGAGGAGTTGCTCTCGGCGGTGGACTATCTCCATAAGAGGGGTGTTATTCATAACGATTTAAAGCCAGAGAATATCCTTGTAACTCACGCTGATAGCAGCGTTAAGTTAATCGATTTTGGTCTTGCGGATAACGATGCCCATTTCGCTCTGCGTACGCTTGGTTGTACGCCTCATTATGCTTCGCCCGAGTTGCAGAGACAGGGCGGAGAGATAGATGCCCGTAGTGATATATACTCTATAGGTGTGCTTATGGCGGAGCTTTTCGGTTCGAAGTATCGCCGTATTGTGGCACGATGCCGTAATCTGAACCCTGATAAACGCTACCCAAATATCGTTGCACTGCAGCAGGCGTGGGCGCATCGTCATCGTCCTCGTAAGCAGTTTTTGTATCTGGTGGTGTCGTTATTGTTTATCTTGCCTACGATTTTGTTGGTGCAGACTAAGGTTGAGGCGCGTAACGAGGTTCGCTCTCGTGAGCAACTCCTATCACGCATAGAGCGCGATGTGGAGGAGATCTATGCGTTGGTAAGCGACTCTATTTCGCGTGCCGTATATTATGAGTTTGCCACTAATAATATAATATCGTTCTGGGAGGAGCTTGGAACCTATCAAAGAGAGCATCTTGTAACTATCGAAGATCCAGAGCTTAATACCCTCGCAACGAATTTTTATACACACACTGTGAATAGATGTCAAGAGGCTCTTTGGGAGCAGGCTAAAGTCTTGCCATACTTCTATCAAACCAAGTTTCCACAGAAGGAGTTTAATTTCTATCGATCCTTGCTTATATCGCGTCAGCCTTATCGTCCATACGAGGCTGAATAGTCTATAGTGGCACAAGATGCCATTAAAAGGCGCGTTTTGATTTGTCGTAGTATTCCAAAAGACAACAAAAGACAATTCGTCATATTCCTATTTTACATACTTTTGTATTAGCAATAGCTCGCTTGTAATGTAAATATCGATTTTCGTTTATCAAGTATTCTAAAAAGTTTGGATAATTACCAAAAATTTTTATTATATTTGCTGAAATATTAGATATACACGCAGGTGTTTGTCGTTCTCGCTGATGAACCTAGGAAATTCATTTACGGTAAGAGAAGACGTATCCTTCGCGCGTTCACATATACATGTATGTGTGAGCATAGCGCGGGCTATTGCTTTTTATCCTTACCACGGCTATCCTAGGGCCTATCAGCGGAGATTAAGTAATTAGTCTGCGCTTCTTTTTTTTTGTGCCAAAGCGAGATTAATCGAAGACTTAATAGCGGATTATGCTATTAGGTGTATAAGAGGTTGAAATAGATGGGTGTATAGGGAGTATTTGAAAGTAAAGAGAACGAAAATATATTAATCAAAACTTAAACAAAATGGCAGATTTTACATTAGATGGTCGTACGAAAGTAAAGACCCTAAAGGCAAATTTTAAGGATAATTTCGGCGCTACACTTCGCGTATACACCACCGTAGATTGCAAGGAGCTTGCTGATGATGAGGCTACGCTTGCTTCAATCCGTGCGGAGGGTTTTGCTGGTGGTGAGTTGTCAGTAAAGGGTAATATGAAGGTTGCGGGCTTCGAGCGTCGTATTGCAGAGCTTTATGGTATTGGCGTTCAGGTTGCTAATGCTGACGATACCGCATTTGCTGATGACACAGCAACTCTTGCTACTGCTGGCTCTACAAGCTCTGACGCAAGTGGTAAGGCTCAGGTAACAGCTGAGACTCTTGCAAAGCGCGCTGCAGCAGATGCAACTCCAAATGTTGAGGCGTCAGCGGCAGAGCTCGCAAGTGCTCGTGTTCGCGTATATGGTCAGGCTCAGAACCGTACCGTATTGGGTATCGCTCACGCCTATATGATTATGTATCCTCAGGCTACACACGAGGATCTTTGCAAGGCATTCCCAGCTCAGGCATTGCGTCCAGGTACTGATAAGCTTTTCGTAGATGTTAATTCTCAGGATCCAGCAGATAAGGCTCAGTTGGCAGGCTCATTTGTTATGGAGGAGGAGCTTATCACCACTGGTGATGGTAAGAAGGTGGCTCTTGTGATGTTGTGGACAAAGGATCACTTCGAGAAGATTGTTGCCCACGCAAAGCAGTATGGTATCCTTGTAGCCGACTTCGAGAAGGCTGCTGGCGGTGCTAAGAAGGGTCACTTTCGCTTGGAGTACCTTAATGGTTATGTGCCACCAAAGCCACAGCAGAAGAAGTCTAAGTGGTGGTTGTGGTTGATTCTTCTCCTTTTGGTTGGTGGTATTGCTGCATTCTTCGCACTTCGTAGCCCTGAGGTTGTAGAGGTCGAGGTTGAGAAGATTGTGGAGGTTGAGAAGGTTGTTTATCTTGACCGCCTCGAGGAGATTGAGAAGAACTTTAACGCTGCGCAGTTCGTTCAGGGCAAGGCTGAATTGTCGGAGGATGCTAAGTTCGTGTTGCACGATTTGGCTCAGGAGATGCTTAAGTTCCCAGAGGTTAAGCTCCGCATCGTTGGTCACACATCTGCAGAGGGTGATCCAGTACTCAACCAGAAGCTCTCTGAGGCACGTGCTCAGGCAGCTGTTGACTTCCTTATCAGCCGTGGTGTTGATGCATCACGCTTGGAGGCTGAGGGTAAGGGCTCAAGCGAGCCACTCGATCCAAACAACCTCGAGGTTAATCGTCGTACAGAGTTTATCATTGTTGAGTAATCATACCTTGTAATATATAGCGTTATGGCAGTAAAGAAGACTAAGGATGGTACTGTAGATAAGCGTACCAAGGAGGGTAAGGCTATCGCAGAGCGTATGGCTAAAGCTCGTAAGGAGAAGAATAGTTTGAAGAACCGCATTAAAAGATTGTTCAAGTAGTATGAATACAAATATTAAACATCTTGCGGCATTTGCTGCAATAGCTATCTGGGCTGATGGTGAGTATGACGAGGCAGAGAACATCGTACTCGAGGAGATTGCTGATGCTTTGGAGCTAAACGAGGCAGAGCTTAAGGCAGAGGTTGAGGCTGCACTTAAGGAGATTGAGAATAAGAGCGAGGAGGAGATTAACGACTACCTTCAGGCTCACTCTGCTGAGATTGACGATGACGAGGCTGAGCTTATCTACTTGGCAACGCTTCAGATTGTGCTTGTTGACGGTGTATTGAGCGCTGACGAGGTAAACAACTTGCTATCAGTTGCTTCTGTTCTCGGTATGGACGACGACAGAGCTGTGTTGCTCTTGGTAGATATGGTCAAGGAGGAGTCAGAGTTGGTCGTAGAATTATAATTTAATCGCTATCCTCAGCGGCTTTTGCCGTTGGGGATGACATAAACTAACTATTAAAAAATACAACTATGGGACTAATTAATAACCTAAAGGATAAGTTCAAGAATGCAGAGTTTACTGTAGCTCCTAACAAGAAGTTGAAGACTTTGTCTTCTGAGTTTAAGGATTCATTTGGCGTGTCACTCGTATTCTACAAGGGTGCTCAGATTGCTGATGGTGAATTGACCCTTGCAGCCCTTAACAAGAAGACTACTAAGGAGGTAAATGCTAAGGCTGACGGCTTGAAGATTAAGGCAAGCATGAAGGTTGGCGAGGCTGAGAAGCTCTTTGACCAGAGCTTCGGCGTAACCGTTCAGATTAAGGATGCTGAGGGCAAGAAGCTCGTTCCTAACGATATTACTATCGGTCAGGCAGCTCGTGGCGAGTATTAATATATGGCTACACTAACCGATATAGTTCGCGCGGATGTCTTCGCTTTTTTGGAGAGCAACAATGAGTTGCTCTTCAACGAGCGAGACTTGCAGATGCACCTCGCCACATGGTTGCGTTGCTCGGGTCACTACGACGATGTGGATGTGGAGTATTATGTGCCTCAGAGCGAACTTGAGAACTATGTGTGGGGTAGTGAGTTAAGACTCGATATAGTGGTAAAGCGAGGCGGCGAGTACTGCCCCGTAGAGCTAAAGTATAAGACCAAAAAGGTCGAGAGACGCATTGCCCGCTTCGACGAACTCTTGCACGATAAAATCGTGGTGATGAAGAATCAGAGCGCGCAGGATTTGGGTATGTATGACTTCTGGAAGGATGTACGCCGCGTGGAGTTGGTGCGCAAGCGTTTCGATAGGGTAAAGGGTGGCTTGGCGGTCTTTGTGACCAATGACAAATTCTACACCAAGCCCAGCCGATCGACCTCTAACAACTACCTCTTCAATATGGATGAGGGAAGGCATACGACCAAGAAGCATTGGCTTCTACCCGATAGCTTCTGCGCCAAGAACCATCCGAACTTCGAGGTAGAGAGGGAGTACGCCATCGAGTGGCACAGCCGCGAGATCGACGGAGTAGAATTTTACTATCAGGTGGTAACTGTCTAAGAAATCAAAACTTTATATTATTTATGGCACTAAAATTTGAATACGACAAGGAGAGAAGAACTGCAACTGTCTGTGGCGTAGATGATAAGTTCTGTAAAGAAATTATTATCCCTGATACTGTTGAATACTATAAAAAAGAGTACAAGGTTACTTCGATTGGCAAGGAAACCTTCTCTGGTTGCACCTCGCTGACAAGTGTGATAATTCCAAATAGCGTTACTTCGATTGGAGAGGATGCATTCTCTGATTGCAGTAGCCTAACAAGTGTACACATTACAGATTTATCTGCTTGGTGTAGAATAAACTTTGTCAATTCTGCCGCAAATCCACTAACCTGTGCTAAAAATCTATATCTAAATAATATATTGGTAAAAGAACTTGTTATCCCGAATAATATTTCTGTGATTAAAAATTATGCATTCTTTCTTTGCAAAAGCCTAACAAGTGTAACTATTCCTGATAGCGTAACTTCGATTGGAGAGTATGCATTCTTTAGTTGCGACAGCCTTACAAGTGTAACTATTCCAGATAGCGTAACTGAAATTGGAAGTTATGCATTCTCTGAGTGCCGTAGCCTTACAAGTGTAACTATTCCTAATAGCGTAACTACGATTGGAGGGAATGCATTCTATGGTTGCAGTAGCCTTAAGGAGTTTAAAGGCAAATTTGTAGCAGATAATGGCAGATGTCTAATTAAGGATAGTACTTTTATTGCTTATGCCGCAGCATCAGGAACAACATATACCCTCCCTGATAGCGTTACTTCGATTGGAAATTATGCATTCGCATATTGCGACAGCCTTACAAGTGTAACTATTCCTGATAGCGTAACTACGATTGGAGATGATGCATTCTATAAATGCAGGAGCCTTACAAGTGTAACTATTCCTGACAGCGTAACTACGATTGGAGAGCGTGCATTCGGAGGTTGCATCAGCCTTACAAGTGTAACTATTCCCGATAGTGTAACTACAATTGGAGATATTGCATTCTATGGTTGCAGTAGCCTAACAAGTGTAACTATTCCAGATAGTGTAACTACAATTGGAAATAGGGCATTCCGTGGTTGCATCAGCCTAACAAGTGTAACTATTGGTGATAGTGTAACTACAATTGGAGGTTGTGCATTCTGGGATTGCAGTAGCCTAACAAGTGTAACCATTTGTAACGATGAAGGTTGCGTGAATATTAAATCTGCATTTATGCCTTCTGCAAAGATAAATTACCTTGGCAAAAAATGTAAAGCACCAATCGATAAAACGACTAAAAAGAGACCTGCTGAGATTAAAAATGACAACAAGGAAGAGGCCGTTTGTGCGGAGAAAAAAACTGGATTCTTCAAAAAATTGTTTGGTAAAAAATAGTTGCCATATTACACATTATATAAACGTATGAACAATTTTAACCAAAAGTGCACAGAGGAGCTTGACTACTATGTTTATGCGTTGGTAGATCCTCGCACCGATAAGGTTTTCTATATTGGCAAGGGTCGTGGCAATCGTGTTTTTGACCACTGCAATTTTGCAATCAAAGAGGAGGATGCTGAGTCGTTGAAGTTAAATTTGATCCGCGAGATTATTGCTGATGGACGTAAGATAAAGCACTACATACTCCGTCACAAACTCACGGAAGATGAGTCGCTTATCGTTGAGTCGGCGCTGATTGACTTTTTGACATATCCGGAGTTCAACAACGAATCATTACTCACTAACATCGTTAGCGGACACCACCAATGGGATAGAGGCATTAAAACAGTCGAGGAGATTGAGGCTATATATGATTGCAAAGAGATTGAAGTTAAGCCAAAAGATCGCATTTTGTTAGTTAGTCTGAATCGAACATTCGATTTGGCGAGAAAGCGCAATGACGATATCGACCTCTACGGTATTACTTGTCGTTCATGGTTGGTTGCTAAATACAAAGCGCCGAAAATCAACTATGTGTTGGGCGTCTATCGTGGAGTTGTTAGATCGGTGGTTAAGGTAAATGGGTATTCGTGGGTTAAAGATGCAAAGAATCGAGATAGATGTGCCTTCGAGGGCGAGCTACTGCTCAATTCACCATACCTCAACACCGATGTAAAGGCTTATCCTTTCGGTGTCCGTGCAGCTATGCGGTATATTAATTTGTAAAAGAAATTAACAACAAAATTATAGTTTAACTATAACATTTTTATTAACCATTAAAACTTAAAAAAAACTATGGCAGATTTCAAATTGGATGGCCGCATGAAGGTTAAGAGCCTTAAGGCTAATTTTAAGGAGTGTTTTGGCGCTACATTGCGCGTTTACAAGAGCGAGAGCTGCAAGGGCGGTTTCGCTGACGATGAGGCTACACTTGCTTCTATCCGTGGTGAGGGTAAGAAGGGCGGTGAGCTCGTTGTAGGTGGTAACCTTAAGGTTGGTAACTTCGAGAAGAAGATTGCTGAGCTTTACGGTATCGGTGTTCAGGTTGCTAACCCAGCTGACACAGCTCTTTCAAGCAATGACATCACACTTGCTGCTGCAGGTCGTGAGTAATCACATTACCGCTTAGGTATATGGGGCTTGAACGCTCCATATACCGCTAACTACAAAGTAGAATTCAAATTTAAATTAATAGTATGAGAATCCCAGGCTTGAGCTTCTCGCTCAAAAGAGCGTTGGGCGTAACTGCTGTAAAGCAGAAGATTGCAAAAAAGACAGGTGTCCCGCTAACAAAGCAGGGCTTAGAGCGAAAGATTGGTGGCGCAATACTCAAGGGTGTCACTGGGTCAAAGAAAAAGAATAGATAGTATTTATCAGCAAGGGGTATTATTAAACATTTAAAAGCATATAACAATGTTACTATTTGATATTGGAACTATTCTATTTGTAAGTGGATTGCTAATCCTTATTAGTTTCTTAATCTTTCCACCCAAATATGTTAAGAGTTTGGAAGACAATCAAAGACTCGGTTGTTTTAGCCTTCTTATTATACTATCTATGATTGGAGGTATAGTTATGATTGTAGCACACTATTTTGTTGCAGACATTCCTGAAGCAATTCAGCTTTGGTAAGTGTGGTTTTAATTAATCATCAATATGTGAATAATATGAAAAAGATGAATTTGGAAGACACTATTGATTCTATATTAAAAGAGGAAGATGTATTGGACTCTAACGAGAATACATCTGAAAATATAGATGGTAGTCATAAAAATGTAGTGAAAAAACGAAAGAAAACTGATAAGGAGATTGATAAGGCGAGATTATACATTTGGATTTGTGCTATCCTTCTTATCGTAGTTCAAGTAATTTTACTTAGATGGTGGACAATTATAACAGGTCCAATAACTATTATCATTGCGATATTAATTGAGGATCTGATTTCTAAAAGGGAAATGATTAAAGAGCAGATTCGTACTTGGATATATCAAAACATGAGTGATTCATTTGTGTATGCAATTGCTATAATCGCTATAATCGTTGAGATTTTGACAATTAAATGGTGGACAATAATAGCTGGTCCTGCCACATTATTTCTCGCATATCTCTTGAACAACCTGAAAAAAGTGGTTGTAAAATATTTCTACCATGAATAGGTTGAATATCTCTATAACTGGCTTTGAGCTTGGGATTATCCCGAAAATTCGTCGTGGGTGGTAGCCGAAGAGGTTGCTACCCGTGATGTTGAGGGTGTAGATGTAGCTTGTGAACGATATTTAATATTATATTCTTTGTTGTTAGAGCAGTATTAATAGCAATAAGTCTTTGTATATCTTAAAAGTTATGAAGATTCCAGGGTTGAGTTTCTCGCTTAAAAGAGCGTTGGGCGTATCTGCTGTAAAGCAGAAGATCGCAAAAAAGACAGGTGTCCCGCTAACAAAGCAGGGCTTAGAGCGAAAGATTGGTGGTGCAATACTTAAGGGTGTCACTGGCACCAAGAAAAGAACTAAAAAATAGAGCACTATGAGCAAGGAGTATTACAAGAAGAGAATCATAGACCTCCGCGCCGACATAGCACGCGAGAAGGAGGCTAAGAAACGCGACAACGAGCGTTATGCGTCGTTGATTAAGGGTACATCGTCGCCATCGTCGAAGGCAAGTTACCGCAAGAACAAAATCGATGCCGCAGCGCGCCACGACCGCAATATCGAGAGCTACAAGCGTCAGATAGAGAGCGCAAAGGACTCGATCAAACGCTATAAGTAGTGATGATACAGGTAATCGCTCTGGTCGTAAACCTACTGGCGCCCATTGTGAATATGGTGGGGCTATTCGGCTTGTTGGGGTGTGTGGTCTACGATGACCTTAGCATCCTCGGCATCGCGGCGACGCTATTTATCTTAGGACTTATCTTTGGTATTGCGGCCTATCGTCTCGATATCCCGCCACGATGGTTTTGGTCAAAGTCGAAAAACGAACTCTTTGAGTTCTCCATCACAGCCACACTCGGCTATGCTTGGAGCTTCGCAATGTGGCCATGTGCTATATACATCATAAAAGTGATTATCGATAAAATGTAGACACAAACCTTAAAGCTTATATATTATGGCTACTACAACTAAGAAAACCACAACAGCAAAGAAGACAACGACTGCTAAACCAGCAGCAAAGAAGACTACCGCCGCTAAGCCTGCAGCGAAGAAGACTACCGCCGCTAAGCCTGCAGCGAAGAAGACAACGACTGCTAAACCAGCAGCTGCAAAGACAACAGAGATCTCTGTGACTGGTAACAAGAAGATTGATACTTTGCGTAAGGAGTTTAACAAGAAGTTCCCATATCTTCGCTTAGGTATCTTCTATAGCTATGCTCGTCAGCAGGTCGCTAAGGGTGAGTCTATTACTCCGATTGATGGTAGCAAGACTTTGGCTTCAGTTCGTCGTGCTGATTCGGGTGGCGATATCTCAATCTCTGGCAACAAGAAGATTAAGTCGTTGGAGAAGGAGTTTGATACAGTATTTGGCTTGTACTGTCAGGTATGCTACACTGAGGGTGACGGTCATAGATACTACACTTCGGGTAGCTGCGATGAGAAGACTCTTGCGTCATTCAACGCCGAGTGCGAGAAGAATGGTTGCAAGAAGGATGTATGGAAATAATTTGTCTTTGTTTAAGTTAACTATGACTATACAGCTGTCAGCAATGACAGCTGTATAGTTCAATTATAAATAACAACTACTAATTAAAACTGATAATATTATGATTAAACGATTGTTATCTATTCTTGTTATGTCAATGGGGGTCGTTGCCGCTGTTGCTCAAGAGAGTGTGGAATTTACAGCAGATAGACCTGGCGCATCAACAGGACCAGCAACGGTGGGTCATCGTGTTATTCAGTTGGAACAGGGCGTGCAGTATGATGGAGATGGCGGTGTTGGCATCTTCACATTCAGCAACACGCTCCTACGATACGGTCTCTTCGACGGAATGGAGGTGCGACTCGGTGGCGATGGCTTTATCTATCAGCCTGAGGGAGCATCGAATTTTAAGCCTGCATTCTCGGGTCTCGCGCTTGGTACTAAGATCAAGTGCTTCGAGGGCGAGGGCGTAATACCAGCACTCTCTGTATTGGCGGACTTCGCTATCCCAAATACAGCGAGCAACGGTTTTGAGACTGAGCATCTTGCACCATCGCTATACTTGCTCTTCGAGAATCCTCTAAACGATAGATTTAGCCTTGGTTATAACCTTGGCGCAGAGTGGGATGGTGTGTTGCCATCGCCAACAACATTTGTAGCCCTATGCCTCGGCTTCAGCGCAACAGAGCGTCTCGGTGGCTTTGTGGAGAGCTACAACTACTTTAATCAGTTCGGAAATGTATACGCTGTGGACTTCGGTGTTAACTACATGGTAGGCGAGCGCGTGCAGTTGGATCTCGCTGCAAACCTCAACCTGTGTAATCCTGCGCAGGCATGGGCTGTTAGCTTCGGAGTGGCATGGCAAATAAATAACCCAAGTGTTAAGCTATAAGCTTAGCTACAAGGTAAAAGTGAAATTAACAATAATTGAAGAGACTAATGACTAAGTTGGAAAAGTTTAAACAACGGCTCAGTCGCGTATTCGATAGCGACCTGCGCACAAAGCAGTGGGAAAACTATGTTGACTACGCTATTATTGCATTGATTATCATAAGTACCATATCGGTATTTATGTCTACATTCGCAATATCGCCAGAGTGTGAGCGTGTGCTACAAATTATCGATATCTTCACGGTAATAACCTTTACCATCGAGGTGTCGTTGCGTATATGGGCTGCAGACCAGATAGACCCTAAATATAAGGGCTTTTGGGGACGTGTGAGGTATTGTTTTACCTTCTACGGTCTTATTGATGTACTCTCGACCTATACGTTCTATGTATCGCTATTCTTGCCGTTGCCATACTCTATGCTTAAGTCGTTGCGAGTGTTGCGTCTGATGCGAGTATTTCGCTATATGCACTCATTCAAGCTACTTAAGGAGGCATTCTCGTCGAAGGCTAAGGAGATGTTTATCTCGTTGCAGTTCCTTGTAATCGTAACTTTGATGCTCTCGTTTGTGCTCTTCTTCTACGAGCATGCAGCACAGCCAGAGGTCTACGACAATGGCTTCCGCTCGGTGGTGTGGGCATTTGCGCAGTATGTGGGCGACCCAGGTGGTTTTGCCGATACTCCTCCTATTACCCTAACAGGACGAATTATCGCTTGTATCATCGGTTTGCTTGGTATCGCTCTTTTTGCTGTTCCTGCGGGTCTTATTGGTGCTGGTTTCTCGGAGGCAATGGAGAATGAGAAGCAATCGCAGAAGGTTAAGCGCAATATCTCGAGCATTATCCACTCCTTTAAGTTGATGAAGGATCAGCAGCACACCAACCTCTTCTTCGTGCCCCGATACAAGGAGGTTAACACCATTACCACTCGCAAGTTTATCTCATTTGATGATATTCTCGAGGCGGTGCAAGAGTCGAATAATCTCCACCTCTACGATATGGTGAATGCGATGAATGCTGCCGACCACCCAGAGTCGAAGTTGGTGCTTATAAACTGTTATAACAACCGTCCATACGGTGCTTGCATCGACCGTGGCTCGAGGATTACTATTGTTAGTACCTCGGGAAGTACCGAGCCTTGTACAACTTGGTTTGCATTCCATATCGCTAAGCTCGGTGGCTTTAACTTCGTAAGTAAAGATATTGAGACCGACTTGGATAACCCTACATCTTACTACAACCTCCCTGAGAAAACTGCCTGCCCTAACGTGCCGATGTTTCTCGACGATATCTCTCGTTTGGCGGATAGACCAGATAGCTGGGTGATATCTATCCTCGGAGCAACGGGCACCAGGAGCCGTCCTGAGCAGTTCCACTTCTGCTATAACACCACTAAGCACGATGCGTCGTACAACGATCCAAAGAGTATGCTCAAGGATTACGATACCTTTGATAAGTTGTATAATAACATCGCTAAGGATATGGATGAGAAGTTTAGCTATAAGTGCGATAAGAATGAGTGGTATGCTATCCAACCCCAGAATTTTGGACACTCTATCCGCAATGCTAAGAACCAGTTTACGCTCCGCGTAGAGTGCTATGTGTGGATGTTCGATAACCGCTGGGGTACGGTAATTAAGAGCCTTGCCGAGCAGATGCACGCGGCTATTGAGCCTGAGCGAGAGTTGGTAGTGCCATTCGAGATGGTAAAGCGTAGAGAGGGTCACGACTTCGGTATGCACGACTATGTCGAGGCGTTTAATAATCAATAAGAAAGAGTATAGAGAGTAAGTGGTATGTTTAAGAGTGTAGAAAAAATCTTCCTTAACGAGAAAGTTATCCTTGCAATCATCATTTTGAATGCGATACTACTCTTCTTGCAGGAGAGTGGTGTGGATAATATGTTTATTTCAGGATTGGATGTATGCTGTACTATTATCTTCTTAGTGGAGATGTTAGTGAAGATTGGAGAGTGGGGTTTTAAGAAGTATTGGTCTTCGGGTTGGAACCGTTTGGATGGTACGCTGGTGATTCTGTCATTGCCCTCGTTGGTAGTCTTTTTCTTCCCTATCGCATCGATAAATTTATCATTCTTGTTGGTGCTTAGAATACTTCGTGTATTCCGATTCTTTAGATTGATACACGCATTTCCAGGCTTCACGCAGATGTTGAAGAACTTTGCTTTGGCGATGCGTCACTCATACGCGGTCTTTGTCGGTCTATTGATTATGATTATAATCTTGGCAATGATTGGCTGCGCGCTATTTAAGGATGTGGCTCCAGAGTATTTCCAAACACCTTTGGATGCGTTGTATTCAACTTTTAGAATCTTTACGGGTGAGGGCTGGAACGAGATTCCAGATGCCGTAGCAGCGAACTTAGGCACTGGTGCTGGTCACCTTGTTCGACTCTACTTCTGTTCGGTACTGATTTTAGGCTGTATCATCGGTATGTCGTTGTTGAACTCAATCTTTGTTGATGCTATGGTATCGGATAACAACGACGATGTTAAGGAGAAACTCGATGCTATTGAGGCAACATTGGAGGAGATTAAGTCTAAGTTGAAGGAGTAGGGTATTGGCTTAATGGGTAGCGTTAAGTAGATATATTTGAGGCTATGTACGACGAAAAATAGATGTTCCTTTATGAGAAGCTAACGCTGGGTCACTTTTGTCTCCGAGGCTTACTCTACATCACTATGCGAAAGTAGTGTATCCTCGATAAAGTTCTCCAATGAATATTCGCTTGCTATACCTATCTTCTGGCGGAAGCGGTGGCGTAGCATCAATACACTTCGTGGTGCTATGGAGAGCAACTCGGCGATATCCTTGTTATCCTGCTTTAGGACGATAAGCATCGATAGCAGCTCCTCGCGGCGGGTGATTGTAGGCACCTTTTCGCGTAGACGGTGGAGGAATAACGGATGTAGTATCTCGAAGCACTGGCGGAACTTGGTTTCGCCACTCTCCTTAAGGATAAATGGCGTTAGGGTCTCCAATTTCTGGCGATTATCATTCTCGCGTAGTATCTCTTTGATCTCCTGACTATCACTTTCTCTCTTGATCTTCGACTGGTTGCGCTCCTCGATTAACTGCGCAAACTGCTGGTCGATTGCCTTTATCTGGCTCTTGTAGCGTCGTTTCTGACTAATAAGGAGTGTGACTATCACTAAGATGATAACTACGAACACAGCGACGCTAATGGAGAATTTAAGGCGCTGGTTTGTCTGTATTAGTTGTGTCATCACAAGCTCTTGATTTACCTGCGCTGTTTGAGCATCGACGATAGTCTCCACGATGTTGAAGTTTAGGCGCTGCTCTCTCATTGCGTGTTGCTCGTTGAGCATCAATCTCGCATACTGCTCTACCTTTGCATAGTTTTTCGTCTGAAGATAGTGGTTTAGAATAGGCTCATAATCAAGCTCGATATAAATATGTGTGTCGTCATGGTTGAGTAGACGATACATACTATCCAACATCTGCTCGGCGCTGTCGTACTCCTCATATTGTAGGTAGGTTAGTGCCAATTGGTGATAAGCCTTGGCTTGGTTAAGCGCTGTGCCCTGCGCTGTTACCTGGTGTAGCTCCTCAATACCTAACGCCACATAGCTTCCCCCCATTTCAACGAGCGTGCTACCGTGCAAAAGGTTTACATCCACCATACCACTATTATATGGGAGTTGAGAGCAGATGTTTCGCGCCTCGTTGGTGTAGACAAGAACGGAGTCTCGCTTGCCGAGCTTGCTCAATGCGCGACCCTTATTGATATAGGTCTGTGCCGAGACCATAGGGTTTTTGGCGCTCATAGCTCTCTCTACCTTGATTGCCTCAGTAGCGTATATATTCGCATACTCGGGGATATCCCAGTAGAGGAAGAAGTCGATAAGCATATTAAGGCTGTTGAGTCTACCTAAGTCATCACCCTTAAGCTCTGCCTCCGTGGTGCACTCCGTAAAGAGCTCAAAGGCTCTGCTAAGCTCGCCGCCACGCTTGTATAACAAGCCCAACATCGCCTTTACATACTGCGCGCCAGAGGTGTTCTCGCAAAGCTCGGCTTGATGTAATGCCTCTTTACACCACTCTATAACCTCATCGTGGTAGTCGGTATTGCTGTAGAATACCGCTGCTGCGTAGGCGTAGTCGCGGAAGTAGCGCTCGGGTGTAGGGAGGTGGAGAGGTAGGGTGAGAGCCTTTAATGTAGTCTCCTCTGCCTCCTTCATACTCTCTGTTCGCGATAGCGCATAACCCAATACAGAGTAGTAGTCTCGTTTACACTGTTTCTGTAAGATTGCTGATGCGTCATAGAGCTCGCGTAGTGTGGATATGCAAGCCTCGGGCTCTCCAACCATCTGATAGGAGTTCATTAGCTGCACCAAAGATTCGGTGTAGATGAATAACTCCTCGTCCGTTAGATCGCTACTCTCTACGGGTTGCGTAATGCACCTCTTATAAGCATCAATAGCCTTGTTGTACTCCTGCTCTTTCTGTAGCTTTTTAGCCTGCTGAAATAGCTCGTCATTGGCAAAGCACGAAGCGCATATTAGTAGCGATATTTGTAGTAGTAAAATAGTTCTTTCTAAGATAGGTTTATTCATTCTTCTTTAATATTTGTATATAGGTAGTAGGCTTTTGTCCCCTGTTTTTCTCAGTTTATTGCAAAATTATGTAAATTGTCTGTAATTTCCAAATAAAAGTGTTTACAATCGTGTTTACATAAGCCCTTTTAGGGGGGGGTAGACAGGGATGTATAGTAAAATGTAGCATTCGCTTGTTTGGATTTTTTAGAATATTTTGTCAAATTTGCGAGCATTTATTTTAAATATGTAAGCAATCATTTTTTTGACAAAGATTTTAGACCACAGTTTACTGTGTAGCGGTTTGGTAGTTTGAGGTAGCTACAACAGCCGAACAAGATGGGAAATATAGCCATAAAGCGCTATTTGAAACTAACGAAAAACAGAAAGAGTGACTCTTGGTGTTAAGCAAGAGACTCTAACCAAAATAGAAAATGATGAGACCAAAATTTAGCCTTTGCCTACTGTTTGCACTCCTTGTCCTTGGAGGAAGTAGGGCATCTATCTCAGCGCAGGAGTATGTGGTTAAGAGTAACCTTCTCTACGATACTACTGCCACACTTAATCTCGGCGTTGAAGTGGGCGTAGCACCAAAGTGGACCGTGGACCTCTCGGGTAGCTACAACGCTTGGAGTAAGAATGAGAGCGTGAAGTGGAAGCATCTTCTAATTCAGCCAGAGGTTCGTTACTGGTTTTGCGACCGATTCTCGCGCCATTTCGTCGGAGCGCATCTTCTTGGCGGAGCCTTCAATTTGGGTCGTATCAACAACAATCTCTCGATATTCGGAACGGACTTCTCTGTCCTAAGTAATATGCGTTATCAGGGTTACGCATACGGTGGCGGTATTGCCTATGGCTTTGCCTTTATGCTTTCCAAGAGTCTTAACCTTGAGCTCGAGGCAGGCTTTGGTTACGCCTATCTCGATTATGATATCTATAAGTGCAGTGGTTGTCAGCGCAAGGTTGGCAACGGCACGCAGCACTATGTTGGTCCTACTAAGGCCGCTGTTAATCTTGTTTATGTTTTTTAATCCCCAGAGCTATGATTAGAGTTATCTCCTTGATTGTGGTTGCCCTATTCTCGGTATGTGTAGGCTACTCGCAGGGTATACCCGATGTAGAGATTAAAGATTTCACGTTGGAGCTTAAGGATGGCTATTTGAACTTGGATATTGATGTTGATCTCTCGGAGCTTGATATCAAGGGTACGCAGGTTGTCGTGCTAACGCCAAAAATCATTAAAGATGCCGACACCTTGAAGCTTAAATCGATTGGTGTCTATGGTCGTAACCGCCGTATCTATTACCAGCGCAATGAGCATATTAAGCCTACAAACCCTGGCGATATTGATCTTAAGAAGTCGGATGCTAAGGGTGTTGTGGACTACAACTCATCGGTAGCCTTTGTGGATTGGATGGATGGTTGCCGCGTGGTTCTATCGCGCAAGGATTGCGGTTGCTGTGGCGTTACCAACGAGGTTGCCGAGAGTAAGCTTGTGGAGCGTTTTCCATTGGAGGCGTACTATCCAGAGTTGATATACCTTCGCCCAGAGCACGAGGTGGTCAAGACCCGCGAACTTAGTGGCTCGGCCTTTATCGACTTCCCTGTTAGCGAGACTGTTATCTACCCGACCTATAGAAACAATGTCGAGGAGCTTGCCAAGATTACTGGTACTATCGATTCGGTGAAGAACGACAGCGATATCACTATTAAGTCGGTATTTATCAAGGGTTTTGCATCGCCTGAGAGCCCCTACAGCAACAATACTCGCTTGGCTAAGGGTCGTACCGAGGCTTTGAAGGTCTATGTTGAGAATATGTATCACTTCGGCGAGGGCTTTATCACTACCGACTTCGAGCCAGAGGACTGGGCAGGCCTTGAGCGCTACGTAGAGGCTTCGTCGTTGGCGCATAAAGAGGAGATTTTGAAGACTATACGCTCTGACAGAGACCCTGATACGAGGGAGTGGATTATCAAGTCGACCTGGAAAGAGGAGTACCGCTACTTGCTAAAGAATTGCTACCCAGCATTGCGTCACTCCGACTATGTTATCGAGTATGAGGTTAAGAGCTATGCAGACCCTGTAGAGATCGAGAAGGTCTTGCACTCGGCACCACAGAACCTTTCGTTGGAGGAGTTCTACATCTTGGCACAGACCTACGAGTCGGGTAGCGAGGAGTTCAACGAGTTGTTTGAGACAGCCGTGCGAATGTATCCTAACGACCCTGTAGCAAACCTTAACGCTGCGAACTCGGCTATCCTACGCCGCGATTATCGCGATGCATTGCGCTACCTCGATAAGGCTGGCGACTTGCCAGAGGCTGTATATGCGCGCGGAGCGTTGGAGGTATATATGGATAACAACGAGGCTGCAAAGCCATATTTTGATGAGGCTAAGAGGCTTGGTATCGACAAGGCTGAGGAGGCGCTAATCGAGCTTGCAAAGAATAGAAACATATACAAAATGTCGGACAACAACTAACAAATAAACAATAACTAACTAATTAACAAACAACAATTTATTCATTAACTTAATTTTCAATTTTATGAAAAAGTCTTTATTTATTGCACTTGCAGCATTGGGTTTTGCTGCTTGCGCTGAGAAGGCAGAGACTAACGTCCCTGTAAACAATGGTGAGAAGGAGCAGTCTTATATGGCTGTAACATTCACAGCTGATGACATCACACGTGCTGATGATGGTGAGTATGCTGCTGGTACTGCAGAGGAGCGCGCTGTTAAGTCTGCTTACGTATTCTTCTTCAAGGAGAATGGTGAGGCTTTCTACGTAACTGATGGCGACACATCTACAAACAACGGTCCTAAGAACTACATCGAGGTAGAGCTTGAGAAGGAGGGTGAGAATATGGACAACGTTTCTGATGTAAACAAGTCAGTACTTGTTCTTAAGAACTATAAGGGTGAGTATCCTGCACAGCTTGTTGCTGTTCTTAACTGGACACCTGCTCAGAACTCATACACTCTTGAGAACCTTAAGGCTAAGATGACTGATTTGGGTAACGACACTAAGGGTTATGTAATGTGCAACGCTGCATACTTGGATAACGCTGGTAAGGAGAAGTACACTACTGACGTTCGTATCGAGAACATCGTTAAGCGTACTGCTGGTGAGTCTGAGGATGATGCTAAGGAAAGAGCTAAGGCAACTCCTGTTGTTGTTCACGTTGAGCGTGTTGCTGCTAAGGTTGAGTTCGCTGCAAAGCAGGACGGTAAGTTCCACGTAGGTGAGGTTAACAGCACTCCTGTATATGCTCAGATTACTGGTTACGAGCTTTACAACGACTACGAGGAGTCTTGGTTGATGAAGCGTATCGACCCAACCTGGACAGCTGCCATCGGTTTCAACTGGAACGATGCTAACTGGTTCCGTTCATACTGGGCAAAGTCTATCGCTAAGTCATTCGAGGACAACTCATTCTCTTGGAATTACAACACTGAGGCTGAGAAGTTCAACTCTACAGAGTTCGCTGGCGATGATACTCTTCCATTGTACTGCTGCGAGAACACTCGCGAGTGGTCTGAGACTAACGACGTACGTACAAAGGTTATCGTTAAGGCTCGTCTTGTAGATACTAACGACAACCCTGTTGAGCTTGTTAATTGGTACGGTAAGTACTACGTAGGTGAGGATACAGTTAAGGCTGTTGTTGCTAACACACTTGCAAACAACTATTACTTCTCTACTGATGGTCAGAACTTCACAGGTATCGAGGGCGGTGATATCAAGTGCACAATGCGCAACGTAGTTGATGCTAAGGCATTTGAGGTATTCTTCCAGCTTTCAGATGCTGGCGAGATTAAGACTTGGTACGAGTACAAGGATGGTCTATATGCTCCTATCACTCGTGATGTTCTTAACGAGCGTCTTGCTGCTGTTGAGCCTGCTCTTGTTTACAACGATGGTATGACTTACTACTACACTGATATCAAGCACTTGGGTGCTCCTGATACAACTGCAGAGTTCGGTGTTGTACGTAACCACCTTTACCGTGTAAACGTAACTGAAATCGTTGGTTACGGTACTCCTGTTTACAATGGTTCTACAGGCTTCATTACTCCTGAGAAGCCAGAGGACGTATCTACATACGTTGCTGCTCAGATCAACATCCTCTCTTGGAGAATTGTTGACGAGGACTACAAGCTTAACTAATTATCTACCCTTTAACATCCGAGATGAAGAGATTTTCATTCATAATTTTTGCCGTGTTGGGCTTGATGGGATGTTCTGAGAAGACGACCGAGCCAGCTACCCCTATCGAAAAGGGGGAGCTGGAGAGGTCGTATATCTCGGTCTCTCTAAAGTCTAACGACGACACTCGCGCGGGCGAAGAGTTTGAGTATGGCGAGGCGGAGGAGCGTTATGTTGAGAATGTTCACTTCTTCCTATTTAAGCACGACCAGACTGCCTTTCCCGTGAACGGCACGGGTGGCAAAAACTATCTCTCGTTCAACATCGAGAGCAATGGTACGCAACCCGACGAGAGTGGCGAGGCAAATGAGGGTCCTAATGTCTCAGATGTTAAGGATAAGGTACTTATATTCAACAACTACAAGGGAGAGTATCCCGCATACATCGTTGCG
>JAEIGA010000940.1_pt1 | contig 43643 bp, 46 predicted proteins | sample 9270691 | NCBI WGS metagenome assembly JAEIGA01 (sample SAMN17057246, study PRJNA624740) | gut metagenome | biome: biome; isolation source: fecal sample | host: Bos grunniens | place: China: Xizang | collected 2019
AATCAACTTCACCGTTGCCAAGATGAGTAAGACCCAATTCCTTTGCCATCATCATTACATCAAAAATCTCTGCCATTGAATGCCTCCTGTATCTCACGACTTCGTTTTAAGTAGTTTGATTTTGCGTAATTGCCCATGCAATCGTAAAATGAGTCCTTGCCATACTTGTAAATTAGGAACGATAACAATTCCAAGGTTGTACATTCACAAGTGTTGATGCAATACTCAAACGCTGAATTCATTTGACCTTCCGTGTAAAAAACAGATGCCTTTTTCAGTAGTTGCAACTGTTTATGTATGTATCTCGGTCTCATGATTTTCAACTGTGCAATAAACTCTATGGCAAGTGGGTTGTCCTTGTAAAACCGAAGCATATCCGTTTCGATTTTATGGTGCGGAATTCTGTCCTTTGGTAGTTTTATAGTTCTGCCAACCTCATTACAAAGGGCGTGTTTGCAAATCAAATCACTTGTAAGTGCAACAAAGAAAAGCAAAGTGTCCTCTTGCAATTCAACACGAATTCTTTCACCATCATTCAGGTTTTCCTGTGGCATTTCATAACGATTATCACGGAATTCAACAAACCCTGCGTGCATTGTAAGGACTTGAACAATGGGCTTTTCTTGGAATCGAACCTTAACAAGTGCCTTGTTGTCAATGGGGAATAACTCCTTTGGTGTACGCTTTGTGTAGTCGTTCACAATACTGTTACCCGTGGTATCAAGCCAATTAAGAGCATCGCAGTTGAGCCTGTCAATTCCGTAGTAAGTCCTACCGTCAAGAAAACCACGTTTGACCACATTCACCGTGTTTTCAACTCTGCCTTTGGTGTTGGGGTCGTGTCCCTTACAAATGAACAACGAGTAGCCAACATCCTTGACAAACTCATCAAACTCCTTAACGAGAATGACATTGCCGTAGCTTTCAGCAACAACGAAAACCTTGTCTTGGTCATACATAATCACCTGTGGACGACCACCAAAATACTTGAAAGCATATTTGTGTGCCTCAATAGCGGTTTTTGCGGTGAACGGTTTCGTTGAAAAGTACACGAATTTCATTCGACTGTACGAAAGCACCATGCAGAAGAAATACACCTTGGTTTCCTTGCCATACATGTTTCGCATTCGGTACTCACCAAAATCAACCTGTGCCTCATACCCCGGTGGTTGGTCATCACGAATACAACGGATGCGTTTCGGTTGACTTAAACCCGCCTGAACTCTCAGGTTTTTCACATACCGGTTGAATGTGGAGTAGGTGGCATCAAAATCAGCGAATTCCTCACGTAACTGCGTCATCAAATTGGTGTTGGTGATTGTGGGACAAGCCTTAATCAACTCAATGATGTACTGACGATAGTTGTCCAAATCATACACCGTGCCACGCATAGATTTGTAGAAATCTTCTTCCGATTTCCTCCACCAGTTCCGAACCACCGACGCAGGTATGTGCAACCGCCGACCCGTTTCAGCCATGGTCAACCCATCATCCTTACACTCCTGTATCTGCCGATACTGTTCTGATGTAATCATCATTACCTCCTATTTAATTGTAAATTTGCGTAAATGTAAAAAATGTAACAGAATTTTACGCCTAAACCGATTACCCATCCTCCTTTCATTCGGTAGGGATATTTTAACTCTCAGCACTGCAGAAAGCAAGAAAAAACACCTGCCAAATTAATGACAGGTGGGTGTATTTGTTATTAGATTTTTATTTCTAAATTTCAGAAAATTCGATATTTGAATCTTTAAGGAATGCTGTAACGGCATCGAAATGTTCCATTATAGGTTCGGTAGTGATGAATTTTTTGATTGAATATCCAGCATCGGTTATACGTACACAACCAATGGGGAGAGATTTGTCAGGAAGTTTTGCAACGGAAGTACGCTTGTTATCATAAGTTAAACGTATTTTATTAGGCATACACTCTCCTGTAAAGTCTATTTTGTAACCAGTATTAGGTTCATACTGGATTAGTCCTAACAATTGTAACTCATTCAAAGTGGTGAAGGTAAGCCCATAATCATTAAGATAATCGTGTTTACTAGGAAGAACCACATATGAAATAAAATCTTTATCGTCATTAAAATCACATAAAAGTTCAAATTCAACTGCAAGGGAACACAAAATTTGAAATGCTTTTGCATATTTAGGAGTGACTTCAGATAATATTCTTATAACACTTGGTGATGTGCTGGAAGGTTCTTCAAACTCCCGTGCTAGAATTTTACCCCAAATTAACTGCATATTTTCATCAGATACAAATTTAGCAGAATCCATAAAGCGTTCAAGCCATTCATCATCCACTTTTGATTGTGCAGAAAAATCGGTTCCATCTTTAGCATTTTCTTGTGCTATTTGTGCAATCTTTTGTTGATTCTTCATATGTTTATATGTCTTTTTTGCATTTGCAATTGAAAGCATTTTCGCTTCAGGGGCAAGATTGCTGTTTTGAATTTCGGAAATATATGTTGTAATGGCTTCTTTCTTTAAGCCGAAAAAAGGAAAGATTGAACCAATAATCGTTGATAATTTATTAACGCTTTCCTTTGCTGCACCTTCTGCAGCAGCTTTTGCGATTTCAAGACCGTATTCTTCTGGGTTAACCACATTTTACACCTCATTTACATTTGTAATATAAAGTAGTTGTTTTGTTATTCGACACATTGTACCATGTTTTTTATAATATTACAACAATGAGCAAATTTTACGCAATTATAAAAACAAATAATTAGGTATCAAACAGCATCTCTTACGATAATGGTGAGGTACTTTTTGTAGTTTGTTGTCACAAAATTAATAATAATTACGATTATAAAAGTAATGAAGATTAAAAGGGAGCGTGTTTATTTATGACACCAGAGGTTGCAACAGTTATTGCTACTTTAGGAACGGAATTAACTACTTATGCTGTGAAAGGAACTGTTTCTGCAGTAAGTACAAAAGTTAAAAGCATTAAAGAAGAGAAGAATATTGAAAAACTCAAAAATAATTATGATGAAATTATTAGTGAGTTGTTAGAAGAAAGAGAAAACATCATAAGAATTGCACAAAGCTATAGAACAGAACTTGAAAAAGTAGAAATTAGTGACGCAGATATAGAACACTTACATAACACAATTGAAAATGTGATAGGTGTAATAAGTGGTTACATTACTGAAGACCAAGCATATGCTATTGGTTCTTTAAAAGATTTAATAAATGTTGATACCTTGAAAACTATGCAATTATTAGGATTTAATTATAAAGAAGCAATAGGAGTACCTCTTACAAAGATATGCGCAAAAGCGATTGAACGTCTTGGAGAGAAAAAACCTACTAAAAAGAGATAAGCTTAATATAAGACTTGTAAACCTTGTTTTATAACTAAAAACAGCACCCACTATCCGTTAAGTAGTAGGTGCTGTTAATTAATCAACATGGTTTATATTTATCCACAAACTAATTCCACTTCCTCAAGTGTTTTACTGTGAGTTTTGAAAATACGGTGGTAATATGGGGAAATACAAAGTAAGTCTGACAATTCTTTTCTTTTCGATTCAGCTGTGAGAAACGGTTGCAACTGTGAACACATATCAAAAATTTCAAGGTCTATTCTAATCATTAACATTTCGTTTTGGTGAATGATGCCTGTGAAAACTTTTAATAATTCATCGACATTTTCGCTGGGGACAAAATCAATTGGTAATTTCTTGCTTTTTGTAAGCCTTTCTTGTTGTTCATATAAGGTCTTGAGAGCTTTCAATAGAACATCAACACTTTCTCTTCTATCGTTATTTTTATGGGATTCGATTTTGATTGCTCTAGATAAACGTAAGCAAAGTGCTTTGGCTTCGGCTTTAGCATTTTCCTCGATAATTTGTTTGTATTCGTCCTTAGAGCCTTTGAGAACTTCTTTACCAACGGCATCAAGAATTTTATCCATTTTTTCAATTAAGACATTCATATGGCTTATTGAGTCCTGTACCTGTTCAATTTCTTTTTGTTCCTTCATAGAAGAAAGATAGGTTTTAAACATGTCAGACCACTGTTTGCTGAGGAAATCTTTAATGTCAGAAGATTTGTTGAATTCAGTTACAGATATTTGCTTAATATTATAAATTTCTTTAATGAAACGGAATACGTTTATGTTTTTAGTTGCTTTGAATTGAATATTACATGCTCCAGAATCAATGTCTTTTGAGTTTAAATCATAAATACCATATTCAGCATAGACATTTCTGTCGATAAATACGTAGAAAGGTACGCCGTTTTCTACGCCTTTTTGAAATTCTCTTCGGGTTACTGAAATGAATTCTTCAAAATCACTTGGCTTTTCACCTGAAGCGGGACTGCCGTAACTACCACCAACAATAAGTAAGGCCATATCAGCACTTTCTATTGCTTTATAACATGAATCATCTAATGTTGTAAATGGAGTGTATCCAATATCACCATCTTCAAATAAAATGGGTTCAAAATCATGAGCTTTGATGAAATTGGACAAATCCTCGCGTATGTATTTTAAGTCGTAGAAAGTTGAACTAACAAAAATTCTGGGTTTCATAAAAATTTCCTCTCCTTTTAAGTCATATTCCTTACAAGTGAAATAAGTTTCCCTCCACATATACGTAATCGTATAAAATTGACTTTTTGTGACAAAAAATACAGAATTAATGTTATAAATTGGTAATATGGAAAGATAAGACTGGAAAAGTGTTGATGCATACAGAAAGAATAAATAATAGATGTTGGTTTTTGCTTAAATCTTTAATAAAGGTTGCTTTAATTTTTAAATTATGGTATCATATTAACCAGTTCAAAAATGGTTTTCTTTAGCAAGAAATTATATTTTGTTAATTAAAAATTGGTGGGCATTTGAAGGACAAGAATTATGGTAAGATTAGCAACGGTTTTTAGTGGTATTGGTGCACCTGAACAGGCACTCAAACAGTTGAAAGAAGATGTTGAAATTGTTTTTGCTTGTGATAACGGTGAACGTGAGTTAGAACTCTCATATGAAGAGATAATGGAACAAACAAAGATGTTCACAGATGAAGAGAGAGTTTCATTTGTGAATGATTTGTATAAAAAAACAAATAAAGAAAATAGTGTGAAAAAATCATATTTTGCGAACTATGATATAAGTGAAGAACAGTGGTATGAGGATATTAGATTTATAGACGGCAAAAAGTATTTTGGAAAAGTGGATGTGTTAGTCGGCGGAAGCCCATGTCAAAGTTTTTCGACTTATGGCAAGAAAAAAGGTTTTGAAGATACACGAGGCACATTGTTTTTCCATTACGCGAATCTCATAAAAGAGATGAGACCTAAGGTTTTTATTTATGAAAATGTAATCGGTCTTAAAACACATGATAAAGGTAATACATGGAAAAGAATTACAGAGATATTCAAAGAGTTAGATTATGATGTGTATGACGCAGTATTGAATGCTTGTGATTATGGCCTGCCACAAATAAGACAGAGAGTTTTTGTGGTTGGATTCGATAAAAATTTAAAAATAAAAGATTTTAGTTTTCCAAAGGAACAAAAGCTTAAGAAAAAAGCATCCGAATATCTTTCACCAAAAGTAGATTTAAAGTACTATTTAGGAAAAAAAGGCTTTGAGTGGGTAACAATGAAAGAAAAACATCAAGGTCGCTCAAGGGTTAATAGAGATGTTATTTGTTGTCAAACAGCAAATCAACAATTTAATTGGACTGGCGATTTTAGACTTGAAGCTCCAACAGATGAGATGAGAAAAGATTCTCGAATACATATAGGAATATATGAAGGCGAAGAGCGTGTTGCTAGAAAGATGACTCCGCAGGAGTGTCTAAGATTAATGGGCTTCAAAAAGTTTAAAATAGTTGTCAATGACCAACAAGCTTATAGGCAAAGCGGTAATTCTATCGCAGTTCCGGTATTAAAAGCATTGTTTAAACAAATTTTTAAATATATTTCGTTTTAGTTGAATGTAGTATGCGTTTTAGCATACTACATTTTTTATATCTAACACTACATTTTTCATATATTGTAAATATTTGAAGATTTTATCACAAATATATTGACAAATATTGTGAACAGGTGTAGAATATTGTCAAATCAAACAAAATGGAGTGAAAAATATGGAAACAAAACGTGAAAAATTTGTAAGATTAGCAGAAGCAAGAACTAATAAAATCATTGATATGATTAGATTGTTAGGTAATTGTGCAAATAAATCTAACTATGACTATACAGATGCTGATATACAAAAAATATTTTCAACAATTGAAAAAGAATTAAAAAATACTAAAACAAAGTTCACTGTAAGTGACACAGAGGAAGAAAAATTTAGATTATAATTTGTGATAGGAGAGATAAGATGGATAAATATAATTGGAGATTTCCACGATTAGACAATGGTCCTGAACAGGGAATAAATGATGGTGGCATTGCTACATTCAAAGGTTCAAAACTGTATACATATCTTGCAAGAGAAATATGCCAAAATTCGTTGGACGCAAAGGCTGAAGGTAAAAAGACAGTAGTTGTTGAGTTCAATAGCTTATCATTAAAGAAGGTGGATTATCCATCATTATCTGAGTTAGAAAATATTTTTAGTAATTGCCGTGATTATTGGAATAAGAGAATGGAGCCAAAGCTTGAACGGTTTTTAGCTGAGGCTGAAAAAGAAATTTCAAAAGATGAGATTAATCTTTTAGTCATTAGAGACTTTAACACTACTGGATTAAGCGGTGCAAAAGCAGGCAGAGGAGAAAAATCCAAGTGGAGAGCACTTACTCATTCAAATGGTGTCACAGAAAAAGCAAAGGGTAGTCAGGGCTCATACGGTATTGGTAAAAACGCTCCTTTTGCATGTTCATCATTGAGAACTGTTTTTTATAATTCATATGCTGAAGAAGATGGTGTAAAAGCATTTCAAGGTGTTGCTCGTTTAATTACACATATGCAAGACGGCGAAGAGACTATTGGCGTTGGATTTTATAATAATGTTGAAAGCAATTGTCCAATTTTCAGCGACGATGAATGTGCCTTAAGAGACCTTTTAAACAGACAGGAATATGGAACAGATGTTGTAATTGCTGGATTTAAGCAAACAGAATCTTGGAAAGAAGATATTGAAAAAGCTGTTTTGAGTAATTTCTTTGTAACTATTGCAAGTGATACATTGGTTGTTAGAATTGATGGCATGGAAATTAATAGTAGCAATCTCAAAGAGCGTATTAAGTATTATGCAGACAAGGAAGCTCAAAGCAACGAAAAAGAAAAAAACATCACCTCAATTCTTGAGTTTTATCACGCTATTAGTGAGTATGATTTCAAAGAAACTGGTGATATTATAGAAAAGGGCGACGCTATTCTGTACATAAAGAAAGATGATAATTTCAGCAAATCAATTGCAGAAATGCGTTCAATAGGTATGGTTGTAAGAACTCGCCATAATAATATTTTCACTCGTTATGCAGCTGTTGTCGTTGTACAATCTGGTGAGCTGAACGATTTGCTTAAAGAAATTGAGCCACCTGCACACGATAACTGGGACCCTGGTCTTATTGAAGATGACCCTGCGGCACAGGAGAAAGCAAGAAAATACAGAGCAAAATTAATTGCATGGGTAAATAAGACTATTGCAGAAAAGTGCCGTGGAGAAGAAACTGATGAAATAGATTTGGATAGTATGGGTGCCTACTTGGGCTTTGATGAAGAAGACAAGAATTTAGGCGGGACAGAACCTGAGGAGGATATAACTCCAGATGGTGACACAAAAATGGACACTCCAATTGCAAAAAAATCAAATACTAAAAAGCTCAATGCTGTTGCAAAAAAAGTTAAAGGTCATAAGGATGAAGATTCTGACCCACATAATGAAGGTGGTGGCGGTTCCGCAGGAGGAAGTGCTGGAACTGAAGACCCAGAAGGTCCTGATGTAGTAACTGCGCCTGTTCCCGGAAATAAATCTGTAAATATACCTCGAATATTAAAACAAAGGGTTTCCAAAGCACCAGCTGAAGCACAATATAGAGCAGTTTTTATGTTAGAAGAGGATTGCCCAGTGTTAAATCTTGCATTAAAAGCTATTGGTGATGATGGTAATAAGGAACAGTTGAAAATTGTTGATTATAAAATTGAAAAAATAAAGACGACTGTAAATTCACAACATATATCCATCAAAGATATAAAGGCAAAAGAAACATATGAGGTGTTCTTGAGCTTGGAATATGCTGAAAGAATGCAGATAGAATTATTGTTGTATTAAGGGGATTGGTGTTATGAAAAAATCAAATATAAATTATCCACACCCAGTTTTAAGTGCAGCTAATGAAGATTACTTAAACTGTACCTTTGACATTGCTTTTGATAGTGACCCTGTTATACAAGGTGAGTTAGCCATAATTGAACTTTCGTATAATCTTGAATGTGATGGGTTATCTAAAATGATTACTAATGGGGATGCAAAGGTGGTTGTATACCTTGAAAGTGTTGAAGCAGAGTATAGAAAAATTTTTGTTTTTCAGCCTGATTCAACTTCCTTGATAGTGAAGGAAAATAAAAATCTTTTTGGAAAGAACTTACAACTTAGATGTTACATAACTGCAGCTAAAGATATCTCCCCATTTTCCTTGTTAGAGCACAATAAGGGCTTGTTTGGGCCGATTCCTTTCAATGTGAAACGTGGAGATGTACTTGCTATATCAGAAAATTTTTATAATATTCCTCTTGAAAATTATGACCCATTATCAGACAGACCATCAATTTTTTCTGTGAGAAGACAAACAGACAATCCTAAAGAAGAGATAATGGTAGATTTTGTCAGCCACGATAAAATTACCATTTTCCTTAATGATGATATTTTCGAAAAATATGATGAATTGTACCACGCTTCTGAAATTAGAATGTTTTTAGCATCTTTGTTTGCTGCACCAGTTTTGGTTGATGTTTTATCATATATTAAACACGCTGACCAAGATATGTTGGATTCGGTTTTAGATAAAAAATGGTATCAGGTGTTAAAATCACGTCTTTCAGAACTTGATATAGATTTATCTAAAGCAGATTCTATGACAACGGTTGCTAATATGGTTATTCCACATATTTTTAAGCAGAATATTGAGCAATTTAAAGTCGTGTTTAAAGATTCATTACCGATGTCAGGAGATGAAGAATAATGAAAGTAAAATATTTTACAGAATCAGCTTATTTGGAATTATTCGATTCAATATCAAATAATCAAAACTTCTATTGTGTAGATAAATGTGATTGGATTGCAAAAAAATTTAAAGATACAAAATATTGTAAAGAATCAAGAATTGATATTTCTTTGCCGGTACTTGAAAAAGGAAAAGATAGTGACTACACCAATATAGTTATGGTGCACAGTGCTTTTAAAGATAGGATTACACCAAAGCAGGCGAGTAATCCATATCTATGGACTTATTTAAGTCATTGTGAATATTGGGATTATACTTTTAATAGATGGTCAAAAGGTGATATTTCAGTAGGTGCAATAAAGGAACGATTCTTTTGTGGCACTGAAGAAGGTAATAGAATAGGTTTATTGAGAAACTCGATAGCTCGTTTGTGGTGGTATGGTCACTTAACTTTCTGTGAAGATTCTCCACGTCCATATAAACTTACAAAATTAATGATGAGCAATTCGGACCTGTGTCAAAGCATTATGGAACGAAAGTTTTCTATGAATAAAGAAATCACAATTGGTATCTTAAGTGCAATTCAGGAAATTAATGACGACCCGACTCAAAAAGACGTAGGAGCAGTGTCAAATGGCGACCACTATGAGTGGAGACCACTGTGCAAATACATAAATCGTTATGGTGGAGTAGTATTACTTGACACACTGACACGTGATGATATTAAAGAATTATCATATGATTTTTTAATGAAATATAGAAAAAAATGGGGTATTTAATATGCCAAACACAAACTGGTCAAAACTTAATCATTTGCAATTAGGGAAATACGCAGAGTATTATGCTAAAATGGAGTTTGCATCTTACGGGTTTGAAGTATACACTTCAGAAGTGGATGACCATGGTGTGGATTTTATTGTAAAATCACCTGATAAGAATGAATTTTGTGAGGTGCAAGTCAAGTCTGTGCGTAATTACGGCTATGTATTTATCGCAAAATCTAAAATGCCTGAACTTATAGACAATAGACTTGTATGCTACTTGCATTTTGTTGATGGTCAGTTGCCTGATGTTTTTGTAATTCCTGCAACAGCGTGGAAAACACCTAATGCAGTTTTGGTTGACAGAAAATATGATAAGCCCGGTCAAAAGAGTGCACCTGAATGGGGGATTAGCATTTCAAGAAAAAATTATTCATTGTTGGATGATTACAGAGCAGATGAGTATTTTCTAAAAAATAAATGAAATTTGCAGGTAGTCAGTATAAGCTGTAAAAGAGAGGTTTATAAATGAATTTATTAAATGTAACAGTTTTACATAAATTGTGGAAACAAGGAACTATAGTTAAAGTTGATAATGAAAATTTGTGGGTAAAGTTTAACAACAAACCTATAAACAGGAATACAGATACTATCATGTTCTCATACCCGTCTGCTTTTGTTACTGGCTTCTTGAAAATAGTTGATAACGATGAATTGCAACAAGAAATTATGGCAGATGCCATTAAAAAAGAAGAACTTAAAAAGAAACAAATGTCTCAACAAGTAGTTGTTGTACCAAAAAACAATCCTGTAAAAAAACAACCTAAAAAACATTATGAAAGAGAAAATATTGCATTTAAATGTAATTATTGTGATGGTGGTGCTTCTGCATCTCAGATAGGATATGCAGGAGTGTGCAGCAAAGCTGTAATTAAATATAATATTACCGAAGCAAAACGCACATGGTGTTCAAGTGAGCAGTGTGAATGCAACAGGTTTTTAAACGGTGAGTTAACATACAATGATTTGTGTGAAATTCATGCATCTAATAAATTTTTATGTTATGAAAGCGGTATGTTTATAAATTGGAAAGCTTCTGCTGGAACTGATGTAAAGAATGGAAAAATGGACAGACCTCGCAAACTGAAAAAAGTTCAGAAAAATAGCTTATGTATTCTTACTACTGTGAAACCTGATGCTCTTGAAACAGAACGTATGATTTTTGGTGTTTTTCTTGTTGATGAATCCTATGAAGGAGATAATCAAGCTGAGGGATATGTAACAACAAAGTCCAAATACAAATTGAAACTTACCCCTAAAGAGGCAAAAGAGATATTGTTTTGGAATTATCATAAAAACTCTAATGACCAAGGAACTGCGCGATGGAGTTCAGGTTTGTACCGTTATATTAATGATGTTGTATCTGCTCAAATATTGCGCGATATAGCTACAATAAAGAAAAATAGCCACGATGAAGAATTGGCAAAAGAATTTTTTGAATATTATTGCAAGGTTAATAATGTTGATATAGATTCATTACCACAAAACAATGGAGCGTTATTAATATAAACATTGTATAGAATGTTGTATGAGGTTATCAAATGATTAAAGAAGTAATTCATGACCCGATTTTGTTGGCGATGAAATCGGAAAAGGCTACAATTGAAGATTTGCAGGTGGCACAGGATTTGCTTGACACTCTCACTGCCAATGCTGATGGTTGTGTTGGTATGGCTGCCAACATGATTGGTATACATAAGCGCATCATCTGTTTTGATAATGATGGTACATATATGACAATGTTTAACCCTGAAATTATTAAGAAGTCAGACCCTTATGAAACTGAAGAAGGATGTCTTTCATTGCTTGGTGGTCCCCGTAAGTGTAAGCGTTATAAGAACATAAAAGTGCAGTGGCAGACAGCTGAATTCCAAACCAGAATTAAAACCTTCACTGGTTGGACAGCGCAAATCATTCAGCACGAAATCGACCATTGTGATGGTATCTTAATTTGATGGTGATGCTATGAAAATTATAATTGATGCTGATGCGTGCCCGGTTGTGGATATTACCGTCAAGGTGGCTAAAGAGCGTGGGCTCGAGTGTATCATCGTTTGCGACAATACCCACACCATTGAAAGAGACGGTGCTACAACGATTGTTGTTGATAAGGGTGCAGATTCTGCCGACTGTCGTATTGCAAATATCACCACAAAGGGTGACGTGGTTGTCACACAGGATTATGGACTTGCTGCGTTGGTGCTTGGCAAAGGTGGTAAGGCACTTAATCAAAACGGACTCATTTACACTGATAGCAATATAGAAAATCTCCTTTTCACCCGTCATATAGGCAAAAAGGAGCGTATGGCAGGTAATAGGACAAAGGGACCGAAAAAGAGAACATCACAAAACGATGCAGATTTTCTGAAGGCATTGTTAATATGTCTTGACAATTGTGATGGGATATTAATATGAGTACTGATAACAGTAGGGAACGGTGATAAGGATAATGGATATTTTGAGAAAAATAAAAGAGTCTTACATTTATGAAATCTTCAAAGACCAGAGTGGTATAATTATTTTTGCAGCAACAGTATTTGGTTCTTTTCTTGTGTTGGCAACACAAATAAGCGAGTATTTTTATCATTTGGGTCGTTTTAGTGAATATAATATACCAATAATCTTTATAGAGACAGAGCGCCCTTCGATTTATCATATAGTGACTGTGTTTGCATATGTTATGTGCTTTGTTGGTGGTATGACAACATTGATTTGTGCTAGAATGACATGCAGAACGGGCCTGCGGGTAGCCGAATTGCAACATGATTTAGATAACAATAAAAAACAATATTGGAAAAGAAAAAGCACAAATATAGTTGTGGCGCTTTTATTGGGAGCATGTGTTATCGTTATTAATGCTTTAATAATAATACTTGCTACACCAAAATCTATACCAACAATGGTAATATTAAGTTTGTTTCTGTTTCTTTATCAGTGGTTTTATAGCGGTCTTATTATAAAGAGTATTGAAAAAAACAGTATTGAAGATGATATTGATATTGAAGATGAAAAGAAAATGATAGAAAAATTAGATGAATTACCAGAAGAAGAGTTGAAAGAACGAACAGAACAAATAAAATTGAACAGTAAAAGTTTTATGTTTTTGTTCAAAATACTACCATTAGTTATTATTGTAGTTTTTTTATCCTTTTATTGTCTTGGAAACTATAATTCTGGAAAAAAGAGTGCAACGAGCATTGAAAATCCATATCAAATCTTAACTGTAGACAACGAAAAATATGTTGTATTAAGTAAGATGAACGATAATTATATATTAGCTAAAAGCATGGTGAATGATGAAAATGTTTTGAAAATTCGAAGGAATGAACAAATAGTTGTTCCAATAGAAAACGAAAAATATGAAGTTCAAATTTATGAAAAAGTAGTTTTAGAAGATTGAAAATAATTAGATTTTTTACAAGGTTAAATAGAAGAGTTTGAAAGAACAAAACACCTATGAGGTTAGATGAGTTTTCTAACTTCATAGGTGTTTTTTTATGAGAGCATAGCTATTATTTCTTTAAATTCTGCCATGTTTTTAAAGTCATCGGAGAATCCGTAATCATTCAGTATGCTATCTTTAAGATGCTTTGTTGCAACAAAATCTCTGTCATTGGTATACTTATCAAAAATGTACCCTTCAAATAAAGGAGAATGCATAGTGCTATATCTGTCTAGTGAATCAAATTTTATGGCAAGTTCTGCTGCTTTTTTTAGTTTAATTAGTGAGTTGTTGTAATCGCCTTTGCGATAATAAAACAAAGAATTCACACCGTAACCAGAAAAAATCACAGCCTTCCACATAATACCATAGTTGCCATCATTGTAGATATAGTCTAGAGCCTTTATTATGTGTTCTTGTATTTCAATCTGATAGTCAACAGAAAAATAATCCGATTTGTAGTACCAACCTGACATCACATCAAAAAGTGCGTGTATCAGAATTTCAAGTGTATGGTGCACTTCTTCTGCTGATTTGTTGAAATACTCATAAACAAAACAGTTAAACTCTCTGCCATCTCTTATAGAGGGTAGTTGCTTTATGACATTATCCACATCATCAAAGGTTACATCGCTACTTTTAAGTGATATCATTCGGAGAAGAAAAGAAATATAGTAGGTTTTAGCTTCAATGCGTATTGCATCATTAGTACAGTTTTTCTGAATATTTTCATATATTGCTTTGACCTTTGAAACGTGCTCTGTAAATTCTTCATTATTGCTATTAAGAATTTTTCCGATATACCTTATCTGTACTCGAAAATCTGTGGGATATTTTTCTCTTAGTTTATCAAGAGTTTTCCATTTGCGGTCTACATCCCAGCGAAGACCGTCGTATTCTTTCAGGAGAGCATCGAGTTCCTCTTCATCTTGAGCCTTGTTGATTCCCATAAGTTCATCAATACTAACTTTGAAAAAATCTGAAATAAGGGGAAGAAGAGTGATGTCGGGGTAACTTTCTCCACGTTCCCACTTGCTTATACTCTGAAAGGATACACCTAAAATTTGGGCGAGAGCCTCTTGTGTCAGGTCATTTGACAACCTAAGACGCTTGATGTTTTCGCTAATATAAATAGTCATTGTAATCACCTCGAAATTTAATGGTCTTGCAAGACTGATTATATAATAACTCAAAGGTAGGGAAAACTCAATAACGCTTTTGTTGAGAATTTTTCAACTAACGGTAGAGAAATTTAAGTTCCCATAATTTTGTGGGAGTTAAGTCCGTTTTTGTGTACACCGTTTACGATTACTCGAAAATTTTAGAGTGTTGTATGGATATGTACGGCATTGCAGAGGTTGAAGCTTTTGTGTCAGGGGCGAAATTGGGTGTAAAAATCATTGTTGAAACTTACACAGATAGTTCACAAAATTTTAAAGAGATATAAAAATACGCCTATGAGGTTAAATACTAGCTTCATAGGCGTGAAATATTGTTGCAGATTTGTCGAAGAATTGAGTTCTATTCGATAATTTGAGAGTTGCTAAAACTGAGGCAGCACACCGAAATGCACTGCCCTTTGTTTTGTTCGTTTTAGAAAAGTTGTCCCGGAAGTTTTAGTTTTTCTTTAGGTGGGAATTGTTTGTCGAATTCTTCTGCTTCGTCTTCATCTACAAAGTATCCTTGTGGTGGAGTGTACTCACCTGTGATACCATCAAGATAACCTTTTTTCAGTTCTTTGCAAAGGAAGAATGATGAGTCTGCACCTTCAGGTAAGCCGTGATAACGGATGCCGAAATCAGATGCGAAGGTAAATCCGCTTTTGCCGTAAAAATTAATGTTACCTTCAAAACAGATTGCACCGAATCCCATTTCTGTTGCTTTTTCCAGAGAATAGTCAAGCAGAATTTTACCATAACCCTGACGTTTCAGTTCATTTGCAATACAGATAGGACCCATTGTCATGATTGGAATATACCTGCCATCATCGGCTTGGATAACAGCATTCATAAACATATTTTGTCCTATGATTTTGCCGTCCTTTTCCATAACAAAGTCAAGTTCGGGAATGAATGCATCATCATTACGAAGTTGGTTGAGTACATAATGCTCAAGGCAACCGGGACGATACACATTCCAAAATGATTCCCTTACAAGATTTTCAACTTCTCTGTGTTCTTCTTTTCTTTCTGAACGGATAATATAGTCATTTTTATTCATTGTTTTTCCTCCTGAAAATTGTTGACTTCAATATTGGGAGGTTGGTGTGATTGTATTGCCAAACCTCCCGGTTAAACTACAATCTCCAATGATTTGATTGTCTTTCTCAAAAAGCAATCTCCTTTAAAATAATATTTATAATCAAGCCTTTCGGCAGGATTAACTCAATAAACTAATTATACCACTCACAAAACAAAAAGCAACAGTGAAAAATACTGTTGCTCGTGTAGTTGTTATCTTTTTTTATATATAACCAATTCAGGATTTTCGCCATTTTCTTCATAGGTGCAGACAAGGATAAAGTCCATATTTGCCACGATGCCGAAGCATCTGTCACCACCGAATTCGCATTCCAACTGACTACCGAGGTAAGTTGCTTTGTCATCAAGAAATTTCACAACCTGTCCGTTAGGGAGTCGGTATTCAAGATTTACGAAACTGCCCGACAAAACATTCAGACTTTCCACTTTTGGTAAGCCTTCAATATTAAGAAGTGTGTTGATTTCATCGATGATTTTCTTTTTGAATTCCTCAAACATTTCCTTGCTGCCAATATGTGAATACTGTTTCCAATAATCAAGGGTGAAATCACCATCAGCATAACACCATTTACAATATTCTTCGTTAAAAGTGCCATTGATTTCTTTGCTGATGTCAGCATCATTCAAGGGCATTCCACAACATCCACAAACCAACTGACATGGAGAGCCTAAAAGCGTGTTGATAGACACATCAAATAGTTTTGACAAAAGTTTCAGGGTTTCTGTGTTAGGTGTGGTTTCACCATTTTCCCAACGGGACACTGCCTGACGAGTTACAAAAACTTTTTCTGCAAGTTCATCCTGTGATAAACCTTTTTTAGTTCTCAATTCAAGAATAATATCCTTAGTTTCCATTAAATCTCACCTCAAAAATATTATACCATTAACAACTTCAATGAACAAGCAACTCGCTGTTGCGATGCAGGGAGTGATATTTTATACTCTGCAACGATATGGGGTACTGTGTAAACGATTACCCATACTCTGTAAACGATTTGGGGTACTTTGTAAACGATTACTTTTGCGATGTGTACTTCAAACACACTTTTCACCGCTTTTTTACTGCTGTTTTGGGCATAAAAAAGACCGAAACCCCTATATTTCAAGGGATTTCTCGTGTATCAATACCGAGGTACTGAGGTGGTCGTCATGACAGGAGTCGAACTAGTTTAGGTATTAAGAATTCGGATTAAAACATAGAAATGTTTATGGGAAAATGTGTAAATATTTTCATTTCTGCTTATCAACAAAATCTTCAGCATCGAGATGCCTGATAAACGAGTGAAAAATAAAGAAAGAGATGTAAAAAGTTCCTACATAAACAATCCCATCTTGTTTTTTATCACTATCAAATTCGCAACAACGATTTTAGTAATGCGGCTGTTGTGGATAGGAGGGGAAATAGATGAAATATGTAGCTTTGCCACATTTTACAAAGGTTGAAAACAAAATAGTAAAGACATGTGCTATTATTGCTTTCAAAAAACATATTCCTGTTAAGGTTGTGAAAGATGTATCTTTAGATGTTAAAGCAGTTCAAGATTTAGTTAAGAAATTAAACGAAAACGAAGTTGAACTTGTACATCTTTATGATGTTATAGAAGATTTCTTATTCTAATAACATACATCATTATATAAGTCAAATCTTGCTTTATGTGTCGAATTAATGTATAATTTTTCCAAAAAGGGGAGATTATATATGCTGTCAATATGCTTAGCGTTACTTCAAAATCCAGAAGACAAACTGCGATTTGAAGAGTTTTATAACAAATTTTATAATACAATTTATTTCATTGCGAAAGACCATTTAAAAACTAAAGAAGCAGCCGAGGACTGTGCGCAAGAAATAATGATTCGTTTTGCGAAAGACTTCCATAACATAAAGCAAGAGTTTGACGATAAAAGTTTTAAGAATTACGTTCGAGTAGTAGCAAAAGGCATTTCAATTGATATGTATCGTAAGGAGAAGAAACATATTGAACACGTTGTAGATGCTGATTTAACAGAATTTCGTAATCTTTCTGTTGATGAATTTGAGGTTTGCGACACAATGCTTTTAAAACAAGCTGTTGATGCAATGCCTGAATCATATAAATATGTTTTCTGTCTAAAATATTATTATGAATTCAGTGGTGCAGAAATTTCTGCAAAAACAGGAATATCAGAAACATCTGTCAGACAAAAATGTATGCTCGGAATGAAATTTGTTAGAAATTATATAAAGGAAGCAGAGAATAATGACTAATTTAGCAAAAGCTTGTGAATTGTCGCTCAACGACTGGTTAGCAACTTTTCCTGATACAATCCCTGAAGCAGAGCGTAGCAAAAAACACGAAAAATGGAAGAAAAACCTTTTTAACAAAATGCGTGATGACCATTATCACAGGTTTACAACGAGAACCATTAAAGTGATGTTGGTGGCAGCAATTTTATGTGCATTGTTGTTGACAGCATTTGTTATTCCGTCATCAAGGGAATTTATGCTTGATAAGTTTGATATTGCAAGTAGATACAAAATTACTGAAAATAATAAAAATTCTGTTTCTGGTGAAATTACTGTTGGATATATACCAGATGGGTTTCAATTAGAAACTAAAGATGTATTGGAGAAACTAGTTCAATCCAAATATATTGCAAAAAATGGTCAGTTTTTTACTATTTTTAAGTGCACATCATCAATTGAAGTTTATTTTGATACTGAAAATTATTTATCGGAAGAAATTATAGTTGATGGTATTGAATATATTTATTGTCAAGGAAATTTAAATATGAATAATTTGATTTGGACAAAAAATGATTATGTTTATAGGATTGATGGCACACTTTCTAAAGATGAGTTTATAAAAATTGCCAAAACAGTAGATTAGACTAACAAAATCTTCCTTAATTACGATATAGTGAGTTAAGGGAGGTGAAAACAATGTCAAATATCAAAAAAAGTCTTAGTGTTGTTTTAATTTTTACAATGCTTTTTTCAGTTTTTGTAATTAATACTTCTGCTAACACAGTTGAAGAAGAAAATGCTATAATGCCACGCTTTTCTACAATTAGTGCAATTTCAACATCCTTTACTATCAGTGGATTAAATTCAACTTCCACAGTTTCTCTGTCAGCAAAGTATTCAACATCACTTTACATTAAGATAGAGTTGCAAAAAGAAAAATCAACAGGCTATGAAACTATTGAAACTTGGACTAAGTCAGGTACAGGTACAATGCTTGCTCTCGAAGAAAACAGACTTATCAATATTTTCAGTGATTACAGAATTAAAGTAACTTGTACAGCTGGTAGCGAAACATATACAGTATACGACTATCCGGATTAATCTAGAAAAAAACAACCTCTGTGAGTAATTGCAGGGGTTGTTTGACTATCTTCAAGAATGTTTATAAGGAGAATTGGAAATGAAATATGAGGTCTTTTCTCATAAGGTCACAATTGAGGGAGAAATAATTGATACCTTTGGTATTGTTGCAACAGACCAACAGGGGAATACATATACTTTTGATGACATTACTACATCAAGGGAATACCTTGAAAAGTTTGTTGCATTTCTTAACGAAGAAAATGTTTCTCTTAAGTGCTTTAAAATATTTCTTGAACTCTTTATAGATAGTTTATAGGCAACAAAAAGGACTGGTGTAAAAACCAGTCCAATTTTAATATTCTTTTACCTTTTTAATACATTCTTCACACAAAGAAAGTTCTTCATTTACATTTTCTGCTGTGCCACATAATTTGCATTTTGGTGTAACCACCTCAATGGTCAGTTTGCCATCATTCTCATATAATACAACCTTTGTACCTGTGCTTATATTCATTTTATTACGATATTCTTTCGGTAAAACAATTCTTCCTGCCTCATCCACTGTCTTGACTGTACCATAGAGCATAGTTATCACCATTTCCTTGTCGAATTTTGTTGTATTACACCACCAATATACTAAAAATGGCAAAAAATGTCAAGTTTTAGTCTTTCTCCTTGTGACAATTATGTCCGTTTTTGTGTACACCGTTTACGATTACACGAAAATTTTATACTTCGTTTACGATTTGTACTTTTAGGGCATGCTCCGTTTACGATATGGTATACTCCGTTTACGATTACTATTTTTGAGACATTCTGAAAACAAAAAAAGCACCCTAAAAAGAGTGCTTAATCTGCTTGGAAAATGAAGAAACCCCTATATTTCAAGGGATTTCTCGTGTATCAATACCGAGGTACTGAGGTGGTGGTCGTGACAGGAGTCGAACGAGATTTTTATATATTGATTACATCAAACCTAATTTGAATTTAATGTTTGCAATTACTCGTTTTATTTTTAATGAACGTTGTGTTTTTGGAGAAAGGTCTTCTTTGAAATCAAGATTTTCACTGTTGATTTCATTGATTATGCCATCATTTGAAACACTAAAAATTGTGTATTTAAGATGTGCAGCCTCGTCTTCATAGAAAACTGCAAAATTCCCGTCAGAAAGTTCAGTTAAGCAGGAATAACCATAAAATCCCTGTGTTAAATGATATTTGCTAATCCAGTTAATCTGACCATCATCTTCTGTAATACCAACACGAAGCACACCATCTGCTCTTGCTTTAAGATTTCCTCCAGCTGAGCAAAGAATTACTTGTTTTTCGTTAATTTTTTTGCTTGTTTCCATAAGTGAAACCATACAGTTTTTTGTACCCTCAAGGGACTTGTCTGCACGGAATGTTGTCCAAGTTTCTCCGCCATCAAGACTGTCAGAATATGCTATATAGTTGCTCAGGTTTCTTGCATACATACGAAGTGCTTTGTAATTTTTGCCTTCGATTTTTACAAGCTGAGCTTCACTTGTTTTGCCAATACCTTTTTTGATTTTTATTTTATTACTTCTGTGCCAAGTCATACCGTTGTCATCAGAATAAATTGCACTTGCGTTTTCGAAAATAGGGTCTTTAAAGAGTCCGTTATTATCATAAACACAGAATAAAATTCTTTCTTTTCCGTTATGATTAATAACCATGCCACGACCTGGACCAACACCTAAAAATGATTCTTTTTCATTTTTTACAAACTCTGAAACGATTTGTGGAGCACTCCAGGTTTTACCATTGTCGTCAGAATATCTCAACCATAAATAAGTGGTTTTATAGCATTTTAATTCTGATGCACTATAAAAAATATTCTGTTGAACTTTCACCTTTTCAGAGCCTTTTTGTTCTGTATAAAGTGGCTCGTCGTTTTTATAAAGACGAAATTCACGGTCGATTGAATATTCTGTAATTTTGTTATCATTTCTTGTAAAAACAGGTGCAAAATCGTTTTCAAAATCGCCAACATAAAACTTGAAGGTGTCTAATTTATCGCCGTGATTACCATTTGTGAGAAGAAGATGTTTTTTGCCGTTGATATCGCAGAAGCCTGTACCGGTCTTGCACTGAAGATATCCGCATTCTGATGGTTGAGCATCAACAAGCATAAAAATTCGCCCAGTACTTGACTGCACAATAACAGAGTCAATAAATGATGCACTGTCAGTTGATGTGACTGTATCGGCATAGTCATCAAAATGGTTGACCATTATATAATCCCAGCTATCATATCCGTCTTTTGAAATTGCTACAGCTATATCAATGTTGTTAGGGGAGTCTGACCCGTGACTGTAACGGATATCTGCACCTGCTATAATACTGCCATCATTGAGAGTGTAAAGAGCAGGAATACGATTGCGTTCAGAAGCAAATTCTTTATTGTCAAAAATTTGCTCATAAATGATTTTTGAATTCATCTTGTTTCTCCTTAGTTAAATAAGAAATGTTTATATACAGCAATTATATCATTAAAAAAATAAAAGTACAACAGTTTGTATTAAAACCGTTGTACTTAAGTGGTCGAGATGACAGGAGTCAAACATATGATATCCTCTTTTCAAAGAAAAAGCAACAGTTTTCAGGCTGTTGCTTATGGGTTTAATTCATAATAGTTTATTCTTTAATAAATGCTTTATCTTTTTCGGGGATACCTGATTCGTTGAAAACATATCGTTCGACTTTCATACTCAAATCATACTTTTCACGCAAGTCGATGATTTTTTGCATCATCGGTGATTTGTGGTGAATGTCGAGTACTTGTTGATTTTCCCAACTGTCAATTAAGAGAACAGTTTCATCATCATTCATGGGTAAAAAGTATTCATATTTCAAATTGCCTTTCTGGGCACGAATTTCGTCAACAATGCCACTTGAAAGCATTTCATCTGCGAACTTTCTTGCGTTTCCGTTTGTGCCTGAATAGTAAATGTTTATTGTTATTGCCATTTTATCACCTCTTAAATCCATTTATAGCAAAACAGAATAAATTTCTTCGCCACCGTTGACAAATACTTCTAAAATATATCCGTCACGAATGATTTTAAGGTCTTTGATTTCACCTTCAAAAACAACGCTCTTACGGTGTGTTCGCTTGATTTTAAATCCGTTTTTCTTGCGTATAACTGACGAATCACTGTCAGTGAGCAAACGCTGTACTTCTTCTACTGGATACCCATAGATTCTTCCGTCAATCAACTTAATTTCACGTGGCACAGACATACAACCAATATCTTTTTTCTTGTAACCTGCATATTTCCAACCAGGTAGCCAGGAAATAAGGATTGTTCTTCCCTTGTGGTCAAGAAATACCTGACCTGCATATTGGTCGGGTCCTTTGTCCACTTCACCCGTGTATTCAGGTGTGAATTTTCCGTCTTCGAAAGTGCCATACATTACAGAAAAGTGATGACTGTCTTCTTTGCAGACAGAAGCAGTAAGCAAGTATTTATCTCCCGATTTCATAAATGACGGACACTCGGCAAACTTTGAGTTTTCCCATTCGCACAAAATGCCCTTATACTCCCAATTAAACAGGTCTTCACTTTTGTATAACAAAAGATTTGCAGTTTTCTTTTCACGGTTACCCGATGCCATTACGCAATAATAATTGCTATCGGAATAACACACGGCAGGGTCACGAAAATCAGGACAACCATCAGCAGGAAAACCACCAATAATAGGATTGTTTTCATATTTTTCAAAGTTAATTCCGTCAGTTGAATAAGCAACGCTTACTGATTGAACACCATCATGAATGGAAGCATAAAAGAGAAAAAGGGTATCGTCTCTGACAATTGCCGTGCCTGACCAGCAACCGTCTTTATCGTATGGCTTATCAGGGAAAAGTGCAACAGGCAATTCTTCAAAATCCAAGAAATTCTTTGTTCGTGCATGTCCCCAATGCATACTCTCTTTCCATGGCTTTTCAAAATTGGGTGAATGCTGATAAAAAATATGGTAATAGCCGTTAAAATATACAAGTCCGTTAGGGTCGTTAATCCAACCTTTTTTAGTTGCAAAATGGAATTTCAGTGGTGTACGATAATTCATATAAGCCCTCTTTTCGTTTTCGTTGAATCAATTATACCATTCACCCAAAACAAAAAGCAACCATTTCAGAATCTTTAAGGCATAAAAAGACCGAAACCCCTATATTTCAAGGGTTTTCGGTTGTATTATCTAAGTTGTACTTAGGTGGTCGGAGTGACAGGAGTCGAATACTAGACTCACAATGCGAATGGGGGATTCGCATTGTGCTCTTCACTAAAAACAATCCACCGGATTGTTTTCTTAACGCTCAGACCTATCGGTTCGACTCCTTACTATCAAAAGCGAACAAAAAAATAGCAGCCTCAACCGAAGTTGAAACTGCTATTTTGGTCGGAGTGACAGGAGTCGAACCTGCGGCATCCACATCCCAAATGTGGCGCGCTACCAGCTGCGCTACACCCCGAAGTATGCTGTTTTTCGTCAGCTTTGATAGTATATACCATTTTGTTTTATTTGTCAATAACTAATTTTCAAAAAAATGCAAAAAACTTGAAATATTTTTTTATTCTATGTAAGTGTTAAACATACTGTCGTTTTTAATTGACAAAAATATAAAAATATCGTAGAATTAATTATTATGATATTTAATATAAAAAGGAGAGAAATGGAATGGCGAAGAAAATTTTAACTCCGGAACAGGCTGAAATTAAAAATATTAAAAAAGAGGCAAATTCATCACGCTTTTCAGGTGTACTTGCAGTAGTGCTTGCTGCTGTTATTGCTATTGGTGCTGTGTCTTTCGGTAAGTCAACATCAGAGGACTTGATTCTTCAGTCAGGTGGTGTTGTACAGGGCGATGAGTCAAACGGGAATAATAATTCTTCAGATGATGTCGTAATCGATGAGGAGACAGGTGAGATTATCACTGATTCTTCAAATTCTGATATTGGTGGAGAAGATGCGCCAACTGATGAAAATGCACAGGAAGAGGAGACTGCTCCTAATCGTGAGCTTCCTGCAGACCCTGCTGAATGGACAAAGGCTGAAATCGTGGATTATTATAAAAAGGCTTGTAATAATTCAAAGGATGTAAAGTCAATCCAGAAAATGACAATGAGAGAAAATTTCACTGCAAGACTTGATAATGATGCGTGGAATTTCGCAATCGATATGGCGTTACCTATTATCAGAACAGCACTTAAGGCAAATTCTACTGAATTTGACGGTATTACAGGTGGTTATAATGACCTTGTACCATCTGATGTAAAGAGTGCAAAGGCTTATAAGGATGGTAAGGATACAATTATTGAAATGACACTTGTTGAGCAGAAGGATGACGCTTACGGTGATACATTCAAGGGCACAGTTGGTCACGGTATTTCTGTTGTAGGTAATATTGCAGTAGTTGCTGACAATTTCCCTGATTGGGAAATCGGATTTGACACAGCATTCCTTGAACTTCATTACAAGAATCCTGTCATTAAGGTAAGAATTAATGAAAAGGGCGTTATTGTAAATGGTACATGGAGTTATGTTGTCCATATTACTGTAAAGGACTTGAGAATTGCAAAGGTAGTTCTTGAGTACGCAGAAGGCGACGTTGATTATCTTATCACAACAGGCGGCGGCTTCTAAAAATGATTTTTATATGAAATATTCTATCCGAGATTCACGTTTGTGTGAGTCTCGGATTTTTATATGTTTATAGGCCTGTTTCTGAGTAGTTTTTCCACTAAAAGCCTTGAAAACAAAGGGAAGAAATGGTATAATGATAAATTAGTAAATTGTGATTAATTTCAAGACGAAAGGGGCGAAGACAATGAGTAGAAAAAAATGGCTTACTGCACATATTGATAAGGAATTGGCAGCGCAGGTTGCCGAAAATCATAGTCTTGACCCTTTTACTGCTCTTATATTAGTGTCCCGTGGAATTACGGAATATGAGGATGTTGAAGAATTTTTTGATTGTGATTTCAGCTTCTGTGACCCATATCTTATTGCAGATATGGAAAAGGCTGTTGAAAGAATCGAAAAAGCAATCAACGAAAAAGAAAAAATCTGTGTTTACGGTGACTATGATGCAGACGGTGTTACTGCAACTGCCCTTATGTATTCATATCTTTCGTCAAGAGATGCAGATGTAATGTACTATATCCCTGATAGAATAAGTGAAGGCTACGGAATGAATTGCAATGCAATCACATCACTTCACGAAAAAGGTGTTAAGCTTATTGTAACAGTTGACAATGGCATTTCTGCAATTGAAGAGATAAGATATGCAAATTCTCTTGGTATTGAAACTGTCGTTACTGACCATCACCAGGTTGGCAAGATTTTGCCTGATGCAGTTGCTGTTATTGACCCGCATCGTGAGGACTGCAACCTTAATTTTAAGGATTGGGCTGGTGTCGGTGTTGCTTTTAAGGTTGTCTGTGCCCTTGAAAAGGGAGTTTATTCCGATGTTTTAAATCAATATGCTGATATTATCGCAGTTGGTACAATTGCTGACGTTGTAGACTTAAAGGATGAAAACAGAGCGATTGTAAAATATGGCGTTGCAAAAATTAATTCAAATCCGTGTAATGGCATAAATGCTCTTCGTCAGATTGCAGGCGTTGGTGAGAAAAAGCTTAATGCAGTTGGTGTTACTTATTCATTAGCACCACGAATCAACGCAGCAGGCAGAATTGAGTCTGCTGAAATGGCACTTAAGCTTTTGCTTTGTGACGATTTGATTTCAGCCTTGCAGATTGGTGAGCAGGTTGACTTGTGCAACCGTCAGCGTCACGAGTTTGAAAGTGAAATTATGGACTCAGCTGTAAAGCATATTGAAAGCAATGAGCAGTTAAAATATGCAAGAGTAATTGTTGTCTGTGGTGAAGGCTGGCATCATGGTGTAATCGGAATCGTGGCAGCGAGAATTACTGAAAAATATGGTAAGCCTACCATTGTAATCACCTTTGAGGGTGATGAGGGTACAGGCTCTGCAAGAAGTGTAAACGGATTTTCTGTTTATGATGCAATTAAATCCTGCGAGGATTTGCTTACTCATTTTGGTGGTCATACTCTTGCAGCAGGTCTTGGAATAAAGCGTGAAAATGTCCAAGAATTCTTTACTCGTATAAATGAATTTGCAGGTACTGTTCCTGATTCTGTACCAACTTTATTGTTGGATTGCAAATTAAACCCTGCATATATTGATGCTTCACTTGTGGAGTCTCTTGAAACACTTGAGCCTTTTGGTGCAGGTAATCCTCAGCCCCTTTTCGGTATTTTTGGTGTCAGACTTGAAAATATCCGACCAGTCGGTGAGGGCAAGCATTTAAGACTTACTTTTGTAAAAGGAAATACTCAATTTGTGGCTATGAAATTTTCAACCACATTGGCTGAATTCCAATTCTGCGAGGGTGATACAGTTGACCTTGCAGTGCGAGTTGATAAAAATGAATTCAGAGGTGAGGTAAAAGCCTCTGTTCAGGTAAGAGATATGCGTTTTTCAGGAGTTGATGACGAAACCTTCTTTAAATCACAGCTTCTCTATGAAAAATACAAAAGACGAGAAAATCTCACTTCTCACGAAGCAAGATTTTTAACACCTGCAAGAGAGTTTTTGCTTGGTGTATTCAACCTTCTTAAACAGTATAAGCAATGGCAATATGACGTTGAAACTCTTATGATAAGAGCGAAATGTCCCGTTGAAAGATATTGTACAATGAGGGTGTCCCTTGATGTGCTTTGTGAAATGGGACTCATAAAATATGAAAATGAACATATTATTTTTGATGGTGATGGTAAAAAAGCAGATTTGTCACAGTCAGAAATTCTTAATAACTTAAATCAGATGCAAGGTGGTGAACAGTAATGGCTGAAAATGTAAATGTTAATGTTGACGTGCAGGAGCTTTATAACAATCTTCGTAACAGAATCAAGGCAATTCATAATCCAAGTGAATTGGCGATTATCGATAAAGCATTTGCAATTGCAAACGAATGTCACGGTGACCAGAAGCGTAGGTCAGGTGAGCCATATATTATTCATCCAATTGCTGTTTGTGACATTCTTGTTGATTTGGGTATGGATTATCAGTCCCTTGTTGCAGCACTTCTTCACGATGTTGTTGAAGATACATGCTATACAATCGAGCAATTAACTGAGGAATTCGGTGAAGAGGTTGCACTTCTTGTTGACGGTGTTACAAAGCTTGGCCGTGTTCAGATTAATTCAGGTGATAATAAAGAGGAACAGCAGGCTGAAAATATCCGTAAAATGCTTCTTGCAATGTCAAAGGATATTCGTGTTATTATCGTTAAGCTTGCTGACCGTGTTCATAATATGAGAACACTTCAGTTTATGCCACCACAGAAGCAGAGAGATAAGGCGCTTGAAACACTTGAGATTTTTGCCCCTATTTCTCATCGCCTTGGTATCCGTTCCGTTAAGGAGGAGCTTGAGGACAGAGCGATTCGTTTTCTTGATGGTGTTGCTTATGAGGGAATTGAAGAAAATCTTAAAAAATCAAATGATTCAGGTAACGATTTCCTTGAAGGCATAAAAACCAAAATTGCTGACAGAGTTCATCAGACTGTTCCTACTGCACAAATCAGTGGTCGAATCAAATCCGTTCACGGAATTTACCGTAAAATGTATATGCAGGGTAAACAATTTGATGAAATTTACGATATTTACGCAGTTCGTATTATTGTTGACAGCGTAATCGACTGTTATAACTGTCTCGGTATCATTCACGATATGTATAATCCGTTGCCGGGCAGATTTAAGGATTACATTTCAACACCAAAGCCTAATATGTATCAGTCACTTCATACAACCGTTATCGGTAAAGAGGGTACTCCGTTTGAAGTGCAGATAAGAACATGGGAAATGCACCGTACAGCTGAATTCGGTATCGCAGCCCATTGGAAATATAAGCTTGGTGTTTCAGGTGGTAAGGAAAGCTTTGACCAGCGACTTCAATGGATTCGTGAAATGCTTGAAACACAGCAGGAAACAGGAGATGCAAGAGAGCTTGTTTCCACAATCAAAACCGACCTTATTACTGATGAGGTATTTGTATATACACCAAAGGGTGATGTTATCAACGTGCCTGTAGGCTCAACTGTAATTGACTTTGCTTATGCAATTCACTCTGCAGTTGGTAATAAAATGACAGGAGCTAAGGTTGACGGACGAATTGTGCCTATTGATTATGTAATCAAAACAGGTGAAATTGTTGAAATTCTCACTTCTTCTCAGCAGGGTAAGGGTCCAAGCCGTGATTGGCTCAATATTGTAAAGACAAGTCAGGCAAAGAGTAAAATCCGTTCCTGGTTTAAAAAGGAAAAACGAGAAGAAAATATTATTGAGGGTAAGGCTGAAATCGAACGTGAATTCAGACGAAATTATATCCGTTTGTCAGATGAGGATTATCAGAGCTTCATCAAACGCCTTGCAGAGCGTCAACGAATGGATAATGTTGATGATTTCTATGCTGCAATCGGCTACGGTGGACTTTCAATTATCCGTATGATGCCTTACATCAAGGAAGAATATCAGAAAAACTACGATAAGAGTCGTCAGGAAATTAAGATTGTTCCTGTTAAGGATAATAGCAAGAAGAATAAAGACGGTGTTACTGTTGAGGGTATCGACAACTGCCTTATTAAATTCTCACAGTGCTGTAATCCACTTCCGGGTGACAGTATTATCGGATTTATCACACGTGGTCACGGTGTTTCAATTCATAAGAGAGATTGTACAAATGTGCCAAAGGATTTAGCAAATTGTGCAGAGCCTGCAAGATGGGTAAATGCATATTGGAATCAGAATGTCCGTGAGGAATATAAAGCAACGCTTCAGCTTACCTGCCTTTCACGAGTTGGTCTTATGGCAGAGGTTGCAATGCAGGTTGCAAATATGCGAGTTAATATTACAAGCATCAGTACTCATGAAATGAAAGATGGCAGAGCGATTGTTGAGCTTACAGTTAATGTCAGCGGTCTTGACCATCTTAAGAATCTTATTAGCCGAATTGAAAAGATTGATGGTATTTTACAGGTTGAAAGATAAGGAATAAAATATGAAAGCAGTAATTCAAAGAGTATCGAGAGCAAGTGTAACTGTTGACGGTGAGCTTATCTCGAAAATAGACAAGGGTTACCTTATTCTTCTTGGTGTTATGGATGATGATACTGAGGCTGATGCCGAGGTGCTTGCAAGAAAAACAGCAACACTTCGTGTTTTTGAGGATGAAGAGGGTAAAATGAACCTTGATATACAGAATGTGGATGGTGAAATCCTTGCTGTTTCACAGTTTACACTTTGTGCAGATGTGAAAAAGGGTAATAGACCGTCATTCTGCCATTCTGCTCATCCTGACAGAGCGAATGAGCTGTACGAATATTTTTGCAGTCAGCTTATTGCAAATGGTGTGAAAAATGTAGGAAAAGGTGTTTTCGGTGCCGATATGAAGGTTGAGCTTCTCAATGACGGTCCCGTTACAATCCTTTACGATTCAGAAATTTGGAGAAAAAAGATATGATTACAGTAGAAAAGCATTTAGCAGCTTTAAACGATGGATTTGAAATCAATAACTATATCGTCACAGATGTAGATACAGGTGAGGTAGCAGTTGTTGACCCGTCAGTACCTGATGAAAAACTCCTTGAAAAGCTCAGTGGCAAAAATGTCAAGTACGTTCTCTTGACTCACGGCCATTTTGACCATATCTGTGGTGCAAAAATGGTTAAGGATAACACAGGAGCAAAGGTTGTTATTCATAAGGAAGACGAAATTATGCTCCATGAAACAGATAAGAATGAATTTGATATTAATTGTCAGGGTTATCCATTCCCTGAGGTTGATGCAGATATTCTTTCTGAAGATGGACTTGAATTGATGCTCGGTAATACCAAAATAACAGTTATGCATACTCCCGGTCATTCAATGGGTGGTGTTTGCTACCTTTTTAAGGAAGATTTGGTAATGTTTTCAGGTGACACACTTTTCCGTCTTACAGCAGGCAGAGCTGACCTTTACGGTGGCAATGGTCGTCAGGAGCTTCGTTCACTTGCAGCAATCGGTGAGTTAGAGGGTAACTATAAGATTTATCCTGGTCATATGGAAGACACAACTCTTGATTTTGAACGTGAATATAACCGCTATATGAGAACTCGTTTCAGAAGAAAATGATTAAACTACTTGTAATTAACCATAAATTCCATTATGAAATGGAAAAGCTTGTGAGAATTTTTATGCCTGATGTTAAAATTCAGGTCGTGTATGAATATTGTGATGATTTTCACATTTTCACATCTGTTACTGATGAAATTAAGGTAACAATAAAATTCGATGATTTTAATAAAACACTTACTGGACCTCTCTGCGATGATAATGAAATGCAGATGGGAAGAATGGTGTATTCACTTATGGGTGAATATACAGGCTTTTACCCTAAATGGGGTGTGCTTACAGGTGTCAGACCGTCAAAGCTTCTTATAAATACAGAAAAGCAGATGGGCAGAGAAAAAACAGAAGAATATTTCAAAAATGACCTGCTTGTAACGGACGAAAAATTCAGAATTGCCCGTGAGGTTGCTGATTGGGAAGAAAAGATTATAAGTACAAGTAAGCCTGAGTCCTTCAGCCTTTATGTGTCAATTCCATTCTGTCCTTCAAGATGTAGCTATTGCTCATTCGTTTCTCATTCCGTTGAAAATGATAAGGCAAAAAATTTGTTGCCACAGTATGTGGACTTGCTTTCAAAGGAGCTTGAACTTACAGGGGAAATCGCGAAAAATATTGGTGTTTCTCTTGAAAGCATTTATATCGGTGGTGGCACTCCCACAACACTTTCAGCAGAGCAGCTTGAAATTGTAATAAATGCAATTGAAAATAATTTTGATTTGAGATTATGTCGTGAATTTACCGTTGAGGCAGGACGTCCTGATACAATTACAGAAGATAAGCTTCTTGCCCTTAAAAACAGTCCTGTTGACAGAATCAGCATAAATCCACAGACCTTTAATAATTCTGTCCTTGAGGCAGTTGGTAGACGACATACTGCAGAGGATACAGTAAGAATTTTTGACCATGCAAGGAAAATCGGATTTGATAATATCAATATGGATTTGATTGCAGGACTTCCTACTGATTCTGTTGATGGCTTTAAACACTCACTTGATACTGCAATGGGTCTTGACCCTGAAAATATTACTGTTCATACTCTTGCTGTAAAAAGAGCATCAGGAATCGGACAGAATTCACCGAAAATTGCAGTGCAGAATGCTGCTAAAGCCTCTGAAATGCTTTCATATACTTATGAAAGATTATATGAAAAATATCATCCGTATTATATGTACCGTCAGTCAAAATCAGCAGGTAGTCTTGAAAATGTTGGCTGGGCAAAGGATAATACAGAGTGCATTTACAACATTTTTATGATGGAAGAATGTCACACAATTCTTTCCTGTGGTGGCGGTGCTGTAACAAAGCTTAAAGCACCAAAGGGTGATGAGATTGAGCGTGTGCTTAACTTCAAATATCCGTTTGAGTATATTTCAGGCTTTGATGAGTTAATGGAAAGAAAGAAAAGAATAACTGAATTTTATAATACATACAAATAAATGAATAATTTGATGAGGTATTGTAAATGACAAACACAAGCAATAATGTGCAATTTATCAATGAAAAGGTGACAGCTGACGCAAAGCAGTTTATTGAAGATTGCGAAAATGATTATCAAAGCATAATCAATAAAATTGTAAAAAGAATAATTGAAGAAGACGGTCGTGAAATCATAATGCTTGCAGGACCTTCATCAGCAGGTAAAACAACAACTGCAAAAAGATTGAAGGAAGGCCTTATGGAAAAGGGCGTTACAACGTATATTTTAAGCCTTGATGACTTTTATCTTAATCGTGCTGATATCCCTTATCTTCCTGATGGTACTCAGGATTATGAAACTGTCGATGCACTTGACTTAGAACGACTTGAAAGGGACTTAAACTCACTTCTTCGTGGTGAAACTGTTGAAACTCCGATTTTTGATTTTACAACAGGAAAAAGAAGTGACAAGGAATTTAACACTATCACATTAGGTGATGAGGATGTTGTAATTATCGAGGGGCTTCACGCTCTTAATCCTGTTATCACAGAAAAGGTACAGGGTAAGCTTTTAAAGGTTTATATAAATGTTTCCTCAAGAATTTATGACGAAAACGGTGAAATCCTTTTAAATAAACGAAGCTTCCGTTTTTTACGCAGAATGATTCGTGATTACAAATTCCGTGCAAGCTCAGTTGATAACACATATAAGCTTTGGAAAAATGTTACAGCAGGTGAGGATAAATACCTTTTCCCATATCGTGACAATGCAGATATCAAGGGTAATACAATTCACCTTTATGAGCCTTGCGTAATAAAAAATCAGGCGTTACCACTGCTTCGTGATAGCGAGATTTCACCTGAATTTCGTGATGATGCAGAAAAGCTCTGTAAGGCTTTGGAAAGCTTTTGTAATATAAGTGAAGATGAAGTTCCTTGTGACTCATTACTTCGTGAATTTTTAGGTAATAAGAAATAGAAAGGTGTGGTGAAAATGGCAGAACAAAAAAGAAAAAGTCAGACCCTCCTTAATGGTGCACTCGTATTAAGTATTGCAACTATTATTATTAAGGTAATTGGCGTAATTTACAAAATCCCACTTTCCAATATGATTGGTACTGTGGGCAGAGGCTTGTTTGACTCTGCATACAGCCTTTACGTGCCTGTTTACACAGTTGCAATGGCAGGACTTCCTGTTGCAATTTCAAATATGGTGTCAAAGGCAATGGCATTAGGTCGCTACCGTGATGTTAAGGTAATCCATAAGGTTGCAAAGCGTCTTTTCCTTTTGGTTGGTATTGTGGGTACTCTTGCAATGTTTATCCTTGCTTACCCTTATGCTTTATCAGCTAAAAATATGGATATTATTCCTGCTGTGCTTATAATTACACCATCAATTTTCTTCTGTTGTGTAATGTCAAGCTATCGTGGTTACTATAACGGACTTCGTAATATGACACCAACTGCTATTTCTCAGGTTATTGAAGCAGGTGGTAAGCTTATTTTCGGACTTGTACTTGCAAAGTGGGCAATCAGCTATGGCCTTTCACGATTTGAGGCAGGACAGACAGTTTTCGGACAGACAGTTGCAACTGAAGCAGAGGCTATGAGTGCAATTTACCCTTATGCAGCAGCCGGTGCTACTGCAGGTGTAACCTTCGGTACAGTTATCGGTGTTATTTATCTTGTGATTCTTCATAAGCTCAAGGGTGACAGAATTACAAAGGCAGAGCTTATTTCTGCACCAAAGCCTGAAAGCTCATCTCTTATTGCAAAGAAAATGTTCCAGTTTGCAATTCCTGTAGCGCTCAGCTCACTTGTTTTCAGTATTACAAATCTTATTGATGCAATTACTGTTCAGAACAGACTTGAAACAGTTGTTCTCAGCAATTTACCTTTAATCAGAGAAATGTATGCAGCTCAATTAGTGGGTGTTCTTGATGCTGACGTTAAGAATTTCCTTTATGGTGCTTATTCTCTTTCTCTTGACTTCAGAAATCTCATTCCGTCAATTACAATGACACTTGGTATAAGTGCAATTCCTGCACTTTCAGCAGCATGGGCTGTTAAGGATAGAAAGGCAATCAAGGTTTCAGTTGAATCTGTAATGCGAGTAACAATGCTTGTTGCAATGCCTTGTGGTATCGGTATGGGCGTATTGGCTCAACCGATTTTAGCAGCCTTTTATGGTAGTGGTGCATCTGCAAGTGGTGTTTCAATCGCAGCGCCTGTGCTTACAGTTTATGGTTTCACAATTTTCTTAATTGCATTGTCACAGCCAATGACAAATATGCTTCAGGCACTTGACAAAACAAAAATTCCACTTATCTCAATGACAGTTGGTGCACTTGTAAAATTCATTTCAAACCTTATTTTTGTTTCAATTCCAAGCCTTAATGTTAACGGTGCTGTAATCGGTACAGTAAGCTGTTATGCAGTTATTACAATCATTAACCTTTTTGCAATTCTCAAGACAACAAGAATAAGAATTAACTTCATTTCAGTTTTTGTAAAGCCTATTATCTGTGGTGCTCTTTGTGGTGTTGGTGCTTACACATCATACGGACTCTGCAACAGATTTATCCCTGAATTTTCAATAAAAGACCTTTTCTGTCTTGGAATTTCTATCTGTTTTGGTGGTCTTATTTATGTAATTTCTATGCTTTTGTTCAAAGGAATAGCAAAAGATGACGTAATTATGCTCCCAAAGGGAGAAAAAATCGCAAAAATACTTGCAAAATTTGGTTTTATAGAGTAGAATAAGAGGTAAGAAAATGATTGATAATTTTCAATTCAAAGAAAAATACAACGTATCTGACTTGATTGATATTGTTGAAATTCTTCGCTCTCCTGAGGGTTGTCCTTGGGATAGGGAGCAGGACCACAAATCAATCCGTCGTGATTTCCTTGAAGAAACTTATGAGGTTATTGAGGCAATCAATAAGGATGATAAGGACTTGCTTTTAGAAGAACTTGGTGACGTTTTGTTACAGGTTGTTTTTCATACTCAGATTGAGCGTGAAAAGGGCACATTTGAATTGTCTGATGTTGCTGACGGAATTTGCAAAAAAATGATTGAGCGCCATCCTCACGTTTTCGGTGATGTTAATGCCACTACAAGTGAGCAGGTGCTTGAAAATTGGGATGTAATCAAGAAACGTACAAAACAGCAAAAGAGTCAGACTGAATCAATGCTTTCAATACCTCGTGAATTCCCTGCACTTATGCGTGCTGATAAGGTTCAGAAAAAGGCTTCTAAGGTGGGCTTTGACTGGGATAGTGCTGACGGTGCTTTCCAGAAGGTTAGTGAAGAGCTTAAAGAGCTTCAGGAGGCTTATGTAGAGGGAAATCAGGAGCATATCCATGAGGAATTAGGTGACCTGCTTTTCTCTGTAGTCAATGTTTCACGCTTTGTGAAGGTTGATAGCGAAGAAGCACTTACAAACTCAACTGATAAGTTCATTGACCGCTTCAGCAAGGTTGAAAAAATGGCTGATGAGCAGGGTATGGATATGAAAAATACAGACTTGGACACATTGGACAAGCTTTGGGATTTGGCTAAAAAGGGATAACCTTTTTAAATAAAAAAGACAAATTTTTTTGGAGGAATACAAAAATGAATAAGACAGAACTCGTAGCAGCAGTAGCTGCAAAAGCAGGCATTTCAAAGAAGGACGCAGACGCAGCAGTAGCAGCAGTTTTCGCATCAGTTACAGACGCTCTTGCAAACGGTGATAAGGTTCAGCTTATCGGCTTCGGTACATTCGAAGTTAGAGCACGTTCAGAAAAGACAGCTCGTAACCCAAGAACAGGCGAAACAATGACAGTTCCTGCAACAAAGGTTCCTGCATTCAAGGCTGGCGCAGCACTCAAAGCAGCTGTTAAATAATTAACTTTTGCAAAAAAATGGGGAGTCGGGATATTTCGACTCCCTTGTTTTTTATTTAATATTCGTAGGGGTCGGCGTCCTCGACGACCCGAAAAAGGGAATGTATTATGCGATTAGACAAATATTTAAAGGTTTCAAGAATTATCAAAAGACGAACAGTTGCCAATGAGGTTTGCGATGCAGGTCATGTAAGCGTTGCCGGCAGAGTTGTAAAAGCATCCTATGATGTAAAAGAAGGCGATATCCTCGAAATTCAATTTGGTGAAAAAATCACAAAATATAAGGTGTTAAATGTTACTGAACACGCTACAAAGCAGTCAGCAAGTGAAATGTATGAAATGATAAAATAGTTTTTATTTTTATCCAATACTTACCGCTTGATATAATAAGGGTATTTGTATATACTTATTTTATAAAGTAAAAACAAAAGGAAAATCAGATGGTAAATAAAAAAATCTATGTGCTAATGACTCGTTATCCTGGTCGTGATGCGAAATTTTTAAGCTGGTACACACGCTTTCCATATACTCATACATCCATAGGCTTTGAAGATGATATGGATACATTTTATACCTTTGTCAGCAAGGGCTTTTTCATTGAAAGTATAAGAAAATATGAAAAACCTGGTAGGGAGTCATTCCCTTGTGCATTGTATGAAATCACAGTACCTGAAAAGACATATTATAATGTAAAAAGACTTGTGTTGTCTTATAAAGCAAGGAAAGAAAAGCTGAAATATTCAACACTTGGGCTTGTGTGCTGCTTCTTTAAAATTCCATTGAGAAGAAAGAATAAATACTTCTGTTCACATTTTGTTGCAGAGGTATTACAGCAAAGCAAAATTTTGCGACTAAAAAAGAAAAGTACCCTGTATTTCCCAAAGGATATATCAAAGCACAAGGAATTAAAGCTTATTTACGTTGGCAACCATTTAAGCTTTGTGGAAAGCTTTGTTAATAAACAGAATAAAAATAATTAAGGACACCTCATACGAAGTGTCCTTATAATTTTGTTTTTATTTCGTTCCTGTTGAGCCAAATCCACCGGCACCTCTGTCAGTTTCATCAAGGTCATTAACCTCAACAATTTCAGGTAATTCAACAGGGCTTATTACCATCTGTGCAATTCTCTCAAATGGCTCAATTGTGTATTCAGGGTCGGTCTGCTTTATAACTCCAACGCAGATTTCACCACGATAATCACTATCAATAACACCGACAGAATTAAGAAGTCCTATACCGTGCTTAATAGCAAGGCCACTTCTCGCATAAATAAATGCTGCGTAATGTGGGTCATCGAGTCCAATCGCAATTCCCGTAGGGATTATTGCCTTATCACCCTTTTTAAGTGTGATAGGCTCATCAATACAAGCGTATAAGTCAAGACCTGCACTTCCCACAGTACCTCTTGTTGGAAGTTTTGCATTTTCTCTAACCTTTTTTATTTTTAAAGTATCCATTATTCAACACCTCTGTATAAAAGTCCTCGGGTAAATTCACCTGTGGGCTTTTCTTCGTTATAATAGCAATTCATAATTTCCATAACCTGGCTTTTGCTTTCAGTTGTGAAATTGAAGAAGAATATATCACATTCAGGAATTTCACCCATTCTTTCAGCCATGTAAATAGGTCGTGAATTAAGAATTTCGCTGTATCCCATCTGACATCTTATAGGGAAGCTGATTCCCTTTCTGTCAGTAATTTCACTCTGTCGTTTACACTCTGCACAGGTCTTGCCATTTTTCACAGGACAATTTCGTGTGAGCATAAGTGGGATTTTACCATAAGCAGTAATTCCCTTTTCCACAGGAGCAGACATCTTTCTGAAATTCTCAACTGTACATTCGTTTGATACAATGACTTCACTGATTCTTAAAGCCTTCACAACATCCATTGAAAGTGAGTTGAAAATGTTAAGAGAAGGTGAAGCCACAATCTTTTTCTTGCACTTTTTAGCAATAGTAACAGCATCAAGTGTGTGACAAAGACAAATTTCAGCAGAAGAGCGTGAAAGAAGCTTTTCTACTCTTTCACCATTTCCGAACATTCCGTGAGGAAGCTCAACACCGTAATTTTTGTCCTTAATAATTTTATCATCAGTACCAAGTGGCACAAAAATCAAATCTGCATCAATGTTTTCAGGAATCTGTTCAACATTATCAAATCTGCAGTAATACTTTCTTTGATTTTCTGATTTTATATTTGTAGGAATAGGTGGTGGACAAAGCTTTCTTTCATTTTTCGCAGAAATAAGAGTTGTAAGCTGTTCAAGTACACCTCTACGCATCTGATTAAGCGCAGAAACAGGAAGTGAATAATCAACATCACCGCTGATTTCGATTTTCCCTGCATTGAATTGTGTGCCACCACATTTACCGAGTGCGTCCTGAATTCTCTCAACTGCAATCGGTCTGTTAATCGGTGCTTCGCAGAGCATTTCACTTTCTGCACTTGCAGTATGATTCTGACAGTTTGCAACAAGCTTTGCCTTTTCACCGATTTTTCCGCTGAATGTGAAATCAACAGTAAATCTTGCCTGCTCCTTTTCATAAACAGAAGCATATTTATTGAAAAGCTCCTTTGTTGCAGACTGCACATTTTCCTTTTCACGGTAGCCGAACATATCTCTGCCCAATTCATTTTCATAATATCCGTCAGTAAACCCTGAACGGGAAAATAAATCAGCCAAATCCTTTCTCACAAGGGAGGTGTACTCATCATTAATTGACTTTTTACAAGCAGAAACAACAGCACTTACATATTCAGGTCGTTTCATTCTACCTTCAATTTTAAACGAGCAGACACCCATTTCTGAAAGCTCAGGAATATGCTCAATAATCGATAAATCCTTAAGGCTTAAATCGTGTCCTGTGCCCTTTGCTACTTTAAAAGGTAATCTGCAAGGCTGTGCACAAAGTCCTCTGTTACCACTTCGTGAGCCAAGTACAGCACTCATAAGGCATTGACCTGAAACACACATACAGAGTGCACCGTGAACGAACACCTCAAGGTCAATAGGGGAGTGCTCACAAAGGCATTTAATTTCCTCATAGCTTAATTCTCTCGGCAAAACTGCTCTTGTAAAGCCAAGGCTTTTAAGCTCATAAAGACCCTCAAGAGTACCAACACTCATTTGTGTTGAAGCGTGCATTTCCATATCAGGACAAACGGTTTTAATTATTTTAGCAAGTCCTAAATCCTGAACAATAACTGCATCTGCACCAATACTGCAAATGTGCTTAACAGCCTCAACAGCATCTTTTATTTCTGTATCCTTAATAAGGGTGTTAAGAGTAATATGTACCTTAACACCCCTACTATGACAGTATTCAATTGCTTCCTTTGCTTCCTCGTCAGTAAAATTCTGCGCATTTCTGCGAGCATTAAAATTGCCTAATCCAAAATAAACTGCATCTGCACCTGAAAGCACAGCAGCCCTTAAGGTTTCAACGCTACCAACGGGAGCCAATATTTCTGTCTTATTCATCCTTATTAGCCTTCGCAAAAAGATTTATCTGGTCATCCTTGAATTTTGACTCTGTCTTGATTCTTTCAAGCTCACGCTTGTAGTAATCTCTGTCAGATTTAGCCTTTGAAGCGTCTTCAAGGTATCCTTTCATCTGAGCCTTCAATGAGTCAACCTCATCAAGAGTCTTTGAAAGAGCGTCAGCCATTTCAAGCGCCACCAAAACAGTAGCCTGATTTACAGAAAGACGAAGACCGCTGTCAAGAAGGTCAGAAAGACGCTGGTCAATCTTCTTGCCAAGACCCTCAGTGTATTCAGCACTTTCATCAGTGTTGATGTAGTAGCTTACGCCACGGATAACAAGTTTAACTTTATTATTCATTCACTTTTACACCCCGATACAATAAAATTGCATACTTTTTATTATTGTATCACATATTATCAAGCTTTTCAAGATTTAAAAAGTGAGTTAAAAGCACTCTCTTTTTGACGATTACAGCATTGCTTTGGCAATTCCATATCCACAAGGATTATATCGTCACCAATGACCTTAATATCATTCCAACATATCTTTATATCGTCACATCTACCCATAAGCCCAAGCATTTTCCCTTTTCCGAAAATAATAAGAGAAATAATATTGCCTGAGCAGGTGTCGAATTCTACATCACAAACAGCACCTAATCTGCAACCGTCTCTTAAATTAATAACTTCCTTTTCACGCATATCAGTTACGAAACAATTCAAAAAACCACCTCATATCATAATATGCATTTATAACACAACATTTTCAGAATTCCTTAATTTTCTTTATTGCACCTTTCTCGAGTCTGCTGACCTGTGCCTGACTTATACCAACCTCACGTGCTACCTCCATTTGTGTTTTACCCTGCATAAAACGGAGATTTAAAATCTGCTTTTCACGACTCCCAAGCTCGTTTATTGCATCCTTAACTGCAATTTCAAAAAGCCAATCCTCATCACTTTCAGCACCACCAACCTGGTCCATAACAAAAATTGTGTCACCACCGTCAGAATATACAGGCTCATAAAGTGAAATAGGGTCAACAATAGCCTCCATTGCAATAATCACATTTACAGGCTCAACTTCCATTTCCTTTGCAATTTCCTCAATGGTGGCATCTCTACCAAGAGTATTCTGGATTCTCTCCTTAATCTGCATAGCATGATATGCAGTATCACGAAGTGAACGACTGACTCTTATTGTGTTGTAATCTCTTAAATACCTCCTGATTTCACCGATAATCATTGGCACAGCATAGGTTGAAAAGCGTACCTCGTGAGAAATATCGAAATTATCGATTGCCTTGATTAAACCGATACAACCAACCTGAAATAAATCGTCAGGATTTTCACCACGATTTGAAAAACGTTGAACAACGGACAACACAAGACGAAGATTTCCCTCAATCAGCTTCTGACGAGCTTTTTTATCGTCATTTTCTTTGATTTTCTTAAGTAATTCTACCTTTTCTGCTTCTTTTAAAACCTTGATTTTTGATGTGTCAACGCCACAAATTTCAACTCTGCTGTACTGCACATAAATCATCCTTTACTTTTGATATGTACAGATTTATTATGAACAGAAAATTGATAATTTATGATGGCAAAAAATAAACAGCCGCAAGAAAGCGACTGTTTAAAATCGTGTTATAGTGATTTAATTAATTAATCTATACCGTATGTTCCTTTTTATTGCCGATTTTCTGAATGATAAATACCACAACAATAAGTGCAAGACCGACAGCATCTGTTACAATACCAGGGATAACCATACAAAGACCACCTACGAGAGCGAGGATTCTCTCAAACCATGACATCTTTTTGTACATATATCCTTCCATACCGGCAGAGATAATGTAGATACCACAAAGTGCTGTAACGCAAAGAAGCACGATTTCGTACCAAGGCTTATCAGAACCGATAATGAGCATTTCAGGGCTGAAAGCGAAGATATAAGGAACAATAAATGCTGTAATAGCAAGTCTTGTAGCAGTAACACCTGTTTTCATAGGATTTGATTTTGCGATAGCTGAGCCTGCATACGCTGCAAGAGCAACAGGAGGAGTAATGTCAGCAACAATACCGAAATAGAATACGAACATGTGTGCTGCAAGAACAGGAAGCTCAAGGCTACGCATAAGAATAGGTGCAACCATTGATGCCATAATAACATAGTTAGCAGTTGTAGGAACACCCATACCAAGAACGATACACATAATCATTGTAAGGAGTAATGCGAGGATTGGATGGATACCTGCTGCTGACTGTACAAGTGCTGAAAGAACGTTTGCAAGACCTGTCTGCTGAACCATTGCAGAAATACATCCTGCAACTGCACAAGCAAGTGCAACGCCGATAGCATTTTTAGTACCGTTTGCAAGTGACTGAATGTAAAGAGAAATATCAAATTCGAAATTTTTATGAGCAATTGACTTAACAATGCTTTCAATAAGCTTAACACCGATTGCAACGAAGATAGCGAAAATCGCAGCCTTCGCAGGTGAGAAGTGATTCATTGCAACAACGAGCGCAACAACAGGGAGAAGGAGATATCCCTTTGTTAAAAGGAGCTTGAAGAAATTAGGAATTGATTCCTTTGGAAGTCCCTTAAGACCGAGCTTCTTTGCTTCAAAGTGAATCATCATAAAGATACCTGTGAAGTAAAGAACGGCAGGAAGAATTGCAGCAATAGCAATCTGTGCATAAGGAAGTCCTGTATATTCTGTCATAAGGAATGCAGCAGCACCCATAATAGGTGGCATAATCTGACCACCTGTTGAAGCAGCAGCCTCAACTGCAGCAGCAAATTCAGGCTTATATCCGCAACGTTTCATTGTAGGAATGGTAACTGAACCACTACCAACAGTGTTAGCAACAGAAGAACCTGAATACATACCTTCCATAGCACTTGAAATAACAGCAACCTTTGCAGGACCACCGATTGATTTACCTGCGATTGAGTTAGCAAGGTCAACGAAGAATGCGCCGATTCCTGATTGCTCAAGGAATGATGCAAAAATAATGAAAAGAACAATGAATGATGCACAAACATTAAGTGGAGTACCTGCAATACCTTCTGTTGTATAGAAAAGCTTATACATAATGATTCTTAAAGGACTACGGGTAACAACAAAGAATGCGTATGCAATAAATATCGCTGAAACACATACGATAGGTAAACCGACAACTCTTCTGCATGCTTCAAATAAGAGAAGTGTACCTACAATTGCAATAGCAATATCAACTTCATTGATTCTTGATGCTCTGTCAACAATTGCCTGACAGTTAATAGCATAATAGAAGAATGCACCGCCACCTAATGCTGCAAAAATCCAGTCATAAAATGGTACATGGTTTGCTCTCTTCTTTTCTTTTTTGTGGCTTGGGAAGATAATAAAGGCAAATATAACGATAATACCGATAAACCATGCCATTTTCTGTCTTTCTTCCATTGTTCCTGTCCAACCATCGAACATAACATAAAGAGAGAAAAGCACCATAAGGCCCTTGATTATCTTCTGGAAGATGCCTGTGAAGTGACGTGTGTTTGATTCCTTGTCGAATTCAGCCATAATCTTATCAACGTCAACAACTTCTTCGTCAGCTTCCATTGTAATAGGTTTTGTGTTTAAATCTGACATTAACTACAACAATCCTTTCGTCAGAATTTCGAATGGTGTGGCAATTTCAAAAACAACCTTTGCATTCCTTCCGCAAAGGTTACGAAGGCTGATTTCCTTGCCATCAATAGTGAGTATATGGTCCGAAACCGTACCCACAATGTATCTTAACGGGTCATAAGTAATATCAAAACCCGTAATAACCATATTTCCATCATCGTCATAGGTCATAGTTTGTCCTTCTTCGAGAGAAGTCTGAACACCTGCACCGAATGAACGATAAGTAGTAGAATAAGCTCGGATTTGCTCATTCTCTATGATATAAGTATCTTTTAAAGGAGTCTGGTTAACTGAGTGGATAAATTCCACAGAAAACATAAGTCCGTCTTCCGCTTTTTGCGTTATATATCTTGTATTTGTATCGGAGACATACATAACAAGATAGGGGGTAGACATAAGACTCATTAAAACAGCAGCCGCTGTAATGATTATCATTAAAACGGCTGCTACAATTAACCTTTTTTTAGAGCTTGTAAAGGTCGTTTGGCTCATTATTTAATAGCGCCAACTTCTTTATAGTACTTTTCTGCACCTGGGTGGAAAGGAACTGAAATGCTTGATACAGCATATTCAAGAGTCATTTCCTTAGCCTTGTCGTGTGAATAGTCATCTACATTTTCATAAATAGCCTTTGTAAGCTGATAAACAGTTTCTTCGCTGAGGTCGTTGCTTACGATAAATGTAGCCTTAACAGCAACTGTTGTAGAATCCTTGTCGATACCATTGTATGTGCCTGCTGGTACTTTGTAAGCAGCGTAGAAACCGTATGTTTCCTGAAGCTTTGCAAGATGTGCATCGTCGATTTCAACAAGAACGATACCTGTAGTTGTTGAAAGGTCTGTGATAGCAACTGTTGGAGCACCTGCTGTACAGAAGAATGCGTCAATCTTACCATCCTTAAGAGCATCAGCTGATGCCTGGAAGCTAAGGTTCTGCTTGTCGATGTCTTCAAATGTAATATCATAAGCGCCAAGAATC
>JAEIGA010000941.1_pt1 | contig 43639 bp, 49 predicted proteins | sample 9270691 | NCBI WGS metagenome assembly JAEIGA01 (sample SAMN17057246, study PRJNA624740) | gut metagenome | biome: biome; isolation source: fecal sample | host: Bos grunniens | place: China: Xizang | collected 2019
TCAGAAGGTGCAGGACACTATTCAGAAGAGGCTTAAAGGCACTAAGGAGACTGTGGACAAGTACAATGCCCTCACTCCTACACTTGAAATCCTTGCGAAGAAATACGGTGTCGATGCATCCGATGTAAAGGCTCTCAGCAAAGCCATTGAAGAGGATGACTCCTACTTTGAAGAGGAGGCACTTGAGAAGGGCATTACAGTTGAGCAGCTCAAGGAAATCCGTAAAATGGAACGAGAGAATGCTGAACTCAAGAGACAAATGGAGGAACACAACCGCAGGGAAAATGCCAACAAAGTCTACGCACAGTGGATGGAGCAGGCAGAACAAGCCAAATCGGTATATCCCTCGCTTGATCTCAGAACAGAGTTGCAGAATCCTAAGTTCGTAGACCTTCTCCGCAGTAATATTGACGTGAAAACGGCATTTGAAGTACTTCACAAGGATGAAATTATCCCTGCCGCAATGCAATATACAGCCAAGACTGTTGAGCAGAAACTCACCAACAAGATTATCGCAAACGGAGCGAGACCTGCCGAGAACGGAAATTCTTCTCAGAGTGCTTCGGTAAGCAAATTTGATCCTTCAAATATGTCAAGAGCAGAACGTGCGGAATTTAACCGCAAAGTCTTGCAAGGAGAGAAACTTGCTTTTAAATAGAGTCGGTTAATCTCCTTGTACAAAAAAACAAAAAAGGAGATTTAAAATGAAAGAACTTTTTCTTAAACTTAACCTTCAGCTTTTCGCTGATCCCAACACCAACGTAACCACCGATTCCGGTCTTTCCGCCGGTAATAAGACTCATTACGATAACACCCTTATCGATGAGGCTTCACCCAACCTTATTCACGATCAGTTCGGTCAGAAGAGACCTATCCCTCAGGGCAAGGGTAAGAGAATCGAGTTCCGTAAGTACGCATCCCTTCCCAAAGCTCTTACAGCTCTTACCGAGGGTGTAACTCCCAATGGTAAGAAGCTCTCTCTTTCCACCATCGAGGCTGAGGTGTCTCAGTACGGTGACTATGTAACTCTTTCCGATGTCCTTGACCTCACCAACATCGATCCTATCGTTGTAGAGGCAACCAAGGCTATCGGTAGACAGGCAGGTCTCACCCTTGACACCATCACTCGTAACGTTCTTCAGAGTGGTACGCAGGTATTCTACTGCCCCAAGTCGGATGGTACTATTCCCGAAGACCGTGTAGAGCTTGATGCTACCTGTAAGCTCACCGTTGATGTGGTAAGACGTATTGTAGCCTACCTCAAGGCTTGCAATGCTCCCAAGATTGATGGTAGCTATGTAGCAATCATCCATCCCTACGTTTCTTATGACCTTAAGAACGATCCCAATTGGGAGGAGATGCACAAATACACCACTCCTGACCATATGTTCGAGGGTGAGATCGGTAGAATCGAAGGTGTAAGATTCGTTGAGACCTCTGAGGCAGCTATCTATACCGGCACGGAGTCTGAGTGTCCCGAAGGACTCGCTGTATTCGGTACTTTGTTCCTCGCAGACGGAGCATATGGTGTAACCGAGATTACAGGCGGTGGTCTTCAGACCATCATCAAGCAGCTTGGCTCAGCAGGTGCTGCCGATCCTCTTAACCAGAGATCGACTGTAGGTTGGAAGGCAACCAAGGTCGCAGAGATTCTTCTCGATGCATATATGTGGAGAGTTGAGAGCTGCTCCGCATTCTCCGATGAGGCACAGGCTAACTAAAACATAATGGGGAGGTAACCCTCCCCAACATCAAAAAAGGAGGCAATACAATGGCTACAGCAACCAAACCTAAAAAGGTTACAATAAAGATTCCCATTACCCGAACAGAGAAGGAGGATGTTTTTGTTGGTCTAAACGGCAAGACATACCTTATCAAGAGAGGTGTAGAGGTGGAAGTTCCCTATGGTGTAGCAAAGATTCTTGAGCGCAGAGAAAAGATGCTTTCTGTTGCGATGGAATATGAGGCACAGGCATCTGCGCCTCTCGCTGAACTTGAGAAAAACTAAAACACAATGCGAATGGGGAGTCTTAATGCTCCCCATTTGTTGAATAGGAGGTTATCCCATGACAATAATGGATGCTCTCTACCGAATAGATGAACTGAAGCCTAACAGTTATACTCAGACTGAGAAAATCAAATGGCTATCCTCTCTTGACGGTGTAATAAAGAGAGAAATAATAGATACTCACGAAGGCGGTGAGGACGTAGTATTCAATGGGTATGGCGAGGAGGCTGACCTGACAACTGAACTGCTCGTTCCTGCACCATATGATGATATCTATCTCAGATGGCTTGAGTCACAGATTGACTACTCTAACGGAGAGTACAGAAAATACAATAACAGTATTGCTATGTATAACACAGTATACACAGCATTTGCAAATTATTACAACAGAACTCATATGCCTATAGGCAAAAAATTCAAATTCTTTTAAGGAGGAGAGAGGATGAAATATCCCACACTGACAGAACTCAATGCATCTCGTGAAATGATAGATGTATTCCGTGGCTATAACCACAACCTACGCATCGGTGAGGGCGAGTTCTACGATATGACTAACCTAACCTCAGCAGATTATCCTGTCCTCTCTCCTCGTCCTAAAAGAGGAATATACGAATCACCTACCAAGCCACTTGGAATGATCTCAAAGGATGGCTTCTGCTATGTGGATGGTAGTGATTTTTACATAAATAAAAAGAAGGTGGATGAACTCGAACCTCTCAATAACAGTCCCAAGACACTTATATCAATGGGTGCATATGTAATCATTATGCCGGATAAGGTCTATGTAAACACAGAGAATTACGATGATAACGGCAAAATTGAGGGGGAATTCATTGCAACATCGGGAATAGCTAAATTCACTCTATGTAAGTTAGATGGTACTGAATACAAAAATACCGATGCTAAGGGCAACGTGGTGGAAGTGCCGGCAACACCTAGCGCACCCGGTAGTCCAAAGAATCTCGATTATTGGATTGACACATCAAGCACACCGCATACCTTGAAGCAATATGCGGCTACAACAGCACAGTGGACATCCGTACCCACAACCTATATAAAGATTACATTTCCCAATACAACCATTGATTTGAGGAATCAATTCTCAGCTAATGACGGTGTAACGATATCGGGCATTACACTCAACGGTCTTGAGGACTTAAACAATACTATGGTGGTATGGGAAGTAGGAACTAATTACATCGTTGTAATAGGTATACTTGACGAGGTAAGGGATCAACCAATAACGAGCGATAAACCTATAACCATTGAAAGAAGAATGCCCGAGATGGACTTCATTATAGAGTCAGGCAACCGCTTATGGGGATGCAAATACGGTCTTTCAAGAGATAAGAAGATTGTAAATGAAATATATGCATCAAAGCTCGGAGACTTTAAAAACTGGCATTGCTACGCAGGTATCAGCACTGACTCATATGCAGCTACAGTAGGTACAGACGGAAAGTTTACAGGAGCAATTACACACCTTGGATATCCACTTTTCTTCAAAGAGAATTGCATCCATAAGGTTTATGGTAATTATCCTGCTAACTATCAAATTCAGACCATAGCTTGCAGAGGAGTTCAGGATGGATGTTCTAAGAGCCTTGCCATTGTAAACGAAGTATTGTATTACAAGTCAAGGTCTGCAATATGTGCCTATGATGGATCGCTCCCGGTAGAGATGTCTTCTGCACTTGGAGATATCACTTATAGCAATGCTGTCGCAGGTGTTCTTGGTAATAAATATTACATATCTATGCAAGATGCTTCCAAGGACTATCATCTGTTCGCATATGATACTCAAAAAGGTATGTGGCATAGAGAAGATAACACTCAGGTGTCAGACTTCTGTAATTGCCTCGGCAATCTTTATTATATAGATTATGAATACAATCAAATCAAGACGATAGTGCATGGCACTGAGAGTGATTTGGACGAAGGAAGTGTTGAATGGGAAGCGGTAACGGGACTCATTGGCACTGATTCTCCCGATAAGAAGTACATTTCACGGCTTGTTGTAAGGCTTTCCCTTGAAGTCGGTACTGCGATAAGCTTCTCGATAGAGTATGATTCAAGCGGATCGTGGGAACATCTTTTTTCAATGACAGGCACTTCACTGCGAAGCTTCCCAATGCCAATAAGACCGAGACGATGTGACCACCTGCGCCTCAAAATCGAGGGAAAGGGAAATGCAAAGATATATTCCATCTGCAAGACCATAGAACAAGGAAGTGATGTGTAATGGGAATTGATCTTCGATATCCACCTAATATTCAGGACACAGCTCTTAGAGGCTACCTAGTGCAGCTTATAGACCAATTGCAATGGGCAATGGGCAATATCGAAACGATGGAAGCATCTCTTACTCCATCAGCACAAGCTAAGCTCTCACCATTACAAACAGAGTCGCAAACATCACTTACATCAGAAGCTGCACAATCTGTATTTGCAAGCATTAAGGCTCTCATTATAAAGTCTGCCGAAATAGTAAATGCCTATTCAGAAGAGATCAGTAAGAAGCTTGTCAGCGAATATGAAGCATACTCTGATTTCGGAGCATTCTTAGAAAATGTCGAACACAATATCAAAGCCAATGCAGACGGAATAACTAATTCATTTACCAATATCCAAGTGGCTCTGACCGAGGTATCGGAACTTGAGGATTCTCTAAGCAATACTAAAGATTCCTTAAGTAGCAATATCAAAGATATCTCAGGCAATGTAGCCGAGGTTAATACTGCTTTGAAAGAAGCGAAGAGCGATATTAATTCTAAAATAGACACTGCAAATGCTGCTATAGCTGAAGCAACTGCTTACATAGCCAAAGTTGATGCTTACATTAAAACAGGACAGCTTGATACTGTTAACGGACTTCCAATATACGGTATCGAGATAGGGCAGACAGATTCAGTTTCAGATCCGGATACAGATGAAGTTGTAATAACTTTCAGTAAATATACCCGATTTACATCAGAAAAGCTATCTTTCTATAACAGCAACGATGATGAGATCGCATATATTAGTGGACGGCAGCTATATATCACCGATGCGGTCATATTAGGAACACTTACCCTTGGTAGGTATCTGATAGAGACTTCACACGGATTGGCATTTAAAAGAATGGGAGGTTAATGTATGGCTTCAGGAACAATATTAGGAACTACTAGTAATCAGTATATCCAAGCTAAGGTAGAGTGGCGGACTGATAACGTTGACATAGCAAAGAACCAAAGCACTGTACACGCCTCCCTTTACTATAGGAGGACAAATACAGGGTACACCACCTATGGAACAGGCAAGTTCTTAATCAAAATCGGAGACACCTCAACAAGATTAAACAAGTCAATAACGATTAACGGTGACTGGGTTCTAGCAGTCACTGCTGAAAAGACAGTCACACATAATAACGATGGTACTAAGAGTATATTCATATCAGGAGACGGAAACATATCGGGGACAACCTTAAATTCAACATCCTGCGCTGATACGGTAGAACTTGATACAATCGGACGAGCTGCAACGATAGATGAAGCATCAGCGGCAAATCTAGGTGGTCTTTGCAGAATTAAATGGACTCCGCTTTCTACAAATCATGTATTTAGTTTGAAGTTTGAACTCGGTGAATGGTCAGATGCGACAGGGTACTTAGATTTACCTGAGAGATCTTTAAACCAAGTTACTTACACTGGTTATTCACTCCCATTAGAGGTAGCTAATCAAATTCCGGACGATACAAGCGGTAAGATGACTGTAACTCTATACACATATAACGAAGCTCCCGATGGGGAAATAACCTACATTGCTTCAAATTCTGCATCATTCACTGTATATGTGCCTGAGAACGATGCCACTCGACCTGACATAACAATGACTCTTTCTTGCGCAAATCCATCAACTATTCCCGAAAAGTTTAAGAGCTATTTTATTCAAGGGCAAAGCAAGGTGAGAGGATATGTGTCAGCTTCGTGCAAATATAGCGCAGCCACAGCATCACGAACCTTCACTGTTGATGGAAAGGGGTATGCTCGGTCATCAGATTTACATTATTATTCGGAGACACTTACAAGAGCAGGAAGCATAACCGTAGTTGGTGGAGTAAAAGATTCAAGAGGTTTTGTTACAACAGAAAAACGAACCATCACCGTACAGAGCTATAGTCCGCCTAAGCTTGTTAAGGCAAGCGGATATAATTCAATCATATGTGCGAGATGCGATTCATCGGGAAATCTCACGGCATCGGGAACATGCCTAAAAATTGTCCTTGGTATTAGCCTCAGCTCTGTTAAAGGTCTAAACTCGGCTACATTAAAATACAGAGTGAAAAAGGCAAGTGCAACAACATATGGTGAGTATACGTTTTTGACACTCTCTAATAATGCTGTCAATGTTACTCTTCCTAATGTGGTATCAGATATAACAGCATTTTATACTGTTGAAATCAGTGTACAAGATGAGATTAGCGGAGCTGTCATTAACACGTTTGATGTCCCTACGGACAATGTTCTATTTCATCTTCCCGATGATATTGATGCCGCTGCATTTGGTCAGTACGCAGACAAGGATAAGACACTCTCTATAGCACCTGATTGGGGTATGCAATACAAGGGCGATGATATTGAAAAAAAGTTCTTTAGCCTCAGAGGTAATACATTAATCCCTGCTAATAGCAATCTTAATAACTATATTACACCTGATGTCTACGCAGTAAGTACCGATGATGCCGCAGCAACGATTAGCAATATGCCTACAAATAGAGCAGGACAGCTTCGTGTATATGCAATAACAGGTCAAGACAAAGTAACCGAGGGTACTTGGAAATATGTAATGCAAGAGTATAGGTCGGTTATAGCTAGTGAAGCAACATACCGCAGAATGCTCAATAGTAATGCTGAAGGAACTTGGACATTTGGTAATTGGACTGGCGGTGAGGTGTTAGATACAGGATGGGTAAGTGTAGAACTATCAAGCGATATGGCTACAGCATCACAATCGATAAGAAATGGTAAAGGACTAAAATACAGGGTTATGAATAACCACGTCTATATAACGTTCAATTGTGCTTTTACATGGGATAATTCTAGTATCGCTGTGAACGGTGCCGCAATACCTAAAGCATATAGACCTAAAAACAACGTCTATGCTATATGTGTTTGTGGCGAGGATAGACTTTATGTCGCAAGAGTATCAATAGATACCGGAGGTTGGATATATGTCAACTTGGTGAGTAGGCTAGGCTCATTATCAGATTATTCGCATTCAGTAGATTGGATTGACGGATATATAGATTACATAATATAAGCGCATTAAATTTTACAGGAGGAAATTTAGAAAATGGGAATTACATTACAGACCGATACACGCAAAAAAAACCCCGAAAGGGTTCTTGAATCGGGCAACCTCACACCGGGACAAATATATACGATTAAGGGCGGTGACACTCTATCGGGCATTGCATCCAAATACGGTATGAGTATAAAGGATCTTATCGAGGCTAATCCTAATATATCCGATCCGAATTATATACAATCAGGAGCAAATCTCAACATACCTAGCGGAGAAGAAATTGTAGAAAAAAATCGGCAAAATGCGGCTACAGGTAATTCGGGCAGCTCGGGTAATTCGGGCAGCTCAAATAGTTCAAATGGTTCAACAGGCTATCAGTACACACCATTCACTTATGATGACTTCACATATCAAGACTATATAGAGAGTGGTGCAGTAAAAGACTATTATGCGAAAATGACCGATGCAGAGAAAGCCGTAGCAGGATATGGCGATTTCAATTGGTCAAAGCAGAACAAGTATGACAAGCTCTTCAGCGAGTACGAAAACAGACCTGATTTCTCATATGATTTTAATGCGGATGCCCTCTATCAGCAGTATAAGGATAAGTACATACAGCAAGGCAAGATGGCAATGGCTGATACTATGGGACAAGCTGCAGCATTAACAGGTGGCTACGGAAACTCCTACGCAGCAACAGCAGGAAACCAAGCTTATCAAGCTAGCCTTCAGAATCTCAATGATGTAATTCCCGAATTATATCAGTTGGCTCTTTCTCAATATAACCAAAAAGGACAAGATATGCTCAATATGCTCGGTATGTTGGGAGATGAACGTAACTTTGAGTATGGTGTATGGGGCGATAAGTACAATCGTCTTGTTGGTCAAAGGGATTACTACGGATCTCAGTATAATAATGAAAGGGCATTTGACTACGGTAAGTATTCCGATGATCGTGCTTTTGAATATGGTAAGTATTCCGATGACAGAGATTTGGCATTCAGTGACCATTCCGCTCAGGAGACTATGGGATATAACAACTATAGAGATGCTATTGAGGACGAGCAGTGGCAGAAGAACTTCGATGAGGCTGTAAGACAGCACAATGAGCAGATAGCATTAGAAAAGCAAAAGCATGACGAGTCTGTAAGACAGTATAATGAGACACAGAAATCCAAAAAGGAAGAGAAAGAAGAAAAGGGCGAGGTTTCCGGCTACGATGCTGTCACGGCTGACATAAATACTTGGATTGCAAACGGAGCAACTAAGAGTGAAATCCGTGCCTACCTGCGTGGTGCATATCAATCAGGACAGATAACTTATGAGGAATATGAAAAGGCATTTAAAACATATGCTCCCAACGGATACACATATTAAAAGGGGGAAATCGCAATGAGTTCATTTGAAGAGACTAGAAAAAAGCTAAGCGAAAAGTATGGTGCATCAAAGAACCCAGTATCAAGCGCTTTCGAAGAGAAAAAAACACGTCTAAGTGAAAAGTATGGCAAGGCTTATGATCCATACGAATGGGAGACCTCTAACAGGGAAGCTCTAAGTATCCTTAATGATTACACCAACAGAATAAATAATAGCGAATGGCTTTCCGAGGATGACCGAAAAGCTTATCGTAATGCGATGGACACCTATATCTCGACAGCGAATAGTTTGAGAAGACTAAACATGATACCGGGCATGATAGCAGGGGACGATTACAATTACGAGGATGAGAAAAAGTGGTCTGAATCTGTTGTCGCTATGATGAAGGGGTATGATGAACTATCAAAATATTACTCTCAATTTGCGACTGAAAAGGAATATAATGATTACACTATCGGTTGGCTGTATGACGATGCAGAGACAAACGAGCAGACAGTGGCGAAGAGACAAGAACGATATGCAAATAATGAAAAACGTATTGCTGAGTTAAAAGACCAACTGCCTTGGATCGGTGACTCGTTCCTTCCCTCCGGTATCGAAAACATATTCCTCTCTGATGAGAACAAAAAACTCAAAGCAGAGATGGAAGCTCTTGAGGCGGAAAATAATCAGTACAAGAGAACTCAGGGAGTTACAGACAGTTACTATTTGCCAATTACCGATGAGGTAACACAAGTAGCTTCCAAAAGAGACTATACAAATGCTACAAAGGATGAGCTAGATGCCTATGATGCAAGTGTTTCAGAGGGTAGCTTAGCTCTCAATAGTGGCGGTAGCTTTGATGAGGAGGGCAACATTCTTGACAAGAATGGCAACATAGTTATGTATGCCAATGCTCCCGAAGTACAGGACAAACTCGGTATGTTCCTTTCTGCAGTTAATGATGGCACATACACCAACTATCTTGGCGAGTTATCTGAAAACGGCTCATTATCTAACGTCTGGGGCAAACTAATGCAGGAAGGTGACGTTAATGGGTGGAAATACCTTGAGCCTGAAGAGATCACCAACTATTATTACAGACTTGCTACCGAAGGACAGGAGGCTGCTTACAAATATCTTGAAGCTATGACTCCAATACTTACTAGCAGAGAGACACAAGCAAGGGAAGATTATATCAGTAATGCTTCCCTGCTTGAGAAGATCGCATTGAATGCAGCATCTATACCGATGAGTGTTATAGGAGGAGCTGTAGGTCTCGTAGATGATGCATCGAATATCGTTCAAGGCAAAGAAACAGATCCTTATTCAAGAGCGCACATGTTTACAAATGATGCAAGCGCAATAAGAGAAACCACAGCAGATGATATTAACAACCTGACAGGCGGTGCATCGTTACCTTGGGTAGGTACAACATGGGGCGATGCATATCAAAACATTATGTCAGCAGGTGACTCTGTTATGGCATCCTTTATTCCGGGCGGTCATTATCTTTTAGGTCTTAATGCAGCTTCTTCTGAAATGAAGAATTTGTATGATAGAGGAGGATCGACAGAGCAGATCCTTTCGGGAGGTATTCTTGCAGGTGCTGCCGAAGCATTCTTTGAGAAATATTCAATAGGCGAACTCAATAAGCTTAAGAATATGGATACGAAAGCGGTTAAAGGTTTAGCAGATTGGTTTGTAAGAACTACAATAATGGGCGGTGTCGAGGCGAGTGAGGAAATGGCTACGGAAATAGCCAACACTATATCGGATGCTCTTGTTATGGGAAGCCAATCTGACTGGGTAGACTTTGAAACCTTCGCAAAGAACGTTGTCAATGCAGGTATAGGAGGCTTTATAAGCGGTGGTTTGATGGGCGGTATTGGTGCAAAACTCAACAATGCTGCGTATAATAAACAGATCAAAAGCCACGGACAAGCGATTATTGACGAGGGAGGAACGGATGCTCTTAAGCAACTCGCTCTTGAAATGGCAGGAGAAAATCAGAATAAACAGGGGCAGAAGTTAGCAATTCTAAGTGGCAAAGTCGAGGGAAAAGCTTCCGCAAAGAATGTAGGTAGACTTTCAGATTATATGAACGATACCATCACTGCAAAAAACAAGGCGGACATCAAAACGGCACTTGTTAAAAAAGGCTTAAGTGAGAAGGATGCGAAGAGAATATCTGAATATCTTGCAAGTGGTGAAGAGCTTACAGACAAACAGCTATCCGAGGTAGATGGTAACGAGAATATCAAGGCTGTTGTTAACGAACTTCTCAACGATCCAAGTTCTGCTATCAGTGAAAGAACTAGAAACCTCTTTTATGCAAGATTGGGAGTTACCACAAAGCCTAATGTCGATTCTAATGCGACAACTTCAGGTAATCTTTCGGTTAAAAAGGCAACGGATGTGTCAGGTAAAATCTCTGCAAGCGGTAAGACCGTAGCCGATTCTACAGGGGAAACTGTAACAATCAATAAGAATAATGCTATTGCCAAAACAAAGATAGTAAATGGCGAGAGGACTGTCTATTACAATACCGACAAGGGAATAGTTGCATCTTCAGATATTAGGTATGGCAATGAGACAGAAGGGCTACTATATGAGGCATTTGTTGATATGAACCCTGCCTTTGCCAATGCTATAATTAAGAACTACGATGATTCTGTTCCTATTCAGACTTATATCAATGGTATGAGAGAAGGTGTCATCGTCTATGGTATGCACAACTTCCAAGCGGTAGGCAAAGATATTTCGGGAGCATCCTATCTTGCTGACCTTTCAAAAGCAGACCAAGACTTTGCATTAAAGCTTGGACGTGCATACGCAAAGTCTGATGCGAAGAAAGCAACGGCAGAACTTCGTACAGCTATAAGACGAGCTGCAGATAAGGCAGAGGCATCTTCAACCGAAGGAGCAAAGGGAACACCTAAGAAAGGCGGTGTTAGCTTTGAGAACGGTGCCAAGGCAAAGACGAAGGCTCAGAGGAGAGTGGTTTCTCTTGCAAAGGACTTGGCACGAGCCATCGGAATCGACATAGTCTTCTATGATGCGACTATTAAGGGTACATATGGCAGTGATGCCAACGGCTATTTCGAGGAGGAAACCAACACCATTCACCTAGATTTACAGAATTCAAAGGATGATGCTAAGACGATAGCATTTACACTGTCGCACGAGCTAGTTCACTTTATCAAGAAGCACTCTCCTTCCAAGTTTAACACCTTCGCAAACTTCCTTATGGAGCAGTATGCGGCACATGGTGAAGACTCGTCCAAACTTCTTGCAAACAAAATGGCTGAACTCGGTACAACCGATGCAGATTTTGCTTATGAGGAGATGATCTGCGATGCCTGTGAGACTATGCTCCTTGACAGTAATGCTGTGGTCAAGCTGATGGAATTGAGAAAAGCCGACCTCAACCTCTTTGAGACTATCAAGTTACATATCTATGAGTTGCTTAATAAGATCAGAGACGAGTATAGAAGACTCGGACTTTCGCCTACCTCTGACGAGGCAAAGGCACTACTCAAAATGGAAGATGTTCTCGATAATCTCTATTCTATGTTTGAAGATGCTGCAGTCGATGCGACAAAGAATTATCAAGCAGTTGAGAATGCTAACAAGACCATATTTGGCGAGTCTTCCGTTGATATAGGCAAAACAGAGTCAGGTGTTAAGCATCAGCTTAAAGCTCATAAGGAAATAGGTGAGTCTTCCATAGCATACAATGACAGACACAAAGCTGTCTCCAAAGCTATTTTAAAGGTGGGTGTCGAGTCCATGTATGAAATGGCTGAAACGATGCTTCCCTATTTGGAAGAAGAGGGCATTCTTCCTCCTGACATTCCCGGTAAGACGATATTCAAGAACGGATCGTACGGTAAGACTGGAGAGAATACCACGTTATGCGTAAGAACTCTTACCTATGAGGATTTCAAGGACAGAGTTGCAGAAGAAGTGGGAAGACCTCTTACTGTATCCGAGTCTTTGCTTGTTAGCCAAAAGATATATGATATTGCTACCGAACCCCAGTGCATCTACTGTTATGTAGCTGCTGACCGAAAAGCATACGATGAGTATCTTGGGGAGTATTGGAAAGCAATGGACAAGTATATCAAAGCATTGCGTAAAGGTGGAGATTCTCAGGCATTGTATACTGAGTATCTTGCAGGAAGAAAGGATACCAATCAGCAGAAAAAGAGATGGTCTCAGTGGGAAGCTATTGCCAAGAGTGGCAAGGAGTATATAACCGCAAAAGACCTTACAACGAAACGCACGAGAGACCGCATCATTGCAAGGAAAAACGCACTCTCCGAGCAAATAAAAGATGCCCAAAGATATGCGCAGAGTGCATCTTGGGCAAAGACGGTATGTGACTATCGAGCATACAAGGGTGATATCCTGAAGATGACCGCAAAGTTTGTGGATATGCTTAATAGTGAGTATGGTCTTAGAATGTATTCCTTCTCCGACTACACACCTGCGTTTATCGTTGAGAATATGCAAATGATTATAGATGCATCCGTAAAAGGATTGAAGTCACTTGCGTATACAAAAGATACTGACTATGTAGAAATCTTTGCTTCTACAGGGCAGGCAATAAACGTGTCTTGCTTTGCAAAGTGGGATGCTGAAGCCGGCACATATGTTGAGGATAACCGACAAGGCGCAAATTGGGAAAAGACCAAGAACCTTCGTAAGCAGTATCGCAATGTAGGTGCGGTTATGGTTGCTACCAATGATGCAATGGTCGAATGGGCATTGAAGCAGGACTGGGTAGACGTTGTTATCCCATACCACATCGTTAAGACAGGAACAACCATCGCAAACGAGTATCAGTGGAATAACTACACAAGCGAGTCTGCCGACAGAGTAGGTAATAAGACTGCCAATATATATCCTACAGAACACAACAACGATTTTGCTACCTATAGAAAACTTCTGCAAGAGAGGGAAATTACTCCTCGCTTCAGCAGATGGTATGACAAGGTTGCAAGCGGAGAGTTGACAGAGGATCAGTATATGAAGCTTGTCAACGAGGTAAGACTCCCTGCAAGCGAACTCTCTCCAGTAGTTCCGAGTTTCAACCTTGAAGCTGCCAAGAAGAGCTTCGGTATAGACAACGAGGGCAAGGTCATCAAGGGTGGCTTTGTTGATAAGGGTGGCTATATGGGCGGTTGGTATCGTCAAGGTGTCGATGTCAACCAAGAGGTTATGGCTGTATCGGAAGATATCAAAGCAGGAAAATCCTCTCTCGATGTTGACTATGGTATGAGCAAGGCAGGCAAGGAAAGGGTTGAGCAGAGGTATAAGAAGCAGGCGAAGCCTTCTAAAAAAAATCCAAGATATCTCGACCCACGAACCGTTACCGAAGCTGACGTTGTTGAGTTGCTCGACAATGTTAATATGGGAGCTTATCACGATAACACGCATATACCTATTCGCATAAGCACTCCTCCTATGCTCATTTATTGGGCGAACAAAAAAAGAGGAGATGTTATCGATAACAACCCCATCTCTATGAGCGCAGGAAAAGCATATCAGGCAATGGCACAAAGGAGACTTGGAGACGATTCAAGACCTCACAAGCTCTCTGTTGGTGATATGATATCAATCATCAAGTCTATGAATGACCCTCGGTACATTGTGTATCAGAAGGGTAACGGAAGATATGTTGAAGTCATAAATTACAATGCCGAAGATGGAAAACAAGCATTTGCGGTATTAGAAATAGGTGACTACAAAGATACGCCTTATATGAACGGATATGAGGATGGTATTTATAATATTCTCGTCACCACATTTCCTCCCGATGCAGGTAAATTGCGTGAATTGTTGAGCCATCCTGATAACGAGATAGTTTATGATAAAGAAAAAGACCTATCGCAAGTTACTTCCGACAGCATGGTGTCTTCGGTGTTAAACGATAAGCCTTTTTACGAGGACATTATAACACAAGAAGAGCCAAAAGTCAAGAAGCAATTGAAAAAATCTCCTGACAAATACGCACCTACCTTCTACTCTGAGATGGGTAAGGCTATCGATGGTATAAAGATGGACAAGATCGGTGCAAACTCGCTTATACCTTTCCTCAAAGGTAAAGGCATCAAGCACGATGAAATCAAGTGGAGTGGCATCGAAGCATTCCTTGAGGGTAAGAAGTCGGTAACAAAAGCAGAACTTCAGGAGTTTATCGCAGGTTCTATGCTTCAGATTGAGGAAACAATCATCGACAACACAGAGACACCAATGACTGAGGTGTGGTCTATGGATATCACCGAACCTATGGAGCAGTCAGTTCTTTATGAAGGGCAGGCAAAGTTCCAAAAGAAGAAACTCTCCAACCGCACCCTCCTTGCCAATGCTCTTGATAATGTAGCTCAGAACGATATCGAGAGGAACAAGCTAAAGCAGTACAAGGAAAAGATTGCTCTTATCGAATCGGAGCAGGCTAAACTCAATGAGATCAAAGCAAAAGCAAACGAACTTCGTTTCACCAAGGGAAGAACTCCTGCGGAGACAAAGACCATGCGTGACCTTGATTTTGAGGCTAACCTGATTGCTAACCGCATCAACACCTACGATAAACAACTCCTCAATCTTGAATCCACCGCAGCACTTAAGGGTGTGCTTGAGAGGGAGAAAGAAATGGTTCGTAAGAGAACCGAGGAAAAAGGTAGAGAGGCACTCAAAGCCTATAAAGAAGAATCGCTGAGAATCCATAAAGAGCAAATTGGGCAGATGCGTATCTCAAAGAAGAAGGCTGTGGATAGAGTCAGAGAGACTCGTGACAAGAATGAAGCTAAGGCAAAGCTGCAGAAACTCGTTCTTGAAACATCAAAGTGGCTTTCATATCCTGCCAAGGATGATGTGAAGTGTCCCGATATACTCCGTGAACCTTATGCTAAATTCTTGGAGGGTATAGACCTTTCATCGAAGAGAGCAATTGAGGGCGGTGAGCCTACGCACAATGACATCAGAGTATCGAATGCAATGAGTAGTCTTGCAACCGCTATTGAGCGAATTAAGAAGGCACAAGATCCGAATGTACCCACGGATAAAGTGCTTGACTCAGGTTACCTCGATTTACCTACTGACTTTGTTGATAAGCTCAGAACTATGGCGGATGATATCTCAAAGATGATGGTCGAAGGGGATTATGTCATCAACCAAATGTCATCAACGGATATTAGGCAGGTATCTCACCTTATCCGTACCTTGAACCATGCAATTAGAGAGATGAGTACACTCTATGCTAACCTGCGTTTTGCCAATGTAGAAGAACTTGGAGACAACACAATGTCCTTCTTAGATAGCATGGGAGAAGCTAAGAAAACCAATTCTGTCGGTGACTTTATACAGTGGAGCAATGCGCTTCCCTATTATGCATTCAAGCGATTCGGTGCAGGAGGAGAATCTATATTCACAGGTCTCATGGATGCACAGGACAAGCTTGCACATCACGCATCGACCATCTTTGCATTCAAAGACAAAACGTGGTCTGATAAAGAGGCAAAGAAGTGGGGGCAGGACACGCACACCATCACACTCCCAAGCGGAAATACTTTGACTCTCACAACTGCGGATGCGATGGGTATATACTGTCTGTCACGCAGAGAGCAAGGCTTACAGCACTTGCTTGGTGGCGGTACAAGGGTAATTGGTATCAAGAAAGGCACGGAAAAGACAAGTGATAGCCGATCCACATTGACTCTAGACGATGTCAACGCAATTGTTTCATCTCTCACCGATAGGCAGAGAAAAGTTGCTGAGGCTATTCAACAGTTTATGTCAACGGTCTGCTCCGATTGGGGTAATGAAATTTCCATGAAGAGATTTCTTACTAGAGAATTTACGGAGTCACACTACTATCCTATTGAGTCCAATGACGAAAACCTTTCTACAAAAGATCCGCAGGCACAGCAAACAGACCTGTATCGACTTCTCAATATCTCAGCGACTAAGCCGTTGACACCGGGAGCAAACAACGAGGTTATAATTCGAAACATATTTGAAGTGTTCACCGACCATGCATCAGATATGGCAAGATTGAATGCTTTTGGTATGCCTCTACTCGACTATATGAAATGGCTTAACTACCGTGAAAAGATAGTCAATGATGAAGGGCAGATAACCGTTAGAGGTGTTCGAAAGTCTATGGAGCGCACTTACGGAGCGAAGGCAGGAAGTTATGTCATTAACCTCATCAAGGACATAAATGGAAGGCATAATGACAACGGAGATAACTCGTTCTTGATGTGGATGATGAGAGCGAACAAAACCGCATCGGTAGGAAACAACCTGAGAGTTGCTTTCCTCCAGTTCACCTCATATCCAAGGGCAAGCTTGGTTCTTTCTCCGGGTAGCCTCGCTAAAGGTGTGACTAAAGTGCCACAGATTAACAAGGCGAAAAAGTATTGTGGCATTGCTTTGTGGAAGTCTTTTGGTTTCTACGATACCAACATCGCAAGGAGCATAGAAGACCAAATCAAAGGCTCTACAAATATCCGACAGAAGGTTATCGAATTGTCGATGAAGACTCCTGAGTGGGCAGATGCGATTACTTGGGGATTGCTTTGGAATGCCTGCGAGTATGAGGTAGCCAAGACTACAAAGAATAAGGTAGGCTCGGAAGAGTTCTATCAAGAGGTAGGATTAAAGCTTCGTGAAGTTGTCTACGCAACACAGGTAGTTGACTCTGTTCTGACTAGGTCTGAATTAATGAGGAGCAAGAGTGGTTTGACGCAAACCGCAACGGCATACCTGTCAGAACCTACATTGACCGCCAACATTCTTATGGATGCACGTTTCCAATTCATTAAGGAAAAGAGAATCACAGGTTCTGCTAAAACCGCATGGAAGAAGACAGGAAAGATTGTATGTGGCGCAGTTGGAAACTACTGCGTACTGCAGCTCTTGATCTCTCTTGCAGAGAGCCTTGCAGATGCTTGGAGGGATGATGAGGATGAGAAATTCAGTCAAAAGTTCAAAAAAGCCTTTGGCGAGAATCTTATAACTAACATACTTCCGTTTAATAAGCTTCCCATTATATCAGATATTGCAGACCTTATACTGTCTCGCTTTGGTATAGGCTTTGTTTCTTCCGATAACCTTGCCACCTCTTGGATTACACAGATTGCGGATGCTTTGGATGTGTGGTCTGAGGTGCTTGGTGAGAAGTTTGGCGATGAGGAAACCTCCAAGACCGTGTACAATGCCATTTATAAAACCGCAAAGGCAATTTCATCCGCTACAGGTGTGTCTGTAAGCGGAGCAATGCGTGAAGTTGTGGCTGCGTGGAATAACACTGTAGGAAACTACGATTCCACCTATAAGATTAAGCAGTACGAGTCTACCGATGAGGAACTTGGAAATGAGTTGTACGAGGCAATTCTTGAGGGCAATGATAGGCAAGCTGAGAGTCTCGAGGCAGAATTTGATGACGAAGACTCTATGAATTCAGCACTTCGAAAGGCACTCCGTGTAAACGATCCTCGTATCAAGGAAGCTGCACAGGCAAACCTTGATGGAGACATCGCAACATATACTCGCATAGCCAAGGAAATCATTGCTGAGGGATACTTCTCGCAGGATAACATTGTCGGTGCTATCAATTCGGAGATGACCGCTATCAAGAAAGAGGAGTCCAATGAAGAAGATACCACCGAGGATAAGGACGAGGCAACATCCATCTACAAGATAGATGACTATTATGCTGCTCTTGTTGGTAGAGATGTAGCTACAGCTAACGCAGTCAAAGAGGATATCATCCGCACCGAGGTAGCAAATGGCAAGGATCGTGATGAGGCTGAGTCTGATTTCAACAGTAGTTTCTCAAGACATCTCGGTGAACTTTATGAGAAAGACAATCTGACCGACTCCGAGGCTCTAAAAATGCTTATCAACTATGGAGGTAAATCTGAAGAGGATGCATATTCTAGGGTTCAGTATTGGGCATTCAAGCAGGATTATCCCGACTATGATGACTTGAGCGAGGCAGCCGTAGACAAGTATTACAACGAGGTTGAGCCTTGGGGCATATCGTTAGGTGTGTACTATGACTATACCAAGCAGAGAGCAAAGTGCAAAGGTACAGACGAAAACAACGATGGTCGCACAGACAGTGGCTCTGTCAAGACTCAAGTAATGTTGGTAATTGACTCCTTGCCACTTACTGTCAAACAGAAGGATGCTTTGTACTACCTTAACGGATGGTCTAAGAGTACTCTTTATCTTGCACCTTGGCATTAAAAAAAGCAGGGGGGGTAGGTACAGAAACCTACCTCCCTCGTGTTATTATATCTATACACTAACAGGAGGATAATATAATGAACTACTCAACATATAGGTTCACATTGGACTTGCAGAGGCATCAGTCCAATATGTCTATAGCAGTCTTCCAGTATGACTCGGCAGTGCAGCTCCGTATCTCCCTGACAGACGGAGGCAAGCCATATTTCATAGAGGAAGGCAGTTATGCGGTCTTTTACGGCAAGAGACCTGATGTGCCTCTGTGCCTTGATTGCGATATCCATTCCAATTCCGAGATTATATTCAACTTCAACGATACCGTTACCGCCAAATTAGGAAAGGTTACCTGTCAGATTCGCTTATACGGCAAGGACAAAGAACTGATAACCGCACCGAGATTTACCATTATAGTCGAGGAGCGAGTGGTAGACGATGACGATATCGAGATAGTTGACTCTGACCTTTCAGCTTTGGATCAGATATTCATGAACGAGGCAGACAGACGTTCAGCCGAGATCCGAAGGGATAAAGCCGAAATTGCAAGGGATAATGCTGAAAAAATAAGGCAGCAGAACGAAGAGGCAAGACAAGCTAAAGACCAAGAGATAGAATCTAAGCTCAACGAAGCTTTAGAAACAACGGAGAATGCCAAGAACACTGCGGATAATGCTGCCGAAGCATCGAGTAACGCACTAAGCACAGCAAAAGCTACCGAGGCAAAGTTTGAGAGCTTTAAGAACGAGTCCGCAAACAACCTAACAAATGCGATCAGTACGCACAATACGTCCGATTCTGCTCACAACGATATTAGGCTTCAGTTATCGCAGTTTATTCGGCAAGTGACCACACTGCTTGACAGTGACGATACAACACTTGACCAAATGAGTGAGGTTGTAGCATATATTAAAGCGAACAAGACTCTTATCGAGAGTATTACAACTAGCAAGGTCAACGTATCGGATATCATCGATAACCTTATAACGAGTGTATCCAATAAGCCTTTGTCGGCAAAGCAAGGTGTAGTTCTGAAGGAGCTTATCGATGCAAATACTTCGGATATTGGAGAGATCAGTACCGCACTTGACAGCATCATATCAGAACAAGAAGCGATTATTGCAATTCAAAATAGTTTGATTGGCGGAGGTAGTGTATGACTATAGCAGAAAAGGTAACAGCACTCTCTGTTAATAATAAGACCATAGCCGAAAACGAGCAGAAGGTCTACGATGCAGGCTATGCGAAGGGCAAGGCTGAGGGCGGTGATAGGTCTTTCGCAAATAGCCTTATTGACAGAAGCATTACAAAGCTGACAGCAGACAATCTTAGAGATTTGACTTTTATAGGTGCAGATGCTTTTCTAGAATGTTATTGGCTTAAAGAAGTGGAGTTGCCCGATAACATTACAATGATTAAATATTGGGCATTTAGACATTGCTCAAAATTGCCCGAAATCATTATCCCCCCTAAATTAACCTTGATAGGAGTTGCCGCTTTCTATGGGTGCTCCGCTTTACGAATTGTTGATTTAACTCGTTTCGGCACTAACAATCCATTTCCTACACTAGAATCGGTCAATGTATTCGAAAATGTAAGCGATATTTTTCAAATTGTAGTACCTTATGGCAGAAAATCTGAGTTAAACGCAATGACGAATTGGAGTGCTTTCCCGATTAGCACCGAAGCAGAATGTTATGGAAAAGGTGTATGGAGATTAAATGATTGGATCAAAAATTCTACACCCTCAACAGAGTATAACATTTATTTCTTTGATGCCAATGGTAATTATTATGAGGCAATTCGCATTCATCCGTTTGATGAAATGACAGGAGTATCAATAGATTTCGGTTATGATGGCACGTGGAAAAATGTATATTTCGATGGTATATGGGAAGATGGAGCGCAGACTCTAGATTTATTCAATTTTATCAATCTGTCGACGGACGAAGCCGAAGAGGTTTATCGATGGCTTCTCAATAATGCTACAAGATTAGGAGATAGTGAAAACATACAATGATTGTTAAAGAGTTTTATAAACAACGCAATGATGGAGTCAATCTGTACCGCACATATTCCACGGATAGACTTATGATAAAGAAAGGCGGAACGGAAGAAATCTTTTCGGAAGCTGTCGACGTAGAGGATGCTCCCTTCGTTTATGAGGAGACGGATATTCCGATAGATCCGAATATGCTAAGGTGATAGAAGGAGATTGATATGAAAATACAAACATTTAAAAACAGAAAAGGCTTAATCTATGGAGACGATCAGAAGAGAATCGGCTGTGACAAAGAGGGCATCCTCAAGATAGGCACAACCGAGGTAATGATATCTCCCGAGACCGAGTCTATTATGCCTGTGCTTTTCAACGGCTGCACAGGAAATTACAGTGCGACCTTTACCGATAAGTACGGAGATGTATTTGATTTGGGTAAGGTCACGGTCAAAGGAGGACGAATCTCAGCACCTCCGCAGATAGCTGTTGAATTTATGGATCTGAGGTGTAAGCTCGATGCGCTTGAAGAAATGTGCAACGGAATGCAGGAACAGATCAGGGAACTCAGCAATATATTTGACACCAATTCGCTCAATTTTTTAATTAAATAAAGGAGATACACAATGAAAAAGATTTTTGCATTTATCCTGTGCGCTGTTCTTTTATGCGCAGTACCGATTGTAGCCTCGGCAGAGGAAACACCCATCCCCGATGAAACTGTCACACAGGGCAATAATTCGGGCGCAGAGACGGTGCCTGAAACGGAACAGTCAATGACCGAGATGATCGTAGGCTATGTTAAGTCTCACGTTGAAGAGATTTCGGTTATTATTACACTTATCCTCACTATGTTCTATGAGATAAGGAAACACGGCAAGCTGAACGGCTCTATCGGCACTCTTAATAATAATGCTGTTACAGTTGCGGAAAAGAGTGCGGCAGCCATTAATTCAGCTCTGTCAAAGGTCGAGGGAGTAATGGATATAGTCGATGGCTACAAGGCTAAGATAGAGACACTTCTTGAAGAGATCCGCATAAGCGAGGAAGAGAAGAAAGCATTGGCAGATGCACTTGTCAGAGTTGAGTCATATCTGAATACCGCTAAGATTGCGAATATGGAATTTGCAAACGAGCTTGCGGAGCTGCTCTGCCTTGCTAATATCCCTAACTCTAAGAAGGAAGAACTCTATGCTCGCCATATGGATGGAGTCCATAAGCTTGAAGCAGCGGAAGAGGTGAAGAGCGATGACGGACAGGAAACGTAAGACTCTCTATTGGATATTTAAGATTTGGGGAATACTTATAGCTTGTGCCTTTCCCATATGGGCGATATGTGAGAAATTCCCGGTATGGACGGAGATTCACGGTGCTACTCACTCAATCGGAGTTGGTGCTGTGCTTATCCTTATCGTTGTAGCTATCATATTCAGACGAACTGTCTTCAACTTCATAAAAGAACGATTCAATCTGAAACACGCACCTCCGCTTGCTATATGGATCGTGCTGCTGATAATGTCATACATATTCGTATACCTTGGAGAGGTTATGAGAGATATGACTACGGTGTTATGGATGGGATTCATAGGCTGTGCAATCGGAACATTCCTTACATATATCTCTGAGCGATTCGTGCCAAGGAGTTAAGTTATGAGTGATTTTGAAAAGATTCCGCTTGAAATGGATGCAACCAAGAAGCGGCTGACAAAGGGACTCATTAATTATGGAGGCATTTTTGTAAGTGTCTGCCTTATGTTTGTTGTGATTATGATAGTCACAACGGATGTTAAGATAAGTTCCGTCAAAGACCTTGCGGATCTCGGAATGGATTTATTCATCTTGCTGTTCTGTGCTTATGCAGCTTATGTATCCTGTGCAGATAGCGGAACAAGGGCAGGACTTGTAAGTGAAATCTATACCGAGACCTTAGCTCATTTCAACGAGTGGAAAGACAAAATAGTAAAAGGTAATATGCAGGTAAGACTTGCGGAATTCTGCCGATATTACATCCTCGATGACCTTAAGAACGTGCGGATGTCATACCTTGCCGTGGTCGGTCTGTCCTATGAGGATTACTCTAAATACACTTCAATGGATGACGATGAGATTGATGCTCTCCCTGATCTATCCAAAGCGCAGAAAAAGGCTATCAAAAAAGCGAATGGGACGAAGCCTATAATCCTTAAGCCTGAAAGCATTATGAGGCATGGCAGAGGAACATTCCACCGTTCACCACTTGATATGTCACCCGAGACTCGCAAAAACATTACGTTTAGTATTAAGTTTGTACAGTCTGCATTGATAGCATTTGGAATGAGTATTATTGCCTTGGATGTTGTTACTGATCCATCGTGGATAGTATTCGCAACGGTATGCCTCAAGCTCGTCTCGGTTGTTTATAACTGCTTTAGTGGGTACAGAGCAGGCTATAGCAACGTGATTATCGATAGTGTGAACTATATGAATGCTCAGATTGATATAATGCAACAGGCTATTCAGTACATCGAAGCGAATCCAACAAGTGAAACAACAACTCAAATTTCACTTGATATCACCTAAGATAAAAAACATGAGAAGGACATCCTGCGTGGGATGCCCTTCTCTCAGAATATATATAAGGGGTGGTATTATGGCAAAGGATATTGCTATAAGAGCTTTGAAAACTTTTTGGCAATCAGCCATAGCCTATATCGTGGCTACCTTCTCTACACAAATGGCAGGTGTGGATATATTTGACATCCATTCCTTAAAAAGTGTAGGTGCAGGTTTGCTTATAGGTGCTTTGGCTGCAGGCTTGTCAGCATCGTGGAATGGTGTTGTTCAACCTAAACTTGATAAATACAAAGGAGGATACGGATAAATGAATAAGGTAGAAAGAATTTGCTTGTGGTGTGGCAAACCATTTCTCACATATCCGTGTGAAATTAAAAAAGGTGGTGGTAAATTTTGCTCCCGGAGCTGCGCAACAACATATCATAATACATACAATAATCCCACGAAGAACGCAGAGGTTAGAGCAAAAATCTCACAGCATCATGCTGATGTAAGAGGAGAAAAGAATCCAATGTATATGAGGAGAGGTGCAAAAGCACCCTCTTATAAAGATGGTCGAAATTCCTTTAAGGGAGAAGTCTATCGCAAAATGTTATTGGCAAGTGGCAGAAAGCAGGAGTGCGAGATTTGCAAAGCAACAGAAAGCCTCCACGTTCATCATATAGATGGAGACCATAGCAACAATGTTTTAGAGAACTTAACTTGGGTGTGTGTGAAATGTCATAACTTAATTAAGCATCATCGTGAAAGAGACAAAAACGGAAGATTCGTGAGAAAAAATATTCTAAAGGAAGTGATGTAAAATGTCAACACCTAAAGTATTTATCGGTGTTGGTCATTGAGCCACGGAGGAAGCGATCCGGGCGCAGTAGCCAACAATACCAAAGAAAAAGATTTGAACTTATCCATTGCTCTAGCTTGCAGGGATATGCTTGCGAGACATGGAGTATCGGTCAAAATGAGCCGTACCAAAGATGAGAACGATACATTGAGCGAGGAGATCAGAGAATGCAATGCTTTTGCTCCTGACCTAGCGGTGGATATACATTGCAATTCCGGGGGTGGAGATGGAGCAGAAGCATTCTATCACTATGGTGGGGGCAAATCAAAAACACTCGCTGAGAATATCCTTTCCGAGATTGTGAAGGTAGGGCAGAACTCAAGAGGAGCGAAGATTAGAAAGAACAGCAACGGCAAGGACTACTACGGTTTTATCCGAGAGACATCAGCTCCTGCTGTCATAGTTGAGTGTGCTTTCGTAGACAATGCCTCAGACCTCAAAATTTTAGCCACAGAGAGCCAAAGAAAAACAATGGGGGAAGCAATCGCAAAAGGTATTCTAAAGACACTAGGCATAGAAATTCAAGCGGAGAAGAGCAGTCTCTACCGAGTTCAAGTCGGTGCGTATCTGCTCAAGTCTAATGCAGAGGCTATGCACAAGAAGCTGAAGGCGATAGGCTTCGATGCTTTCATAGTGAAAGAGTAAAGAAATGGGCATCCCGAAGGATGCCTTTTTACTTGACTGTAACTTGCACGATTGCGTGTAAGTTTGCACTTTTGCGTGCAAAAAAGTAACAAATGCGTGCAAATATTGTAAGTATAGTAATAATTTTACTTGACAATTATTGATTTTTAAATATTTTAGTGCTATACTATCTGCGGTGAAGGCTGATTATACAAGGGTTTACAATCATAGTCATCATTATGGAACACACGAATGCGTTCCACAATGTTAACTATGATTTCCTATAAAAAAATTAAGCCTTTAGTTTAACCTCCAGTTCGATTTCGGGATTAGTCCATCTTCCTCCGGGGGAATCGAATTGCTCACCTTTCTTTATTCCTTTCTCTCTCTTTATGCGAACAGGCTTCTCACGGCTGTATTCTATCCTTTCTATGCAGTCTTTGAGGAGTCTGTTTTTTTCTTTTGGCTCTTTGGTAGGATCGTGTAGGGCATTAAGAGCATCACGGAACGTCTGCACTTTTTGCACATAATCCACAGACTGTGGAATAGTCTCATATGCTTCGTGTAGAGCCTCTTGTACTTCTTCCTTTTCCTTCTGTAGTTTCTCTTTGAGCTGACGGAATATGTCCTGAGGCATTCTCATGCTTGGATCAGGATTTGATTGAGCCTCCCATTGAGCTAACTCTCTAGCATTTATATCCTTCAGTTTCTTCTCAAGAGTCTTTATGAGGTTTTCGTGAAGCTTTATCGAGTCTCTGTTATCATTCTTGATACGAACTTCAAAGTCGGCTATGCTTTGTTTTAAGATATCACTTACCGCATTTATCATCACATCATATGTGCAAGATCCTGAGCCACAATGTACTTGGTCATAACACGCATAACTAAAATATACTTTAGAGCCTTGCGTGGTTTGCTTCATCTGCATAGCTCTACCGCACTTGCAATAAATGATGCCGGCAAGGGGATTGACAATGTTTGTTGTCTTTCTGTTCCTTGGATTCTTGCCTCGTTTCTCTTGTGCAGCTTGGAATAGTTCCTCGGATATAATTGCTTCGTGTCTGCCATCAAAGGTCAGATACTCGCCTCGTCTCGGTCTCGTCTTAATAACCTCACTGTCCTCAACAACAGGTATGGTCTGTCTCCAATTCCATTTGACCTTGCCTATGTAGTGAACGTTGGAGATGATATCCTTAATTGTAGCCTGTGACCAATGCTCTCCTTTTGTCGGTGGTATATGAAGCGCATCGAGTGCGTGAGCTATGTTAGGTGTACCCATATCCTTATTGACATACATATCAAATATCATACGGACTACGTTTGCCTCATCCTCTTTAATTGCGAGGGTGGGGCATTTTCTTTTGCCTTCCATTATCCATACTTTCTCGTAGCCATAAGGTGGAACTGATCCGATAAAGTTGCCCTGACTTACTGAGAGAGTTTTGCCTCTGCCCATTATCTTTTTTGTATACTCTAGGAACTCATTACCTCTCTTAAGCTCTCGCTCAAAGGTGTCTCGGTCATATTCATCGTGAAGGTCATAAGTCTTCTGAGGAGTTATGACAAGGGTATTAGTGAATCTGAATAGCTTAATTATGCGACCTGCATCCTCAAGGTCTCCTCTTGAAAGCCTCTGAACCTCTACGATTAGTACCGCCTTGATTTTTGGTGATTCAATTTTCTTCAAGATGACCTGCATCATAGGGCGGTCTTCTATAGTCTCTCCCGAAACCACCTCTCTGAATTTGTTCTTTTCGGGTATTTTCTCTCCGAGATACTTTTCTGCCCACTCGTCAAGCATTGCTTCGTGCCGAGCAAGGACTTCCTCTACCGATAGAAGAGGATCGTCTGACCGGGACTTACGCAGGTAGACAAGTATCTCGTCTGCTTTGAACTGTGAAAAATCAATGTAGTTGTACAATTAATCTCCTCCTTTATAATTATTCTTTATCTCCCACTATCGTATAGTAGATAATAAGTATAGTACCTATGAAATTCTTTATCATCTTAGGCGCTTGTAATACCATAAGAATATAAAATGCTATTGCAAAGAAGTCTTGCACACCGAGTATTGTAACTACCAATGCCCATACATAGAGAATAGGCTTGATTATGTAATAGGCGTATGGTACTATGACGGATAAGCTTCGTGACCAAAACAGCATAGGCGAAAGTATTATTAGGTCAACTACCGTCATTAACCAAACAGGGGCATCAAGCATCAGAAGCGGTATGGTAATCGAAAGTACCATAGGGATCAATAACGTCAGCATTTGCTTAGTGTAATTTTGTTCTTTCATTTATCAAATCCTCTCAATCTTTAGTTATTCGGTATAAGCTTATTATAGAAATTGTGTAATGCAAGCAGCTCTTCCTTATGCCGCAGCTCCTTTTTGAGTAGTTCGACCTCCATAGTGAGTGCGGCAACCTTAGCCTCAAGCATATCGTTTTTAGCAGAGACAACGTTGCTCTCAGCCTCAACAGCTTCGGCTGTTTCCTTGATTTCGACAAGGCTCTCGGTAGCGACCACTACATTTGTGTCCGCAAAGATTTCACTAAGCTTACCTCCCAATGCCTCCACAATAAGGACAAGTGTGTCTATTCGGGGATGATCGGTTCCTCCTGCGAGGATACGGTTGACAGTCTTTTCGGGCAAATTTGCCTTGTCTGCAATCTGCTTTATGGACATTCCTGTCTTTTTCTTTAATTCTTTGAGGTTTTCAAGCCACATATTGTGTCCTTTCATATAACTTAATTGTCTGTTTTAAAGTGATTTTGCGACCATTACGAGTGACAAAGTTGGGTATTTAATGGTCAAATTTGGGTATTGATTTTCGGCTTATGCGACTGTATAATTGAGGCATAAAACCGAATGTCGAAATATGTTGACATTTCTGAATATGTAAATTAAGATTGAAATGAGAACATACATTCGCATTGTTGATAATAAGGGGGAATAAATAATATGACAGCCAACGAAATAGAACTAATTAATCTCATCCGTGAAAACGATAAACCGGGGGAAGCCTTGATGACGGCTGTTGTTATTGCTCTTGGCTTCCTAAAGCAGCAAGGAGAATCCTCAGATAAAGTTGCTGCTGATCTTCAGGTATTTTCCTAAATACATCAAGTAGAATCTTCTCTACCTCGGAAAGCTTCGGCTCTTCGGGGGGAGATACTGGTTCTCTCTCAATTGGTACATCGAATCCCATAAGCCATGCTTCACTAACATTTAGTGCTTTTGAAATAAGATATATTCTATCTTGCTTTGGTTCAAATGCACCACTAATATATTGACTGATGGCACTCTTGGGAATCTTGGTAACTTGGCATAGGTCAGATTGTTTCATGCCTTTAATTCGTAATGCTTTTTTTATTCTCTCTCCACAAGTTTCTTGCCTTCCGTCTTCCATATTTATCACCTCCTTCCATATAATATAATAGCACTAAAGTTTAGAAAAATCAACCCTTTGGTGTCGAAATTCGAAAAAAAGTTCAGAAAAATTCAAATAAAGTATTGACAAATTTCGACAGAGGTGATATACTTAGTTCAGAAATACTGAACTAGAGGCTTTAAAAAACCATCGGATAGGGTATATTTTTTTAGTTATAAAGTTCAGAAAAAATAAACACAGAAAGGAGGTAATACAATGAAATTCAATTACTCTAAACTCTTGGGGAGGATGAGAGAGTGCGGTTTTACTCAGGAGACTCTTGCTACTGCTATAGGAAAAACTAAAGGTACTTTAAATGCGAAGCTCAACAACCAATATAGTTTTACACAGAGCGAGATGATTGCTATCTGCAAAGTCCTGAATATTCCCTTGAAAGAAATTCATCTCTATTTTTTTGCTTTTTAAGTTCAGAAAAAATAAACTTAAAAAGTGTAGCAATGTAGCATCAAGCTACATACTATGAAGCAAACATTTTAAAAGGAGTTCTTTATGAGAGGAAAGGACAAGGACGTTTATTCAGAGCCTAAGATATTCACCTATCCCGGCATCACTGCAAAGGTTTACTCTCCGATCCTAACCGAAGAGGAGAGAGCGAGACGGATGGCAAGGATAGCGGAGTCAGCAGCTAGGCTTCTGAAATCAGAAAGGAAATAAGGAAATGAGTAAGATTACATTTAGATCAGAAAAAGGAAAACATATCGTTACCTACAAAGGCGAAGAGCATATCTTCGATTTACTGCATGATGCGTGGGATTATATTTTCACCGTTCGCTTTATAAACAAAAAATTGAAGTAAAGGATAAAGGGATGTACAAGAATCTAATCAGAATATCAACTTTAAATATGTCACACGATGATTGGCTATCTCACAGGCAGAAGTCCATCGGTGGCTCAGATGCATCAAGTATCATTGGTCTTAATTCGTATTCAAGGGCCTATACCGTTTGGGCGGACAAGCTTGGCAAGATTCCTCCTAAGGATGATTGCGAGGCAATGAGACAAGGCAGAGACCTTGAATTTTATGTTGCCGACAGGTTCTGCGAGGCTACCGGGAAGAAGGTACGCAGAGAGAACAACATCCTTATTAATCCCGATTATCCCTTTGCCCATGCAAACGTAGACCGTATGGTAGTTGGAGAGGATGCAGGTCTTGAGTGCAAGACTACTTCTGTTCTTAATATGAAAAACTTCAAGAACGGAGCATTCCCTGATACCTACTATGTACAGTGTGTGCATTATATGATGGTCACAGGCTGTAAGAAATGGTATCTCGCAGTTCTCGTTCTTAACAATGCTTTTATGATATTTGAGATTGAGAGAGACGAGGAAGAAATAGCGGCTCTCGCTAAGTCAGAAGAAGAGTTTTGGAAGTTCGTAGAAACAAAGACCGCTCCTATGGCTGACGGTTCCGCTTCTACTACCGATACTATCTCTGCTTTGTACCCAGAATCAAATGGCGAAACAGTAAATCCTTTTGCATACGAAACAGACCTTCAGCAGTATATGGCTCTCTCCGCTCAAATTAAGGAGCTTGAAAAGCTTAAGGATGAGATGGCTAATAAAGTCAAGGCATTCCTCGGGGAAGCAGGAAGAGGCGAATCGGATAACTTCAAGGTCTCTTGGGCATCTACTTCAAGAAGCACTTTCGATTCTAAAAGGTTCGCTTCGGATCACAAGGACATAGATTTGTCCGATTACTACAAGACATCAACATATCGCACGTTCAAAGTAACAGAAATCAATAAATAATTTATGAAACATAAGGAGATTAAAAACTATGGCAAACACAATTCAGAATAAGGTAGCAACAACCGCATCGACAGAAAAGAGAACAATGCAGACCTACATCAAGACGATGGAAGGTGAAATAAAGAAGGCGCTCCCTTCAGTTATCACTCCCGAAAGATTTACTCGTATGGTGCTTTCCGCACTTTCGACTACTCCAAAGCTCGGTGAATGCACTCCCAAGTCCTTCCTCGGTGCAATGATGTCCGCAGCTCAGCTCGGTCTTGAACCCAATACTCCTCTTGGACAGGCTTATCTGATCCCATACAAGAACAAAGGTGTTGACGAAGTGCAGTTCCAAATCGGTTATAAAGGTCTTATTGACCTCGCATATAGAAGCGGAGAGGTAGCTCTCGTACAGGCTCATATTGTTTATGAGAACGATACATTTGAGTGTGAGTTTGGTCTTGAGCCTAAGCTCGTTCACAAACCTGCTGAAACCGATAGAGGCAATCCCATCAAGGTTTATGCAATGTTCAAGACCAAGAACGGAGGCTATGGCTTTGAGGTAATGTCTATGGATGATGTTCGCAGACACGCAGAAAAGTACAGTAAAGCTTATAGCTATAATTCTTCTCCTTGGAAGACTAACTTTGAGGAAATGGCTAAGAAAACCGTCCTCAAGAGAGTTCTTAAGTATGCTCCTCTTAAATCTGATTTCGTCAAAGGCATCGTTCAAGACGGATCTATCAAGACGGAGATCTCCGAGGATATGTATGAGGTTCAGAACGATATCGTTTACGATGCTGAATACTCCGAAATTGATACCGAGACAGGCGAGGTGAGCGAAGATGGAAGCGAAAGCTAAAATAACTCAGAGAGACATCATCCTTTGGCACTTACAGAACGTAGGCACACTCACAAGGGCGCAGGCTATGGGCGAGTATGGCATTGTTGAATTACCTGCTCGTATCGTTGAGCTGAAGAGGCTCGGATACAATATCACAAGCGAGAAGGGTACTTCTACCAACCGCTTCGGCAAGGTTCATTTTAATATTTACAAGTTGGAGGATTAAAACATGGCAAGTTTTAACAAGGTCATACTTATTGGAAATTTAACACAAGATCCTGAGTTGAAACAAACAGCATCGGGCATATCGGTATGCTCCTTCAGCATTGCAATTAACAGAAAATTCTCAAAAGAAGGAGAACAGGCTTGCGATTTTATAACTATCGTAGCTTGGAGACAGCAAGCTGAGTTCGTCTCTAAATACTTCAAAAAGGGTATGCCTATCCTTATATGCGGTCAGCTTCAGACACGGAATTGGACTGATAATCAGGGACAGAAGAGATATGCAACTGAGGTTGTTGCAGATGAGGTTTCATTCGTAAACTCAAAAGAAAGCTCCACCGAGGCAAAAACTGAGCCTTCTACATACGTTCCGAGTGCTTATGGCGGTAATGATGCTCCTCAGTTTGAGGAGATGTCCGATAGCGGTGATTTACCTTTCTAAAGGAGTGATAGTATGCTACATCTCGGAGATATAACCCACATAAGCGGAAACACCGCACCTATAGTTGACTGCATTATCGGAGGCAGTCCTTGCCAAGACTTATCTATCGCAGGTAAAAGAGCAGGACTTGACGGAGAGCGGTCAGGTCTCTATATGGAACAGATCAGAATAGTAAAGGAGATGAGAGACAGAGATGAAAGAAATGGACGGACAGGTGTCGATATTCGACCAAGATACATGGTTTGGGAAAATGTCCCCGGAGCCTTCAGTTCAAACAAAGGAGAAGACTTCCGTATCGTCCTTGAAGAAATCGCAAAAGTCTGCGACAAAGATGCCGTTATTCCTATGCCTGACCAAGGGAAGTGGACAAACTGTGGATGCATCTTGGGAGACGGATGGAGTGCAGCTTGGAGAGTTCTCGATGCACAGTTTTGGGGAGTCCCCCAAAGAAGACGTAGAATCGCACTTGTCGCAGATTTTGGAGGACACTCCGCATTCGAAATACTCCTTGTCCGCAAAAGCTTGTCAGGGTATTCTGACGAGAGCAAACCGAAGAGGAAAGAAGCTTCCACAGATGCTTCAAGAGGCTTTGGAGCAGATGATAGCGAATTCATAACCTTTGAGCCGGGCATCGCAAGCAGAGAAGGCGGTCATATCTACGAAGGTGTCAGTGGCACTCTTCGAGCAAAAGCAGGTGATAATCAGATGTCTACGGCTTACACTCTTCGTGAAAGAGCAGGCTGTGCAGGCGGTGGCAAAGGTGCATTGATACAGATTGATACGCACGATGGTGCGCCTACTGTGTGTTATCACGCATTCCCCAAATTTAATTATAGTCAATTTAGGGCATCAGATACCGAACTCGCAACACTGAAGGCAAAAGGAGGCACTTGCGGAGATGGAAGCGAAACACTCGTTGTATCCGTAGACTGCCGAAACGGAACAGAAAACGAGGTCAACGGTGCCTTGCAAAGCAACTCGGCACACAGCCTCAACGGAAACAACGTAGTACGCACTCGTTACATAGTCCGCAGACTCACTCCGTTAGAATGCGAGAGACTCCAAGGCTATCCTGATGGATGGACTGATATCGGAGAGTGGACGGATACCAACGGCAAGAAACGGCAGACATCAGATGCAGCTCGATACAAGGCTCTCGGTAACAGTATAGCACTTCCTCCGTGGAAATGGGTACTGAAGCGAATCTGTGCCTGTTACGAGAGAGATGCAACGATGGCGAGTCTCTTTGATGGAATAGGAGGATTCCCATATCTGTGGGAGCAACTCAACGGCAAAGGGACTTGTCTGTGGGCATCCGAGATTGAAGAGTTCCCCATAGCAGTAACTAAAGCGAGGATAGGAGAGTGATACATAATGGCTAAAGTAAACAGACATAACCATCCCTTAATGGTAAATGCGAGGAGGGAGTCCTATTATGCAGGAAAGGCAGATGGCTACAAAGAAGGCTATCAAAAAGGTTACGAGGCGAAATGCACCGAACTTCACCACCACTACAGAGTGTTGCTTTCCGCACTTCAATCTACGTTGGACGTGGCATACGAAAGGATTAGAATGCTTGAGGAGGAGGTGAAGAAGAATGGCTGACCGCAGGATGTTCACTAAAAAAATTACAGATAGCGATCCCTTTACCGAAATGCCTTTATCAGCTCAGGCTCTTTACTTCCACCTTAATATGAGTGCGGATGACGATGGTTTTTTAAACAATCCTAAAAAGATTCAAAGATCAATCGGAGCATCCGAGGATGATTTGAAGCTGCTTATGGCAAAGAGGTTTATTCTAACATTTGAAAAAGGCATTATCGTTATTAAGCATTGGAGGATGCATAACCTTCTGCGTAAGGATAGATATAATGAGACTCAATACTTAGAAGAAAAGGAAACTCTTATGCTTCAATCGGACGGATCATACACCGAAAAACCTCCCGAATTACCTGTGGCAACCGAATGGCAACCAAATGGCAACCAAATGGCAACCCAGTATAGTATAGGTAAGGATAGTATAGGTAAGGATAGGTTAGTTCAGGGTAGTGGTAGTGTAGTCGATGCCACCACCACGGCAACCGAAGAGGATAAACTCAAATTGGTCGGAGGCTCATTGGGCAAGGGTGTTGTATATCTCTCAGACCGTCAGCTCGGTGACCTTATGGATAGGCTCGGACTGGATGCATTCAATAGATATGTGGACAGGCTTGCTACGTTCATCATCGATAAGAATGCTCATGTAAAGTCCCATTACGAGACGATCCTCAAGTGGTATGACGAGGACTCTCAGGTAAGCACTAAGAGTATCGGAAAGAAAAAAGAGAGATATGGTAGCTTTGATCCCGATGATGCTTTCCAAAAAGCTTTAGGAAGGAACTTCTTTGGAAACGAAGAATCATAACAGAAAGGAAAAACTATGAATAACAGAGACAAACTTAATTCAATGACAAACAAAGACCTCGCAGACTTCTTCTGCGAGGCAATGGAAAAGATATCGGATAAGGCAGATATTGATATGTGCGATATCTGCCCGGTAAGGACTATGTGCCGTAAGAGTAGCAATGGCTTCCTGCGTTGGCTTGAGGCGGATGCGGTTGAGAAGGAAAGACCTTTCTATAACAAGGAAAGACTTATTGACCGCATAAGAGGAATGTCCGCTACCGACCTTGCTGAGTTCCTTGGCTCAAAGACTCCCATTGATATACAGGCTTCTGAGTATGTCTGCAAAAGGTGCAAGAAGAATCATGGTGGTGAATGCCCTTGTGAAGAAGGCAAGTGTATCTACGGTAACACGGACACGATCCGAGAGTGGCTGCTGCAGGAGGTAGAGGAATGAGCATCGATGAACGCATCAAATACGCAAAAAAACGGAGAAACGAAGCTTACAAAAAAGACTCGGTACAGGGTATCGTTTATTGGGACGGATACATAGATGCACTGAAGGCGGTTAAGGAGGATGTGAGGGAGATATTTGAGGAGATTGAAACCTATATGTTTTATCACGAAAATATCCCTAATACCATTTATAAATCAATAGACTTCAATATTTTCAATAAACTCAAAAAGAAACACACGGAGGGCGAGGGATGAGTTATTACGCACCGATAAGTTTTAAGACAATAAAAGAAGGTGAGCTTTATGCCTTCTTAAAGAAAATCAAGGACACCTGCAAAGAAAAAATTGACGATATAGCGAAGAAAAACTTTCATTATATGCCGACACTAAACACTTGTAAACGCAGAATTTTCGATGGGGCTTCGGATATGGCAAAACGAGAAGCAAACGAAGCTTGGGTGAGGAATAGTGTTTTTTCATACCGTTTCTTCTATATACCCGAACATAATTTGCTTGGTGTGTTTAGCATACCCGATGCCGTAACAGATATATTTGACTGTACTTTTCATTTCCAAAATTCGAGCGACCAAGACTATGATTTTGAAGAATGGAAAGGCATTCCGCTTTTTGAAAAAATCGCAGAAAGGTGGCAATGCTCTACGGCAGAAGAAGTTGCAAAATACCTTGAATATGATGTTGAGGAAGTAAAAGAGTTTGAGGTTAGATATCCTCAATATTATGCAAAAACCGCTTGTTATGACGAGATATGGAAGTATTGCGAAAAGTACCTTTACAACGAAGATGAGGTTGTTTACTTATCTTTGTTTGGCTTCTATGAAATAACCGAAAAAAGAAACTTCATTAAAAAGTGTAAGGAAGCCTATGAAGCTTGGGTGAAAGAGTGCGAGGAAGAGTATAAGAAGAAGCACAAGGAAAGCGAGGACACGGAATGAGCAGATATATTGATGCGGATAAATTATTAAAATCGACAATATCAAAATTTAAGTGCGTACCATTAGTTGGCGTTTCTTCATACAGAAATGGAGAAGAATACTTTGATGGAGAAGATTTTGACACGTTAATAAACGAAGCACCCACTGCCGATGTGGTTGAGGTTGTCAGATGTAAGGATTGTGAAAACAGTGAGGTTGACGAGAACGGCAATACTTGGTGTACGTTTTATAATGGGAGAATAAGAGAAATGCCAGACGGATATTGTTGGCACGGAAAAAGGAGAGAGGAATGAAACCTAATAGAGAAGCGAAGAAGCGCAAGTATTTCCGAAAGTGCGGTGTTTGCGGAGAGAGAAACGAACAAAGTGAAATGATAAGGACAAACAATTCCCCGAATGGTTGGATTTGTTTTGATTGCCACAACGCAGAACACCCCGAATTTGACATTGACGAATGGTGAAAGGAGCGAAAATGGAACATAACGAATTGAAGCCGTGTCCGTTTTGCGGTGGTGAAGCAGAGATACATTATCAGCCAATCTATATGGACAATGGTGTTTGCGTGAGGTGTACAAAATGCTCTGCACGAAGCAAATTTAATCCTATGGACTGTAAATATACCTACTACCACGGAGAGCATAATGTTTTTATCTCAAAAGAACGAGCAACAAACGATGTTATAGAACTTTGGAACAGGAGAGCAAACGATGGAACTTAACACGGAACAGATAAAAAAGGCTTTGGAGCATTGCATCAAGGATGATACTTGCGAACAATGCCCTTACTCCCCATTCACTTGCCATATTCAAGAAAATGCCCTTGCCCTTATCAAGCAACTCACCGAGGATAATGTGTACGGCTTATCCGCTAAAAGCCCGGCTGAGAAGTGCGAAAGGTTGAGTGTTGAACTTGAAGCTATGAGGACAGCAGCAAACTCTTATAAGATGCACAACAAAAAGCTCACCGAGGAGAATGAGAGGTTGAAGAAAGCTCTCTATACAGATATATCCATTGTGCGTGTTAGCCGTGGAAGCGGTAAGACAAATCACTTGCGAGAAGTTGCTCGTGTGAGAATGGATGCAGTTAGAGCCGACACCGTGCGGAAGATGCAGGAGAGGTTGACATTGGAGTTTGACAGAATGCACAAAAGTAATTTTATGACACCCGAAGTGCGTCAATGGATTATAGACCAAATCGCAAAAGAGATGTTGGAGGGTGCAGAATGAGTTGGATGCTATTATTGTCAATAATACTGTCTTTAGTAGCCTTGATTAAGATTGCTATAATTATCAATCGTAAATGAAAGCGAGGATAACAAAGATGAAAAAGGTTAAATGGACTCGGGATTGGGGAGTATACGTTCCTCTCTGCCCTTACTGTAACGAGCTTGCTTATGAGAAGGATCACTGCGTATTCTGCGGTAAGAAGTACGAATGGGTAGAGGGTAAGCATCAGCCGACAGTGGTTGAGCATCACGGATATACCATAGTCCAATGCACGAATAATCATATTCAGGTATACAAGGATAACCGAATTGTGATGCACGCATCCTGTACAAAGAAAATGACCGAGGATGAGCTGAAGCAGCAAGTGACATTCCTTGAGAACTTAAGGAAGGAGACTGACTGATGAAGGTCTTAGTTAAGGCAGATAACCGGAGCGAGATCGATAAAAGATTTGACTCCATTTACAACAAAATGGTGAGGGATGCACATCTCTCACCAAAGCAGGAAAATATCGTTGCTACATATCTGCACAAGATTATGCAGATGCGTATCAATGAGATTGAAGGTGCTATTGAGATGTCATACTTAATCGCCTTAATCGAATCGGAACACTTTGGAACGGATACCAAGAGAGGACACGCAAAGAGACTCCATCGTGTACAAGCCTATGCGACAGAGGCTATCAATGAGGCTTACGGACACTCTTGCATCGATTCCGCAGGCTTTTGGAACTCATACGATGGATGCGGTCTTGAGAGGCTTAAGGTTAGGTTATCAAGGTTAGGGGTAGAGTATGACACCAAGGTGAAATAGGAGGTGATCAGAGTGCCTGAGAGAGATGAGAGATATGTGTCTTGTCCATATTACCTTGGCTTGAATAACGAAGCTCAACGCAGTAAACAACAGATTCGGTGCGAAGGTGTCTGCAAGGATAACTCTATAAGCCTTGTATTCGGCTCTGAGGCGGAAAGGAAGGCTTATAAGAGAGCATTCTGTTATAGTGTCCATGAGTGCCGAAAATGCCTTATTCATCAGATGCTGAACAGAAAGTATGGTGTAGACGATGACATATAAGAACAAATATTATAACGTCAAGACGAAGACCTCTGATGGCTCAGTCTTTGACAGTATGAAAGAGGCTCGGAGGTGGGAACAATTGCTTCTGCTTCAGAGGGCAGGCAAGATAACCTCGCTACAGAGGCAGGTAGCATATGAGCTGCTCCCGAATCAATACGAGACATACGAGAGGTACTCAAAGAAGGGTGAGAGACTCAAGGATGGTACAAGGCTCGTTGAGAGGAAGGTGGAGTATGTGGCAGACTTTGCCTATGCCGATGCTGAGACAGGTATGCTCACTGTTGAAGACACCAAGGGAGTAAAGACCCAGGACTACATAATCAAGCGGAAACTAATGTATGCAGTTCACGGCATCAAAATTAAAGAAGTTTGAACTGAGGGGAGGCGAAAGTCTCCTCTCAAATTTTTTTGTGGGGGGTAGGTACAGGTTTGTTTTTTATTTTTGCTATTATATAGGCATCAAAGGGATAGGGTAGCTCCCGACAAGGTGTTAACCTCAAACACTTTCCCTTAATAATCAAATTTGAGGGCAGCTATGGAGGTGTAGCATATGGGTAGATTAATTGATTTAGCAGGGCAAAAATTCGGGCAAGTAACCGTTGTGGAACGTGTACAAGACCACATATGCTCAAATGGGCATCACAAGACAGCATGGAGATGTTTATGCGATTGTGGTAAGGAATTTGTAGCAACAAGCCAAAATCTGCGAAGAGGACATTATGTGTCTTGTGGCTGTTTATTTGGAGAGAGGATGTCGATCCTCGGGAAGAATAATAAGACACACGGTAAAAGCAAAACTCGCTTATATCGTATTTGGTCAGGAATGAAAGAACGATGCTTAAATCCACATAATCCGAAATATAACATATATGGTGGGAAAGGCATCAAAGTCTGCCGGGATTGGTTGCACAGTTTTGAAAACTTTCAAGAATGGGCAACGGCTAACGGTTACACGGACAATCTGACAATAGATCGAAAAGATAGCAACGGCAACTATGAACCTTCAAATTGCCGTTGGGCAACATATAGAGAACAAAACGAGAATAGAAGCAAATGGCATTGGAGGAAGGGTGAGGACATATTGCAACTATAGACTATTCAAAACTGAAAAAAGAATACCTGAGGGGCAATATTAGTTACCGAGAATTAGCAAAAAAATATAGTGTTCCCTTTGGAACTCTACGAAAGGTTGCCGCCAAGGAACAATGGACACAGCTTAGGACACAAGCAAGAACAAAAGCGGACACAAAAATCATTGATGCCATTAGTGATATGGAATCGGAAAGAGCGATTAACATTATTGACGTTGCGAATAAGCTGCTCGTCAAGATATCTGAGATTATGGATGAGATCCCACTCGATACTCAATCTATGAAGCATCTTACATCAGCTCTTAAAGACCTTAAGGAGATAAAAGGCTTCAAGTCCGATGCTGATATGAGAGAGCAAGAGGCTAGGATCAGAAACCTTGAGAGGCAGGTTGAGAAGGATGATGGCGATGACAAGCCTTCGGGAGTTCTTATTCTCCCAAGCATAGCAGAGATGCCCTCACCGCCAACGGAGGATGCCGATGGATAATATCGTATGGCAACCTCAACCAAGACAGTTGGAGTTTATGTCCCGACCTGAAGACGAGGCATTATATGGCGGAGCTGCAGGCGGAGGCAAGTCTGATGCATTGGTCATAGAGGCTACAAGACAAGTAGATATACCTCATTACAAGGGATTGATACTGCGTAAGACATATCCGCAGTTAACAGAGCTTATCGATAAATCGCTCAGATATTATCCTATAGCATTCCCCGGAGCGAGATATAACGCATCAGAGCATACTTGGAGATTCCCCAAAGGCTCTAAGATTACATTCGGCTCGATGCAACATTCAAAGGATAAGCTTAATTACCAAGGTAAAGCATATGACTTCATTGCTTTTGACGAGCTGACTCACTTCACTTATGACGAGTATATATATCTATCCTCACGAAACAGACCGAATGGTGCAGGCACAAGATGTTACATCAGAGCCACGGCAAATCCGGGCGGAATCGGTCACGGATGGGTAAAAGAGAGATTCATCACAGCAGGTGAGCCTATGAAGACCATATGGGAGAAAGTTCAAGTACAGCATCCCGATGGAAGAGTGGATACAAAGTATAGGTCAAGGATATTTGTACCTTCATCGGTATTCGATAATAAGATACTGCTTGCGAACGATCCCGAATACCTCACAAGGCTTGCTTCAATGCCCGAAGCGGAGAGGAAAGCTCTTCTGTATGGAGATTGGGACAGTTATTCAGGACAGTATTTCGCAGAGTGGAGAGACAAGCCTGAGCATTATTCAGACAGGCAATGGACTCATGTTATAGAGCCTTTTGAGATTCCTGATGGATGGAAGATATATCGTTCCTTTGACTGGGGTTATAACAAGCCTTTCTCCTGTGGGTGGTGGGCGATAGATTATGATGGTGTGGCATATCGCATACTTGAACTGTATGGCTGCACACAGACTCCAAACGAAGGCATTAGATGGACTGCTAAAGAGGTATTCGAAGAGATTCATAAGATTGAGACCGAGCATAGATGGCTCAAGGGCAAGAATATATACGGTGTTGCCGATCCTGCTATATTCGCTGCTGATGGTGGAGAGTCAATGGCAGAGACAGCATCAAAGTGTAAGGTACACTTCATCCCCGGAGACAATCAAAGAATACCCGGTTGGATGCAGATGCATTATAGGCTTGCATTCGATGATAACGGATATCCTATGATGTATGTATTCAAGAATTGTAAGTCCTTTATAAGAACTGTTCCCACACTCATATACGATGACCATAAGGTTGAGGACTTGGATACTGAGGGTGAGGATCATATAGCAGACGAAACACGTTATTTCTGTATGTCAAGACCTATCAAGCCTCGAATGGCTGTGAAGCCTGATGAGTTCCACAAGAGTCCGCTTCACCTATTCCTTGACATCAAGAAGGAAGACATTGTTGCCCATTCCGCAAGACCGAGAATGGAGATTATATCGGAGGATAACTAATGGCAATAGACAAAAAGAAACAGAATGAAGAGCAGAAGAAGCAGAATGCACCTCCTCAGACCGCTCAGAACAGCACAGAACCGCCTGTGAGCAATGAGGAGCAGTTAATGCGTAGACAGTCTGCTCCTCATCCTACAATTGAATCTGAGGCACAAAAGCTCTATCAGATGCAACAGGCTAAGATGCTGATGGGGCAGGGTATGGATGCTTCGGGTGCTTTGGATGGCTTCAAGGCTCTTGCACAGGTCATCGGCAAGGAGCAGATACAGAAGGCTAACCTTACCCTTCATAAGTACAAGGAAGGTAAGACAAACCTTGAAGCAAAGATCGTTGACAACGAGCAGTGGTACAAGAAGAGACATTGGGAGCAGATGCGTGATAAGAAGAGCGATATTGAGCCTTCATCGGCATGGCTTTTCAACAGTATAGCCAATAAGCATGCAGATGCGATGGATAACTACCCATCACCTAACATTCTTCCGAGAGAGGAAGGAGATAAGGCAGAGGCAGAGATGCTGACTTCTATCATTCCTGTTATACTCGATCAGAATGACTTTGAGGAGACCTATGATTCCGTACAGAACTACAAGCTGAAGTCCGGTGCAGGTGTGTATGGTGTCTTTTGGGACAAGTCCAAGATGAACGGTCTCGGAGACATCTCAATACAGAAGATAGACCTTATCAATCTCTTCTGGGAGTCGGGTACTATGGACATTCAGAAGAGCCGAAATGTCTTCCATGTAGAGCTTGCAGACAATGACCTACTGATTGGTATGTATCCTCAGCTTCAGGGCAAGCTTGGGCAGGCTACGATGGATGTCACCAAGTACATATATGATGATGCCGTTGATACCAATAACAAGAGCATCGTAGTCGATTGGTACTACAAGAAATCGGTACAAGGCAAGACGGTACTTCACTATTGTAAGTATGTCAATGATGAGGTGCTGTTCGCTACAGAGAATGATCCTATGTTTGCTGAGCGAGGATGGTATGACCACGGCTCGTATCCCTTTGTAGTTGATACTCTCTTCAAAATTGAGGGTACTATTGCAGGCTTCGGATATATCGATGTCGGCAAGGATTCACAGGCATACATTGACAGAGGCAATCAGGCTATTATGCAGAATATGCTTTCCAATGCGAAGCCGAGGCACTTCATTCGCAATGATGGATCTGTTAATGAGGAAGAGTATGCTGACCTTAGCAAAGACTTTGTACACGTTGACGGCAACCTCGGACAAGATAGTATCCTCACCATACAGGGTAAGCCTCTAAACAATGTATATGTGCAGGTAGTCAAGGATAAGATTGACGAACTGAAAGAGACCACAGGCAACCGAGACATCTCCACAGGTGGTACTACATCGGGAGTAACTGCTGCATCAGCCATAGCTGCTATGCAAGAGGCTGGCTCTAAGCTCTCAAGAGATAACAATAAGGCATCCTACAGAGCATTCCGCAAGGTAATCAACCTCGTTATAGAGCTTATAAGACAGTTCTATGACCTTCCGAGATGCTTCCGTATTATGGGCGAGAACGGTGCTGAAAAATATGTGCAGTACAGTAATGCAAACATACAGCCTCAGTTCCAAGGCAATGACCTCGGGATGGATATGGGATATCGCCTCCCTCTGTTCGATATAGAGGTAACCGCACAGAAGCAGAGTCCTTACTCCAAGATGGCACAGAACGAGTTGGCTCTTCAGTTCTTCGGTGCAGGCTTCTTCAATCCTCAGATGGCAGACCAAGCACTTGCCTGTCTCGATATGATGGACTTCGATAGAAAGCACTTCGTTATGCAGAAGATAGCACAGAATGGCGGTATGTATCAGCAGATGATGCAGATGCAACAGCAGATGGTTATGATTGCTCAGATGGTAGACCAAGCAAGAGGCTCTAATATAGCACAGCAGTTGATGGCTCAGTTCAGTGGTGGCGCACCTGTTGCTCCCATTGATGGCTCATCACCTGCTAAGAACGTAGAGCAGACCGAGGCTCTCGGAGGCAAAGAGGGAGCAAAGGAATCAACCAATACCAAGAAAGCAAGGGAGAGAGTGGCTCAGTCTACCGATCCTACATAAAGGGGAGTCCCTATGATTAAAGTCAAATTCCGCACCCACGATGCGACTCGATACCTTCGCCTCACAGTGGAAGGTCACGCAGGATCAGATACCAAGGGACACGATTTAGTCTGTGCTTCGGCATCTATCCTTGCGTATACAGTCGCACAGGTGGTACAAACAATGGAGCATCACGGTGACCTTAAAGGGAAGCCATGCATTGAATTGAACGATGGTGATGCAACCATTATACTCCGATGCAAGGATGATGATATCTATGCTGAGGCGAGACATACATTCTTTGTAGCCAAGACAGGATATGACCTTCTTGCACACAACTTCCCACAGTATGTGGAACTTAAATCAGTTGGTTAGGCATCAAGCCTTAATATAAACCAAAAGAGTCGCTCACTTTAAGAGCAGAAAGGAAACTAATATGAATAGCAAAATCTTTATCCGAAAGCTCAATCTTCAGCTCTTTGCAGAAGGATCAGGGAGTGATGGAGGCACAGGAGCAGACGGAGCAACGGGCGCAACAGCGACAGCCGCCGTGTCGCAGACAAAGGGCGATAAAACTCCTCTTGAAGGGGGAGCAACACCTGCCGCCGAGGTGAATCAAACCCATACCGAAGACCGCAATGCAACCTTCGAGTCTCTCATCAAAGGAGAGTACAAAGACCTCTACGATCAGAAGGTGCAGGACACTATTCAGAAGAGGCTTAAAGGCACTAAGGAGACTGTGGACAAGTACAATGCCCTCACTCCTACACTTGAAATCCTTGCGAAGAAATACGGTGTCGATGCATCCGATGTAAAGGCTCTCAGCAA
>JAEIGA010000942.1_pt1 | contig 43615 bp, 32 predicted proteins | sample 9270691 | NCBI WGS metagenome assembly JAEIGA01 (sample SAMN17057246, study PRJNA624740) | gut metagenome | biome: biome; isolation source: fecal sample | host: Bos grunniens | place: China: Xizang | collected 2019
GAAAGGAGCATCTTGCCGAGGTTACCGTGGCCAAGACCAACCTGTCTGTTGTCAGCAACTGAACCGGGGATGCAGAATGCCTGAAGGCCGATACCGATGGCCTCAGCAGCCTCGGCAGCCGTTTTTACACCCTTTTTAAGGGCGATGGCAGAACCTACAACATAAGCCCATTTTGCATTTTCAAAGCAGATAGGCTGAGTCTCTTCGCAAGTCTTGTAAGGGTCAAGACCATATTTTTCGCAAATCTCGTTGGCTTCTTCGATAGAACCAATACCGTTTGCATTGAGGGCAGCAAGTATCTGTTTGATACGTCTGTCCTGGCTTTCGAATTTTACTTCTCTGATCATAGTCTTGTCTCCTATTCTTTACGGGGGTCAATGTATTTAACTGCACCAGCCTCTTTGGTGAAACGGCCATAGCTACCGGTAACGGCTTTGAGTGCCTCATTGGCATCTACACCTTTCTTCACCTGCTCCATGAATTTGCCAAGATGAACAAACTCGTAACCGCAAATCTCATCGTTCTCATCCAAGGCGAGGGTCTTGATATAACCTTCAGCCAACTCAAGATAACGAGGGCCTTTGGCCAAAGTACCATAAAGGGTACCTACCTGGCTACGAAGGCCTTTTCCGAGGTCTTCCAAACCGGCGCCGACTACGAGACCACCCTCAGAGAAGGCAGACTGAGTACGACCATAAACAATCTGGAGGAACAACTCACGCATAGCGGTGTTGATAGCGTCGCAAACGAGGTCGGTATTGAGGGCTTCCAAGATGGTCTTACCGGGAAGAATCTCAGATGCCATAGCGGCAGAGTGAGTCATACCGGAACATCCGATAGTCTCAACCAACGCCTCTACAATCACACCGTCTTTAACATTCAAGCTCAGTTTGCAGGCACCCTGCTGAGGGGCGCACCAACCGATACCATGGGTGAAGCCGGAAATATCGGCAATCTCCTTTGATTTTACCCATTTTCCCTCTTCAGGAATAGGTGCAGGTCCATGATTGGGACCTTTCTGTACGCAGCACATCTGCTGCACTTCATGTGAATAAACCATAATTATAATGATATAAGTTTCATAAATAATCGGGATTCAAGACGCACTTGGTCTAAAATCACACAAAGATATAAAACTTTCCTAATTTTTCACCTATTTCAGATAAGCATCTTCAACAACTTTTTGACTTCTTGCCAAAAAATCAGCCAAAGCCTTGCCTTTGAGCAAGCCGGCAGAGAGCAAAGCAAGGTCGCAAACCTGCGCCAAAAGCGCATTCTCACGGGCATAAGCCTCAACTTTCCCCTTCTGCTCATTCTTGGCCGCCTCATCTGCTTCTCCCTCAAGTACGGGCACCTGTGCGGCCTTTTCGGACAAAATTTTCGCCACAAGAGGATGCTGCACATTGACATTGATATTATAGAAGGCAGGCATTTCACCGTAGAAATTCATACCACCGCCCAACGCACTCATTTCGCGATGACGGCGCATAAATTCGCTTTGGGTAATCAACACGGGAGCTGCATTTTCGCCCATATTGACCGCCTGCACATAATATTCATTACCCTGGGGAAGAACCGCCTGGAAAAGACTGCTCATATCCGTCAATTCATTTTCAGACAAATCCACCTTGGACGCATCCTCTTTCTTAATCAGTTGATCGACGCTATCCGCATCCACACGACAAAGGGTGCAATTTTCGAGCTTCTGCTCCAACATATTGACAAAGTACGAATCCAGATGGCAATCCAGCCACAACACATCGTAGCCTTTGTTTTTGGCCGCTTCAATAAAAGAGTATTGGGCATCCACATCGGTCGCATAGAGAAGCACCACCTTGTTATCCTTATCGGTCTGCACAGGAGCTACCGCCGTCTTATAATCTTCGATGCTGAAGTATTTGCCATCCGTGTTTTTCAACAGACAAAATTTCAAAGCGCGATCACAGAATTTCTCATCGCTGAGCATACCATACTCGATAAACAATTTGAGATTATCCCATTTGTTCTCCAGTTCTTCACGCTCTTTCTTGAAGATTTCCTCCAGACGATCGGCCACTTTCTTGGTGATATAGCCGCTGATTTTCTTCACATTGGCATCGCTCTGCAAATAACTACGGGACACATTCAAAGGAATATCGGGAGAGTCAATGACGCCATGCAGCAAAGTCAAGAAATCCGGCACGATATTATCCACGCTGTCGGTCACGAACATCTGATTGCAATAAAGCTGAATCTTGTCTTTTCGCACCTCCATCTTATCCTTGATTTTGGGGAAATACAAGATACCGGTCAGATTGAAAGGATAATCCACATTCAGATGAATATGGAAAAGAGGCTCTTCCGCCATGGGATACAAGCCCTTATAGAATTTGTCGTAATCTTCCTTTGAAAGTTCCGCAGGTTTCTTCGCCCAAATCGGCTCCAGGGTGTTGATGACATTATCTTTGTCCGTATCTACATACTTGCCATCTTTCCATTCCTGCTGCTTGCCGAAAATCACAGGCACGGGCATGAATTTACAATATTTATCCAACAGCATCTGAATGCGTCCCTTGGTCGCAAATTCGCTCTCCTCATCATCAATATGGAGGGTGATGCAAGTTCCTCTATCCTTTTTATCGCTCTCACCCATCTCATATTCGGGAGAGCCATCACAGCTCCAGCGTACGGCTTTCGCGCCATCTTTCCATGACAAAGTGTCAATGCTGACCTTCTTGGCAACCATAAAAGCCGAATAGAAGCCCAAACCAAAGTGACCGATAATGCTGCCAATCTGGTCTTTATATTTCTCCAAAAATTCACCGGCGCTGGAGAAAGCAATCTGGTTGATATATTTATCCACCTCTTCCTCGGTCATACCGATACCGTTGTCGATAATTTTAAGTGTTTTGGCAGCCTCATCCAATTCAATACGCACGCAAAGCTCGCTCAAAGCCTTATCGAACTCGCCCGACTGCGCCAATGCTTTCATCTTCTGCTCCGCATCCACCGCATTGGCAACCAGCTCACGCAAGAAAATCTCATGGTCTGAATACAAAAACTTCTTAATCACCGGGAATATATTCTCGGTGGTTACTCCAATTTTACCTTTGTTTTCCATTTTATATCGTTTTACTTATTCTTAACATCAAATAAGCCCATCGGGCTAACCGACAGGCTCATCATCAAATTATATTCCAAACACATCAGACTGACAATTTGTCAGCCCGATTCGGGACATTTTACTTATACATAAAACGCTTGATACTCATCTTGGGAGTCTTCTCGAAAGGCTCATCCACCACCTCAACTTTGGTAAGCTTGCTATAAGAAGGAAGAGATTTATTGGCAAGAGCCAGCATTTCCTCTAAATAGAGGTCACGAGCCTCGGCATCCAGACCATCCTGTTCAAGTTTAGCTGCATCCAGATATACCAAAGCCACCAATTTGGTAGCACGATCCACGACCACACTCTCCATGACATATTTCTGGTTATTCAATACCGCTTCGATTTCCTCGGGGTAGATATTCTGACCGTTGGAAGAGAGAATCATATTCTTGCTACGACCCTTGATAAAGATATTACCATCGTGATCAATGATTCCCAAGTCACCGGTCTTCATCCAGCCATCCTCGGTAAAAGCAGCCTGAGTAGCGCTCTCGTTCTTATAATATCCGACCATAAGGTTCATACCGCGAGCCTGAATCTCACCCACCACATGATGAGGATCTTCAGAATCAATACGCACCTCGCAACGATCTACTGCTTTACCGCAAGATCTAGGAGCGAATTTATGCCAGTCTTCATAAGCCAAAAGCGGGCCGGCCTCTGTCATACCATAACCCACGGTGTAGGGCAATTTGAATTTCTTGAACCAGCTTTCGACAGTAGGATTCAAAGCAGCGCCACCCATGATGATATACATGACGTTGCCTCCGAAAGCCTTAATCAATTTCTCACGCACCTTCTTGAAAATCACATTGCGAAGAACAGGCACACAAACAGCCACTTTCATCGCCGGTTTATTCAAAGTAGGCAACACGGAAGACTTGAAAATCTTCTCCATCACCAAAGGAACGGTCATCACAGCGTAAGGCTTGATGTCTGCCATAGCGGCAAGCAAAAGTTTCGGAGAAGGTGTCTTGCCCAAGAAATAGATGCAGCAGCCGCCACACAGGGTGTAGATTAACTCAAACATCAATCCATACACGTGAGCAAGGGGAAGCATGGATACCAAAGTATAGCCAAAACGCACAGGGAGACGACTCTGACCGAAGATCACATTGGTACATACGGATGCATATTGCAACATGACACCCTTAGGGGCACTGGTCGTACCGGACGTGTAATTGATGATAGCCAAATCCTCCCAATTGTCTACAGGGAAAGAAACATCTGATTTGCTATAACCATTGGGATATTTCTCGTTAAAAAGCGCATCCCAGTTATCACACGCCTCCTGAATCTCATCCGTTGCGCAGAAAAGAGGCTGGAAAGTATCCAATGAAATTGCCAGACGCAAAGAAGTCATCACCTGTTTGTCCAGTTTCTCCCATTTTTCTTCATCAATAAAGAGCACTTTCGCATCGGAATGATGAACGAGAGAAGCAATACTTTCGGGGGTAAAATCCGCCAAGATAGGAACGGTTACAGTCTCATAGGTATTGGAAGAGAAAAAGGCGATGGCCCAACGGGCGCAGTTTTTACCGCACAACGCGATTTTATCACCTTTGACAGCACCGGCTTTTTCAAAAAGAATGTGGAAGCGGGCCATTTTGGTAGCGAACTCACCAAAGGTAAAGGCCTCGCCCTTGTAGTTACAAAGTGCATGGGCATCCCAATGCTCCTGCACTGAATTTTGCAATAATGATAAATAATGTTGCATAATATTTAGTAGGTTTAGGTCTCCCTCTTTTAAGCAAAGAGGGCTCGCAAAGATACAAAATTTTCCAAAAACATCAACCCCATGGATATGTCGGAAAACAAAAGACCCTATAGTCTTTACTATCTAAAGCATTTTGTCCCATTAAATATATCTTACCATCCTTGATTATTGGATAGTGTAAAAATTTGCCCCCAAACCGAAATTCGCCATTATCTTTGGGAAATTTTAATTCGTCTAAAACAACACCCGTCTTATATTCCAACACAATAATACGCCCCTCGCAATCGTTACTATATAAGTAGTTATTTGATATGGTTGATTCACCAAAGCCAAACGTAGAATTTGAATATATAACCTTACCTGTTTTAGAATCATAAGCCATATATGTTTCCGTATCGTGTTTCAAGAGAATGCCTTGAGCCAGATACAATCCCTCCTGACATTGAAATCCATTATCGACCCGCGTCCATATAACATCGCCAGTAAAAGCATCAATTGCCGCTGTATGAGACGCATCTGTATAATACACAACTCCATTTTCTACAATCACATTACAGATAGTGGCTCTAACTTTACTATCATAAGGTATCTGTTTGCGAAAAATAACAGTACCCAAATTAGGGTTTATAATTGTGTACCTATAATCTTCATCACTTTCACTTATTTTTGTTTCAATAATACCAAAATGCGAAGAGTCGATAATTATTGGTCCATAATTTATTTCATAATCCCCGGAATCATAAATTAATTCCTTTTCGCCATTACTTATATTAAATGCAAATACGAGATGGCCATTTATAACTGAAAAACATCGCTCACCATCATGATATATATTATTTTCTATGTCATACGAATTTGAATCTCCCGGCCATTGATGTTGCCAAATAATTTCTTGACTTTTCAGACTAAAGCAAACCACTGATTCCGATTCTCCGCCTCCAAAAACATTTAGACACGACTTCACTATAACAATATCCTTATCTTGATAAGCTGCAGCATCCCTAAAATACAAGCCATAATTTATTGTAGTATCTTTTGGAAAAATCCATTGTAACTCGTGCGAAGCTGTATTTATTCCACATAAACGACTATCTTCTTTATTGGGAAAAGATCTAATCGTAGTCGGAAAGACAACAATCTTATCATAAATAAGTGCTGGGATTATTCCCCCTGTTTTAATCGCAGATGCAGAACCTATTGGTATACGTACATTCCACTCCGGATTGGGATAATTATCATCTATGTATCCATGATTTGCTTTGCAACAAGAACACATAAATATTATAAGTACACTAATTGTTAGAGTATTTAAACGCCGAACCATAGCTACCATTTTTTAACGCGTTTGTTAATATTTCCTTCATTTTATAATTATTTCCCATTTCCGTATAGGTCTTCTTAAAGATCCACCACCCTGATGTATGTCCATTTAGATTTCGAAGAAGTTACTAATTCTCTGGTAGCCCATATCCACGGCATCATGAATAGAACAAATATACTAAACACTTTCAACCATACCAAAAATATCATACAGACCCTGTGATTGTTTCCTTTTCTTTTTTTATTTTTGCAGATAGAATGAATAAGATTATGAAAAGACCCATTGTTGCGCTGATTTACGATTTTGACGGGACACTCTCTCCCGGAAACATGCAGGAATTTGGCTTTATTCAAGCCATTGACACAACGGCTGAGCGATTCTGGCAAATGTCTGATGATCTGGCGATTGGACAGGATGCCAGCAACATTCTCAGTTATATGAAAATGATGTTCGACGAGGCGCGAAACAAAGGAATACGCTTGAAAAAGGCCGACTTCTACAACTTTGGAAGAAAAGTAAAGCTTTTCCCCGGCGTGATGGACTGGTTCAAGCGAGTACGCGAATACGGAGAACAGAAAGGCGTCATCATTGAACATTATATCAACTCATCCGGCTTGGCTGAAATCATCGAAGGCACCCCCATCGCGGAAGAATTCAAAAAAATCTATGCCTGCTCTTTCATTTATGATGAAAACGGAGAAGCCATCTGGCCGGGCGTGGCCGTCGATTATACAGCGAAGACACAATACCTTTTCAAAATCAACAAGGGAATATTTTCCATGCGTGACACCAATCTGGTCAATGAGAGTCAGGCCGAAGACAAAAAGAGAGTTCCCTTCCCGCACATGATTTATTTTGGAGATGGTGACACCGATGTTCCTTGTATGAAAATTGTCAAAATGTGGGGTGGACACTCCATCGGAGTCTATAACAGCGAAAGTGAGAAAAAGAAAGCGGCAGCCAAAAAATTATTACGTGAAGGCCGCGTAAACTTCATTACGCCCGCCGATTACACCGCAGAGAGCCGCACATTTGCGCTCACTTGTGCGATTATTGACAAAATCAAGGCTGATTACGACTTAAAGGCATTCTAAATGCCCTCATCCGTCTTTTCTTCAGATTGAATTTTAGGAGCACGAGGACGACGGAACTCTTCCATATATTGCTGGATTTTCTGTTCCTCCTTCGCTTCTTGTGCCTTTATGTGAAGAAGTTGCTGGTATTTCTTCTTGCGTTCGCGTTCTTTTTTCTTCTGCTCGCGTCTGGCTTGTTTGATGGAATCGCGTTTATCCATTTCCAGCCACCTTGCCTCCCGTTCCTGTTCGCGTTTGAGACGTTTTTCTTCTGCAGCTTTTCGGCGGGCTTCTCTACGTGCCTTACATTCCGCCTTCTTCTTTTCGCGCAATTCTTTTTTCGTCAAAGGAACTTCAACTTTGGCACTATCGTGACGGGCGACACTATCCTTTTTCACACGCGCAAGGCTATCACTTTTCTCCTTGGCAAGATTAAGAGTTTCTTTTTTAATCGAATCAGCCTTCGCCAAAGAATCCACGCGGGAAAGACTGTCCGACAAATGTTTAGCATGCGTCAAACTATCCGCTTTAGCCAAAGAATCGATACGGGCCTCCCTCGCCAACGAATCGCGCTGACGCTGCTGACGCGCCCTCACCCGTTCAAGAGAGTCGCCGATGGCAATCTGCTTATGAATTCCTTTGATATAACCCGGGAAATACTTTTCGCTATGCGGATAATCCGCCATAGGATGGGCGCTATACGACTTACGTTGCGAGGGGCGTAAATATCGACGGCTCACATCCTCACGACTGCGAGGACGCTTGGATTCATCCCAGTTAAATCCTTTCAATCGCTGATCATCCTTGGTCATCTGGCACACAGGATAGGCATTGCTTTTGGGTGTCTCGAAATAATATACCTTTTCCAAGGTCTCATCCTTGAACGTAGCCGACAGGATTTTTGCCTCTTTGGTATTAACCGTCGCCAATTCGCCATCTTCCTCTATATAGAACAAAGCATTGGCACCGCCCAGACCATCATAACGCTGCAACTGATTATCCTTGAAATAAGCAACACTTTCCGTAGCTTTTATCTGATTGTAATGCAAAGTGTCTTCGCGTATGATAATGAAGGAGTTGGAAATCAGGTTGGCCTTTTCCATGGCCGAGTTATGAATCAGCACATACATACTATCCGCCGTATATTGATGATTCACTTCGTTCCAAATATAAGGAGAAAGATAAAGACGAGCCAGGGAATCAATATCGTTGTATTCCAATGAGTCACAGCTTACCTGCATATTTTTCCTATACAGACGCACATTGCGAATTGCTCTCAAAAAGCCGATTTTGGTGCTATCTTTCGGCGCCATCTTCAAACTATCAGCACCAGTCTTCAAGCTATCGGCCTTTGTCTTCAAGCTATCCGCAACGACTCTCAAACTATCCAAACCGGCCTTCAAACTATCAGCCCCGACCTTCAAACTATCTGTTCCGACTTTCAAACTATCCGCAGGGGCCTTTTTCTCTTCGGGCTGTGCCGCTGCACTCTCTTGCTCCTTTGATTTTTTCTGCGCTTGCAAAAATGCCTCACGGCGCTTGGCCGCTGCAGCCGCACTATTCGGGTCTTCCTCGGCAGCTTTAGCATCTGCCTGCGCCTTGGCCTCCGCAGCTTTCTTTCGCAACTCGCCTACCGGATCCACATTGATACCCTCCAATCGTGCCTGGGAAACCTTTTTAAGCCCATCACTCAAAGCGTAGCGAGGTATGGTATAATAAATCATCGTGTCAGCACCAAACCACAAAGAATCCACTGCTGAAGTACTATCCGGACGAGTCTCAACCATTACAGCCGGGTCTCGATACAGACTGACCATGGATAGAGAATCCCGGTAAACCATCTTACCGGCCAAAGAATGCAGACTACGCGTCGTATCCGTCACTTGAACATTTCCTCGCATGATCAAGTCTCCGCTCGGCTGATAATAGTACAAACTGTCGCACCATCCCTCCTGCTGTTCATTCATAAAATGAACATGGCGGCGGAAAAAGAAAACACTGTCCTTTCGATTATACCAGCCCGCATCCGCAGACAACATATTCTTATCCGACCACACATCCGTAGCATAACCAAAGGTCGCAAAATTGCGCTCGGACTCATATTGCAGACTCGCAGACTTGATAAAAATCGAGTCCGTAAACATATTCACATTGTTGCGAAAATCGAACACCTTCGCTTTGGAATCGTAGGTACCATCCTCACTTTCAATCAATTGACCATCCTTATCACGCATAGATGCTCCACGTCTGAAGGTAGCGACACTATCCTTGGTGTTATAGTCCAGAAAACGGGTGCGCAAGAGATTGTTTTCATCATCCTGCAACTGCACCAGACTACCGCGGAACTGCGCCAAATCCTCATCTACCAGATAAATCAGCTTGTCACTGGTAAGTTGGGTCTGCTCCTGAAGCAATTTGACATGACCAAAAGCATCGATTTTCTTCAAATCGACATACCAATAGGCCGTATCACAAAGAAGATAGGTATTGTTGTGCAAAAACGTCACCTGATTTTCGGGTGTACCGAAAGCCTTGCGACAAGTCGCATTTTCTTTCTCCACCGACTGCAGGCGGTCGGCACGAATCAGACGCACGATACTATCCGCAGGTTCCTGCTCCTGCGCCGTAAGGGCAAGAGGGAACAAGACAAACAGTAACAAGGCAAGGGTGAATGAAAGAACCCTATTTTCTGATTTTATTCGACAACTCACTGCGTTCAAAAGGACAATCCTTGAAAATAGGATCTATGATAATATGCGTTTGTACAATCTTCTCATCCACGAATTTATTGATAGCATCCATGGATTTCTGCTGTTTGGCCATCCCCGAGAGCAAATTATAATCGTGCTCGTAAGTAGCGGGATGGGCAGGAAGGACTTTATCGATTTTGAGGATTTTGTAAACCGTATTTCCGCTACGCCCCTCATTATCCAAAGACTCTACCGGCTTGGAAATCTCGCCCTCTTTCAGATATTGAATGGCAGCATAATCCTGCGGTTTAAGTTTATCGATTTCAAAATACGTAGAACCCGTCGTCGGATCTGACATCTGTCCGCCATTGATGCGGGTAGCCGGATCTTGTGAATAGAATTTGGCCGCCAAAGAGAAGGTCACCGCTCCGCTGAGGATTTCGGTGCGAAGACTATCCAAGGTCTTGTAAGCATTCTCCATATCCTCGGAGGTGTATTCCGGTTTAAGCAGAATATGACGGGCATTGAACATATCGCCTTTTTTCTCTATCACCTGAATGATATGAAAACCGTCGGGCGTCTCCACTATCTGCGACACAATACCGGGTTTGAGCGACATAGCCGCATCCGAGAACACCGGCCAGAAAATAGACTTGGAAGCCATACCCAACTCACCACCTTTGCGGGCGCTGCCGGGGTCCTTGGAGTACAAACGAGCCAAGGTAGAAAAACTTTCCCCTTTGATGATACGGTCACGCAAGGCCAACAATTTTTCTTTTACCGCCAGATTGGCCTTCTCCTTATCGGGATAGATGCAAATCTGACTCAACTGATATTTCGCCGGGATAAGAGGCAGGTTGCTTTTATCCATGGTATCAATCATCGTTCTCACATCCTGGGGGATGATGTCGGGAACACTTTGAGCCACCTGTCCCTGCATCTGTTGGGTCAAGGTCTGTTCCTCTATGCTTTTACGCCATTCCTGACGAAGTTTAAACAAAGATTTTCCGAAATAGTCCTCAACCTCTTTCTCACCGCCCAACGAGGTCTTCACCTGCGCCATACGGTTGGACAATTCATTTTCCACCATATCCTGATTGACAGACAGAGAGTCGATACGCGCCTGCATCAAAAAGAGTTTGGACACCAACATCTGCTCCAGAATCTCACAACGGATGTTTTTCCCTGAAGACAGACCTTGGGCACGCATCATGCTGACCTCCTGTTCGAGTTGACCAATGGTAATCATCTCGTTACCCACAACCGCGACCGTCTTATCAATGATACCGTCGGGATATTTCTGTGCAAAAGTGCTCAATGAGATAAACGCACAGAGCAGACTTACTATCAGTTTATTCTTCTTCATAAATCACAAATTCATTTTTCTGTCGGGCTTGTTCAAGCAAATCCCTTTCAAGATCCAAAATCAATTGACGTCTGCGCATGGAAATCAAGGTCTCCTTGATGGATTCCTGACAGAACTCGATGGGAGCCTGCACACCGGAGCGCATATAGTCAGCAAAATAAATCATATACAGACGACCACTTTCGTCATCGATTTCCGCATAATTTCTTTGAAGACGGGACAGAATCGTACCATAATCCACACCGATACGACGCCCCATATCCACCAGGTTCACCCATTGCTCGGAATAGTCGATATATTTATCCGCCAATACGTATGACAACGAATCCAGCAACATCAATTGAGCCGGTTCATCACTAATCAGCAGGTTTTTCAACTCTTCTTTGTGCGGAGACTCCGTAGAAACACGGAGAATACGGGCTTTGGCGATGGGAATATCCAGCACAAAATCAGCCTTATGCGCCTCATAGTAGGCATTGATTTCCTCCTCGGGAACAGACTGGGAGAGACGTTGTGCGACATAAAGCTGCTCATAACGGTACTTGAGCAAAGAACGTCTGTAACTTTCCAATTCCTCGCTCACATCTTTCTCCGCATCCGACAGCTGCTGCTCGGCAATATCCTGAAAAACATGGTCAGAAGCCCACGAATTGATATATTGCAACGCCATCTGCAAGCTATCCTGAGGGTCTAACCCGGCGGGAATCAGTTTCTCGACCTTACTCTTATATAGCTTATGGTTACCCACTTTTGCCACCACAAAATCATCGTGCAGAACAGAGGAGATAAATTCACAACCGCTCAACACGAAGACAAGGAACAAAAGGGTAATAATCTTCTTACAGGACATATTTTTTATATTAACCTACAAATATAACGAAATAGGAGGATTTTTCAAAAATAAGTCCCCTTGACAGTATCCTTTCGCCTCCATATAGTCATCGAGTTTTTTCAAGATATCGGCATTACGCACCAGTCCCCAAGGGGTTGAATGGACGAAACGAGGCGGCACCTCACCCGCCACACGTTCAATATACAAATCGGGACGAAGACGGCGCAGAATCTGGGCGAAAAAGGCCACGTATTCATCCAAAGTAAAACGTTCAAAATCTTCAGGATACTGGGCAAACTCCTGCTCCATCTGGGTTCCTTTGACAATTTGAAGCTGATGAAATTTGACAGAATGAAGCGGCAGAGCATTGATTTTCTCACAAGCATCCCACATCTGTTGTATGCTTTCCCCGGGCAGACCGAGAATAAAATGCGCGCCCGTCTGTATGCCTCTGCGTGCCGTTTCTTCCACCGCCTTTTGTGCACAGGCAAAATCGTGTCCCCGATTGATACGCTCCAAAACAGTATCGTAACATGATTCTATGCCGTATTCCACAATCACAATGGGAGCCTGTCTGCGCACACCGGCAATTTCCCGTTCCCAATTCCGCATAACCTCTCCCCGCGAAAGAGCCTGCAAATAATCCAACTTCTCATCGTCCACACAATCCGGACGCGTACCGATTACCAAGCCGACAACTGCAGGGTGAGAAAGGGCGCGTTCATAGAGAGTACGCAAACGCTCAAGCGGAGCATAAGTATTGGAAAAAGACTGAAAATAAGCCAGATAATGGCAAGCTTTGCGATAACGGACCTGATGAAACTCTATTCCCTCGTCTATTTGAAGCCACAAATCCTTGCCTGCACATGAATAAGCAGGATGAAAAGCCGCATTATCACAATAGGTACATCCCCCGAAAGACAGGGTGCCATCGCGATTGGGACAACTCATCGCTCCATCCAGCACTACCTTTTGCAAACGCTCTCCATAGCGGGCACGAAAATAGCCCACATAACTATTATAGCGTTTTCCCGAAGGAAAGTGAAAAGGAGTCTCTGACATTGAAAACTAACGTGAATACAAATAATATCGGGCAGAAAGTTTCTTGAAATCCTCCACCTCACCCAGCCACAAGGTCGTTATATCCGAAACTTTATGGCGTGCAGAAAAGAGCAGACGGAGCTGGTCTGTACCGCAACATTTATCAAAAAGTCCCACCTTACGAGAAGGGTTAAGGGCTTGGTTTTCAGGATACAATTCCGCCAAAGCCTGCATAACATAGAATTGGGTCAAGGTGATGCACGCGGCGTCATAATCCGTATAAAAGAACTGTACCCCCTGAATCAATTTTCCTGCACAAGAGCCACTCATCGGTTTATAATGAATGGTACGAAAGGCCGTTCCGGGGATATGATAGGATTGAAGACGTTCCAATAACGCCTCTGCGTCCATCCATTCGGCTGCAAAGACAGAAAAGGGCAAGGTATAACCGATACCAATCTGCAAAAATCCATACAATTCTCCGCACAAGCCGCTGGCGGGATAATTCAACGCCGCATCGGCACTCGGGATATTGGGAGAAGGAAGCACCCAGGGAAGTCCGGTCTGGGAATAGGTCATGTGAGGGTCCCAACCTTCCATTGGAACAACCGTCAATTGACAGGAAATATGAGCCTGGTCGCCTTTCTGGTCGCAGTTCAAACCCTCTTCATTGACAAGACGAGCCAATTCACCGACGGTCAGACCATAGATATAGGGGATTTTATACTGGCTGACAAAAGAAAAGAATCCGGGATTAACCAAACATCCCTCCACTTTATAGCCCCCCAAAGGATTGGGTCTGTCAAGCACCACCACTTCGATTCCCAATTCACCACAGACGCGCATCACAAGTCCCAGGGTGCTGATAAAGGTATAGGAACGAGTGCCGACATCCTGTATATCATACACCATCACATCAATTCCCTGCAACATTTCCGGGCTGGGTTTGCGATAGGCACCATAAAGCGAATAGACAGGAAGTCCGGTTTTCTCATCCTTGCTATCATAGACTTTTCCACCGGCATAGACATCTCCCCTCACGCCATGTTCCGGACCAAAAAGTGCCACCAGATTAACGTCCGGGGCATTTTTCAAAATATCAATGGTGGAAACCAGTTGTCTGTCCACACCGCTGGGATTGGTAACAAGTCCCACACGTTTTCCCTGCAAAATATCAAAGCCTCTGTCACGCAAAACCTCGATACCGGGTTTTACGGCTGCATATAAGGAGCATAAAGGAAAAAGCGCTATAACTAAGACGACAATGACTTTCTTTAACATGACTGCTTGAATTTTTGCTCGATTTGCTGCACCAACTCTTCCGACACGGTGATTTCATCCACCATCTCTGCCAAAAGGACTGCATCTAATTTTTCAAAATCTTCTCCGTGAGGCGTAACAAAATAGCCCGCCATATCAGCACAGCCGGGACTCATCATCAAATGGTCCGCTCCCTGTGAAAAATAATGGTGAGAACGGTGACATTTTCGCAACACCACAATCACCACATAGCGCCCGACCTCCTCCGTCCTATCGTAATAGGCAATCACATTGATTCTCGGCTCGGATTCGCCGGGCTCGACAGGCAACTTATCCAGCAAAGCATGAAACAATTCGTCTGCTTGCTCGGTTGAAGAAGACTCTATCACATAAATTCCCCGATAGAACCCCTCATGAGCATATAAAGCCGCGTGGGAAGTCGCAGCCAATTTCTTATAGCCCCCCTCACGATTTCGCACTAGATTCTCCAGAGGCATCAATCTTTCAGGAACTGCCTGAAAATGATGATGATCCGGCGCCGAGGCCCCGCTGACAGGCCCGTTATAATAAAAACTATAACCCGGGAAGAAATCGCACATAAAAAGCAAATCTTCCAAACGCTCTGCCACCCCCTGTTCCTCGTGCTCGGCCAAGGCGACCACCAGATGACGGGGAAAAATAGGAAAAGGGTTCAAGAGTATATGATAAAATACGCCCTCACGGGTGATAACCGGAAGAAATATCTGCTCCGGAAAACGATGAGCGGGACAAAGGAAACAGGGACGTTTTGCCAGCGAGGCCTTATCCGTACGCGCATCGGTAGAGATAATCCGGTCAGGATTGTATTGTACCTTCACCTGAAAATCGCCTAACGGAAGTTCTTTGGTACGCGCCTTTTCCAAAAGAGTAAAATTGCGGTCTGCCATCGGCCATAGTGAACGTTGGCGTTGTACGAAATCATCCAGCAGAAAAGCAGATTTTTCTTTATAAGAGAGCATAGAGTATCTTTCGGATTTCGTTAAACTCCTGCTCAAAATTCGGCGTCAAAATGCCTTTCCCGGTAGCTTGATCGATTTCTTCAGGCGTCCAGAAACGTCCCTCGTCAATTTCATCCGGATTGGGTTTCAAGGTAAAAGTACTGCCAATGGCAGCGAATACAAACACCATTTCACGGTCATTGCCATATTCATAGATATAGTGTTTGATAGCTATGGGATTGAAACGCGAAAAGCCCAATTCTTCTTCGGTCTCACGCATCAAAGCCTCGTTGATGGATTCACCATAATCCACATGACCGCCGACCGCCGTATCCCATTTACCGGGCTGACAAGTTTTGTGCATACCGCGTTTCTGAAGATATACACGGCCATTTCTATCCAAAATATGAAGATGTACGACAGGATGAAGAACTCCCGAACCCGAATGACAGTATTCTCGGGTGGACATACCTATCACCAAACCATCTTCCTGCACCACCGGAAGCCACTCCTTGCTGGTACGCACCTGTGATTTCTGTGAAAACATCGCATGCGCATCTTCCGCCTTTCGCGCCGGAATGACAGGGGCATAATCCCCCTCGGGGTACAATAGAGTAATCATAATACGATCTTTACAAGGAAGGAAGTTTTTCCTTCGACTTTTCCTTCTACATAAAATACATGTCCATCCTCGGAAGCCGCCATATCTTCACCAAGATAAATATCCAGCTTATCATTGGGCTTGGACTCATGTACGAAATTGATATAGAAGTCTTTGATTCCCTTCTCGGTACAGAGTTCATCGGGAAGTGCATTCATCGCCATCTGTGCATATTTCGTATTGTTCACATGGCCATTCCTATCTATATCACTTTTCATAACGGGATGAACATAAGCCAATTGCATCTGTACGGACGCCGGTATTCTCAAACGAGGGGCACTTTCTTCCACCGCCTTATCCAGACAGATGGTATCCTCACTTTCCGCCACTTCATAATGACGTACCATACTGCGGGTATCGATATTGAGCAAAAGCCAACCCGTCGTCGCCTGTATGATATCTTCCCCATCCGGAGTAGACATTTTGGCATCCCTGCGATAAAACAGCCCACCCTCTTGTCCTCTATGCCAGGTGGAAAAAATAAAATCCTCACGCCATTTCAGGGGGCGCACAAAATGAATATGCAAACGGGAAACCACCCACGCCAGACGCTCCTTTATCAGCTTGTCATAGCCCATATTGAACAGATTGGCATGCAGACCGCCACGATCCTCCAAAATCTGCATAAAATAGGTAGGAGTCAATACATTGTGCGAATCCGTAGAAAAAGAAGGAGCGCACATCGGCTCAACCAGTTTTTTGTTTTCAATGTTCATCATTTGTTGAAGTATTTCAGTAATTCAAGTTGGGTTTCGTTATATAAAATCCTATCCAACAACTCCGGATAGAAGAATACGCCCACATAAAAGAGCGCGAAAAACAATGCGGTCAAAAGAAGCAGAACCAAAACGACTATCCATCCAGAAGAATGAGTGTTTTCTTCCTCCTCTTCCACATAGCCCGTGATGACGCCCCTCGGAATAAGCTCTTCCAATTCTTCAGGCTCCTCCTCTACCACCTCGGGCTCGGGAGTGGGTTCGGGCGTGGATGCGGGCACCGGCTCGGCCGCAGGTGCAGATGCAGATGCGGGTGCAGGTGCGGGTTGCAGCACCTCTCGGGCAGACGCTTCTCTGGATGCTTGCATAGAGAATTTATGAGGCAATTGACTTTTGAGCGAGATAGGACCTAATGCCACCAACTCCCCCGAAACATCCAGATTTTCATCCTGCACAAACAAGATGGAGCCGGAAAGCGTCTTTTTCAATTTTCCCAATCGGGAAAGTTCGACATACCCGTCCTGATTGAGACAATCCACCAGATAATCCACCTGGGCCAGGACTTCGTTTTGGGCATTATTCAGGGAGAGACCTGATTTCTGTGCATAACGTTCATACAAAAGAGAGCCATCGCCCTGACTTTCTCTGAACACGATACGACGATAAGGCGGATGAAGCGTAAAACCCTTGTCTGAAAAAGAGGCCGGAGCGAGTTCGGTCACAAAAACGCCCAGACGCGGCAACATCACTCGACCATTTTCCATGGCGAGCTCGGCAATCAATCCAGATAAGAAGTCCACATTCATACCCATCGTGCTTTGAACTTACAAAGTTAAATTTTAATTAAGAACGACACAAGAAAAATATTCCTCAAAAAGCGCACGCGCACGTTCCAATTGAGCCGGTGTGTTGGTTGGTACCCCTTTCAAGGCATATTCCTGTCCCATGGACTCATATTTATGTACTCCCAAAGTATGATAAGGGAGAATTTCCAACCTTTGAAGCATCTTATAATCCTTGAAATGTTCTGCCAAGGCTCGGATATCTTCCTCAAAATCACTTACGCCGGGCACCAATACATATCGAAGCCAAAAAGGCTTGCCCTGTTCTTCCAGCCATTGAGCGGTAGCCAATGTCTGCTGATTACTCCTGCCTGTCAGGTCCTTGTGGCGTACATCATTGATTTGTTTGACATCCAAAAGCACCAAATCCACTTTGGATAGCAAAGTCTCAACAGCCGGATTCCACACGCCGCCGTTGGTATCCAGGCAAACATGAATACCCTGCTCGTGAAGATCATCCACCAAGGAAATCAGTTCTTTGGCTTGGGCACTCGGCTCGCCGCCGGAAAAAGTCACACCGCCCTGCGTGCCAAAAAAGGGCTTCTGATTGATGGCCATCTTCACCACCTCATCGTTGTCAGTCGCCACTCCGCCTTCAAACGCAATGGTATCGGGATTGGCACAATAGAGGCAGCGGAAAGGGCAACCTTGTAGAAATACGACGAGCCGCAAACCCGGCCCGTCGTATGTTCCCATTGATTCGTAAGAATGTACTTTAATCATGAGTCTTGCAAATCCTTACAATGCCTCGTGGAAAGTACGAGCAATTACCTCCAACTGATGTTCGCGGCTGAGTTTGGTAAAGTTCACTGCATAGCCGGATACACGAATGGTCAGCTGGGGATATTTCTCAGGATGCTCCATAGCATCTTCCAACATCTCGCGATTCAATACATTCACGTTCAAGTGGTGAGCGCCTTTGGTGAAATAACCATCCAAGAGCGTCATCAAGTTGTTGAGTTTTGCCTCATCGGTAGGGCCCAAAGATTTAGGCACGATAGAGAATGTATTGGAAATACCGTCTTTGGAATCGTAGTAGTCCAATTTTGCCACAGATGACAAAGATGCAATGGCACCGTGGGTATCACGACCATGCATGGGGTTGGCGCCGGGAGCAAAGGCAATACCTTTGGCACGGCCGTCCGGGGTAGCACCCGTCTTCTTACCATACATCACATTGGAAGTAATGGTGAGCAATGAAAGGGTCGGCTGTGCGTTCTTATAGACAGGAAGCGCATTCAATTCGGTATTGAAATACTGTACCAACTCACGGGCAATGCGGTCTACACGATCATCATCGTTACCGAATTTAGGATAATCTCCCTCAATGGTAAAGCTGTCGGTCAAGCCGTCTGCATTGCGATTGGCAGTCACTTTGGCATATTTGATAGCAGAAAGAGAGTCAGCGGCGATTGAAAGACCCGCCACACCATAAGCCAAGTTAATGGTCGGGTTGGTATCGATGAAAGCCATCTGGGACTTCTCGTAATCATATTTATCGTGCATGTAATGGATGATGTTCATCGTCTCATTATAAACACGGGCTACCTCGTGGAGTACCTTCTTATAGTTAGCCATTACCTCATCGTAGTCAAGCACATTGCTCTTCAAGGCCTTGATATTCTCCATCATCAAGGTACCCGTCATTTCGCAACGGCCGCCATTGAGGGCAAGCAACAAGGCTTTTGCCAAGTTGGTACGGGCGCCGAAGAACTGAATGGCCTTACCGATGGCCTGATAAGACACGCAGCAGGCAATACCATAGTCATCACAACCACGAGCCTTACGCATCAAGGAGTCGTTCTCGTACTGTACGGAGCTGGTATCGATGGAAACCTTGGCACAGAAACGTTTGAAACCCTCGGGGAGTTCGGGATGCCAAAGCACCGTCATATTGGGCTCGGGGGCAGGACCGAGGTTGTAAAGGGTCTGCAAGAAACGGAAAGAAGTCTTGGTTACCTTGTGTTTACCACCGGTAAAACGGCCTCCGATAGACTCGGTAATCCAAGTCGGGTCACCCGCGAAGATATCGTTGTAGGACTGCATACGAAGGTGACGCACCATACGAAGTTTCATGACAAACTGGTCGATAAGCTCCTGCGCATAAACCTCGTCGATATTGTTGTTATCCAAATCGTACTGGATAAAGATATCCAAGAAAGATGAAACATTACCCAAGGACATGGCTGCACCATCCTGCTCTTTCACAGCAGCAAGATAGGCCATATACACCCACTGAACGGCCTCACGGGCACTTCTTGCGGGACGGGACAAATCCAAACCATACGATTCACCCAAGACCTTGATTTCGTTCAAAGCACGAATCTGATCGGCCACTTCCTCACGAAGTCTTATGCGCGCCTCAGTCATAGGACCATTCAAATGTTTGAGGTCCTCTTTTTTGGCCTCAATCAAACGATCGATACCATAAAGGGCCAAACGACGATAGTCACCGATGATACGACCACGAGAGTAGTTATCAGGCAGACCGGTCAAGAAGCCGAGGGAACGGTATTTTCTGATTTCGTCAGTATAAACATCAAACACACCGTCGTTGTGTGTTTTGCGATAGTGAGTAAAGATTTTCTTTACTTCAGGATCGAGTTCCACACCATTTTCGGCGCAAGCCTTGGCAACCACTTTCCAGCCACCGAAAGGTTTGATGGCACGACGAAGCAACTCATCAGTCTGCAAACCGACAATCAACTCATCCTCCTTGTCAATATAACCGGCAGCATGAGAGGTAATCGTAGAAATGGTCTTGGCATCAATAGAACGAACGCCACCGTTTTCTCTCTCCTCATCCAAAGCAGCAAGACATTTCTTCCAAAGACGCATGGTACGCTCGGTCGGTCCCTGCAAGAAAGAAGCATCTCCGCTATAAGGGGTTATATTACAATACACAAAATCCGCCACATCGATTCTGTGGCTCCATCTTCCGTCATTAAATTTTTCTAGCATATTTTTTAATTTTATCTTATTTCTTAAAAAATCTCTTTTTATTCATAGGGAATGGTCTCCACACGGACAAAATCCTGCACAAAAGAAGGATTGTTGTATCCCACCCAAGTCATGGAAGACTCGGTCAAGTCTTTGACATAATACATATCCGACCATTCCTTGTCTTTGATGCTGTCTATGCCACGGATGTACGTACCCACCGTCGGCTCAACATAGAAGGTAAACGTACCCTCATCAATGTTATAACCAGCCGGTATGGAAGTCAAATTCTCCCAAATCGTAAATTTGTTCCCACTCATTTCAAAACGAATGTAGAAATAGGTATCCCCTGCAAGCGGAGTGCCATTGATGGACTGCAACATCCAATTTCCATTCAGATTGCTCGCATTGACCTGCAAGGGCGGTGCAACAGGCGTTGCTTTCTGACAAGAGAACAACGCAAGCATCATCACACAAACCAGTCCCAAATTTTTAAATAAACGTATCATATCCATAAATCTATTCTTTCTGCTCGGAGACCACCCGTACCGACAAAGACAATACCGCTGAAGGTTGGTCATGGTCATCCGTATAAACAAACACGCGTCGCACAAAGCCACCGACGTGCCCTGCGGGCGTATATTTCAATGTGATGACAGCCCGCTCGCCAGCTTTCACCACCGACTTGTCACACTGTGCCTGCACACAGGAGCAAGTCGTTACCATTTTTCGCACCAACAAGTCTTTCGTCCCCTTGTTTACAAAACTGAAAGCAAAATCCTTGGGTGCATCGCTTTCGTTCATCACGCCCGCATCCCATGCGATGCGTTCAAAACAAAGGGTCCTGGCATTTTCTGCCAAAGGCGGCCGTGCCACGCTGTCCAAGCGTTCTTTCGGAACAATTTTCATCTGCCCAAAAGCCGTCACAGGGACCAACATCAGGCAAAAAAGCACAATGGCACGAACCCTACGCATCCGTTACAACCAGCCCTCGCCGGTACTTGTCAAACGAACACTGATGACAAAGTCCTGTTTCTCGTTGCCGAGGGTAATGCTGGCCTTTGTCTGTCCCACCGCTTTCGCAGTAATCTTCACACGTTTGCTTGCCGCATCATACACAGCTTCCGCAACAGAAGGATCGGCGACAGTCAGGGCAAATGCACCCGTTGCACCAAAATAATCGGAAGGACGCAAATCACGCGTGGTCCCCTTGACCAAAGTCACATTCGGGAAGCTCAGGGTCGGAGCCGAAGAGCCATCAATGGCTGCCAACAAAGCCGCTGCATCCACCATACCCGTACCCATCTTACCCTTGTAAGGAGCCAAAGGAGTCAGATTGGGATGATTGGTATCCATTTCCGTCACGTATTTGTACCACTTTTTCTCCTGTGCAAACACATCATCGGAGAAAGGACGGGCCGAATTGTGCAAAAGATCAATGAACTCCTTCGCCTTGAAATGTTTGCGCTGTTCCAAAGCGTAAGAAAGTCCCAATGCCACGACGCCAGATACGTGAGGACAGGCCATGGAAGTTCCCTCCATATAACCGTATCCCGCAAAGTTTCCAGGCAAATCTACGACCGTAGAATCACTGCGCCAGATGGGAATGGTCGAAAGGATACAGCCGACAGAGCCCATATTCTTACGAACAATCACGCTGTCTTTTGCCAGCGGAGCAAACTCAAAATAATAATCCTGATCACCGCCCGGTGCCGCAATGGTCGTACCTTTTCCGTAATTGGTATAGACAGCAGGTGTGTAGTCACCGGCAAAAGCGGAAACAGAAACATAGTCCTTATAAGCCGCAGGATAAGCAGAAGCGGGCGCTCCCTCATTACCGGCAGCGAAGATAGCGATACCACCATCAATCACGCCTTCCGGAGATCCGGCACGGGTCACAAAGTAATCCAAGGCTCGTTTCTCCAAGGGGTTGTAAACTTCCCACTCTTCGTCTGTGCTGAACTGGGGCTGCCAGTCATAAGGGTTGGCGGCACCGGAAATATAACCCCAGCTGCACTGCAAAATCACCGCACCGTTGTCAGCGGCATATTTGATAGCACGCACTTCATCCAGCAAGGTACCGGCATACATTCCGTCAAAAATCTGACAAGACATGATGCGCACACCACTATCGGGAGAGCCATCACCACCGGCAATCGATTTAACTCCCTCGTTGTTGTTATTGCGGGCGGCAATCACACCGGCCACGTGGCTTCCGTGTCCACTGTCATAGCGGCCGTTGGTCGTCACCAAACCCGTCTGTTTCACAAAGTTATAACCATGTTTGTCACCGGCATAACCATTGCCGTCAGCATCGGTCGTAGAGCCAAAGACCTCACCGGGATTCACCCACATGGCATCTTTCAAATCCGGATGGTTCACATCGACACCCTCATCCAAAACAGCCACGATGATGGCAGGATTACCCGTGCTTTTCTTCCAGGCTTCTGCCACATTGACATCCGCACCGGGGAGAAATTTAGTGGGAGCCCCGCTTTCCTTATTGGTCAAGAATGACTCCAAGGAGCCGTCATTGGACATATTCCACTGCAAAGAATACAAGGGATCGTCACCGGAAACAGCATTCAGACCGGCCAACAATTCCTGGGTCAAAGGAAGGGCTTTCTCTTCGGAAGCACGTTTGAGGGTTCGGTTATAGCCCACACGGCTCACCTCGCCCAAACGGGACAATTTAGCCGCCACCTGTTCCACATTTTGCTCCTCACCAAAACGAACGACATACCACAAATGCAAACCACACTCACGGGTACGCGCCTCATTTTTAGCATCATAAGGGAAGACACGTTCAATTTCATAGCCATCCACCAGTGAGAGAATTTCATCGACACTGGGAATGCCGGAACGCGTGGCAGGAGCACCCATGCCAGACTTCACCAAGCCTGCATTCTCAATTACCTCCCTGACGGAAGCATCAAAGCATACGAGCAACTCGCCGGGCACGACATCCTCGGAACGGAGCAATACATCCTGGGGCTCGTTCTGGGCGGCAGGACCTTCCTGCATCGTACAAGCGACACCGACAAATGCCGACACAAAACACATTAGAAATATCTTGGATAGAACTCGCATCTGACTATTCCTCCACAAAGTTTTTCGGGTTGTTCTTCTTATTGATAAACAACTCATCATAATAATATTGCATATTGGTAGGGGCATTGCTAAAGCCAGCAGGCGTGTGATTCCTTGCCACACCATCCTGAAGCCATACCAATGATTCGGGAATCCACAAATCCAATTTGGGGTGATACAAAAGCCATTGGGGCAACTCACCATACAGACGATTCAAGTTGATGGACAGCGCAATGGTACTGGGCATTACCTTGGCAATGTTGTGATCCTCGTAGAAAGTATTGTCCACTGCAATAGAATCCTTGATACAAGGGTCATTGCTGCGCCAATATTCCACTTTTCCGTGAGCGGCCAACAAAATGGAATCAATTTGCTCATCGGAAGGCAACTCTCCCTGAAGGTAGTTGTAGGAAAGACACAAGGTGTCGAGTTTATTCCAAGTGAGCAAACGCACAGGGAAGCCCTCTTCGTCCACAAAACCACCAATATTTTCGCGTTTATCATTGCCGAGGTCGCGCACGGTATAGCGAACGTTACCATTGAGCATCAAAGCCCTTAAATTCGGGAAATTCTCAGGTGTCAAGACCTCGGGGATGCGTTGGAAGTTATTCGCCTCCAGACTCAGATATTCGAGGTTCTTCAAATTCTTGATATCCTCATGTACGCTGCAAAGTCCATACGCACCGATTCTCAGACGCTTGAGCTGGGTCAGTTTACAGATATAAGGACCACAATCCAAATCGTTGAGCAAGAAAGTGTTGGTATTGCCGTAGAACGACAACTCTTCTGCAGCCGTCAAGTACTGTACCACATAAGGAAGGGGTTCTTTGGTCGTAAAGGCAGAGAAAGAAGCGGAACGCACACGGCCATTTCTTTCATCCTTGGTTTTCCAGACCTTGATACCACTCCAGTTTTCCAGACGCTCGGAAGTCTCCAAAGGATCCCACACACCCAAAGCACGATGGATGGCCAAAATAGCCAGGGAGTCACCGCGAACGGTACCAATCTCGATTTCAGGCGCTGCGCGTTGCACGATGTTCAATGTATCGTGACGTCCCATCTGCACGGTCTTGACCGGTTCGAACTGCACTTTTGCAATGCGTTCAAAAGGCACATAACTGGTTTCCCAATCAAAATCGACCACCACCTCACGCGGACGGGCGTTACGGTCCAACACGAGATTAGACTTCTTGTACTTGAGCCAACTTTCCGCATCCGAAGGAATCTTCACATTGAAATCGACATTGGCTTTGATGCGAATCTGGAAAGAACGCTTGCCATAATCGGCATAATCGGCAATGCGGACCGGCTCGGGATTATCCATCACGATCTGGTAATCATAGCCCTTCTGAACAATCTTAAAACTGCGGCTCTCGGAACTGCGGGTGGTGATGAACACCTCGCCCTCGCGGGACTCGTTCCACTTCAAAGTAGAGTCAATCAACACCTTGCACTCAACAGAGCCACGTCCGTTGGCCGGAGAAACGGTAATCCAAGGCTGCTGGGTACTGGCCACCCAAGATTCGCCGACATTGACATTGAGGGTACGCACACCGCCTTCGGGGCCAATCTCAAGCACATCGGTATCAAGGGTAAAATCCACGACCTGCTCCTTCATACAAGAGAGCGAAAGGAGCGCCAAGGCCAAGAGGAAGAGTTTACTATATAATTTTTTCATCGTCATATCCTCCTATTTCATGATACTACAACCACGGATGTCCTGTGTCTTGTCATAGATCAGGTAGTAAGCACCGATGGAATATTCATAACAAATATTGGACGCATCAAAGACAATTCTCGGGTTGTCACTGATTTCCAAATAATAACAAAGCGGAGAAATCGTATCATCGATTTTACCCAAATCGTTGGAGCCGATGTACAATCCACGCAATCCCGTGTGCTGGTACACACCGGTCGGCCATTCCGACAAGCATCGCTCGCCGGCCGCATTACGCTGACCGCGAATACCATAGACCGTCAAGCCCGCGCAATCGAAAGGTTCATACGGGAATTTAGAAAAAGCGTTGTAAGAAAGCTCCAAGCCATAGAAATACGGCATATTGACCGCGTTAAAGCTGCGGGGCAAATCTTTCAAATCGTTGTAAGAGAAGTCCAGGGAAACCAAATACTTGACATTCTCACCGATAAAGGCAGAATCCGGAATTTCTTTCAAGCGGCAGCCACGCATGTTCACATACTCAATCTGAGATTTGGAACGGGCAAACTCAATCGGATAGGTCTCAATCGGGTTGTTGGTCATGGTCAAAGTATTGACCTTGATACCCTTGTAATCCTTGCCATTCTGTACTTTGGTAATGCGATTGCTGGAGAAATCCACAGAACTCATCGTAAAGAGGGACTTGGCGGTGAAGATGTCGGGCAACTCGGTCAGGAGGTTGCCGGCGAAAGAAAGGGTCTCCACATCATCCATGCCACAGAACTCGCCTTTGGCATCTACGGGAATCTCGGTCAGACGGTTGTGATCCAGGTACAGCTGCTCCATGACAATGTCCGAACCAAAAGGATACACTTTATCAATCTTGTTGTTGGAAAGACTCAACAGACCCAGACTCTTGAGATTGGAAATACCAGGGGTTACCTCTGACATGCCGCACTCATTCATATAAATCATCTGCAAAGTCTTGTAGCAGCAATGCTGTCCATCATCTTCCACACCATCATTGTGAGCCAGCAAATACAGACCGTAGTCGGCTTGGTTACCAGCGGTGCCATCGTGGCGGACATAAGGAGAAGACTCCTTGCCCCATTGGGGGTTGCTGGAAAGGTTTACCTGCACCAAAGCCGGCATATTTGCAATGACTGCCGGGAACTGCTTCATATTGGGCAAGTTATAGATTTCCAAATCGGTACAGCCTTCCAACTGTGCAAAGGAGGCAGGCAAGCTCTCCAAAGTACTGTTAGCAATGGTAATTTTTTCCAGACTCTTCAAATTGCCTATGCTCTCAGGCAAGGAAGTCAGACCGTTGACAAGGTTGCCAGGATTGGTATCCATCTTCTGAATTCGCATCAGGCCCGTCGCAGGGTCAATGATTTCAGACTCCTTGAGATGATCGTACATCTGAATTTCCGGAATGCTGACACCCTTTTCTTTCATGGCCCTGGCGATGGGCTCGGAGAATTGGGTAACAGGGTGAATCTGAGCCATGTATGCACGCGCTCTATCCATTCGGGACAAGGTGCTGGGTGCATATTGTTTAGACTCGTAAGTATAGAGGTTGGTGTCGTTGTGGGTGCCCAGGTAAAGTTCCACCAACTCGGTCAACTCACCCAAAGCATCCGGCATCGCACCAGAAAAGCCAAAATTACTCAAATCAATCAGTGCCACACGGCCATTGGCGTGCAATTGGACACCGGGTTGATCACCCCAAAGGTCACAATCTTTGTTGAAGTTCCAGTTGGTACCGGAAGGGAAATTCTCACCGATATAGTACCAATTTTCGCCATCCAAGGCCTTCCAGATTTCATACAAAGCATAGTAATCCTTGATATAGGGGTCTGATTCCCGCATGGTAATCGGGACATCCACCTTGCTTGTTTCGTTATCCTCAACGGTAAAGGTACAAGACTTGGGGGAAGGATTCATTTCCAAGAGTTTCTTGGACTCATTGAAAACGCTGTACGAGCGGAGCACATACTTGCCCGCACGCAAATACAAAGTTGTATCACAAGCGATGGAAGAGACCATATAGCCATCTTCCACATCGTCCGTTTCATCAAAATGAATAGAAAAATCCGCCGGGAGTTTCGTAAAGGAAATCTGCTGGCGAATGGTTTCGTTATACAGCGTCAGATCGACATACGAAATTTCATCAAAGGTATAAACCTCTGATTCTAATCCATCTGCCCTCGTCAGAGGGGTATCTTGAAAATCCGACAAGTCCTTGACAAGGTTGAAACGCACGCTGCCACGCTCATACACGTCAGCCGTAACATCGTGCACACACAAGCCACCTGCCACAATCTCAAAAGTTCCGGCGCCATGTCTCTCTTCGTACACCTCGTTGTCCATCTTGTCATACAAAACAAAGGATAGGAGCGAGTATTCACCCACCAACAATTTCAATTTTTCGGAACGAATACCAAACTCGGCATTCTGGGCATCTGCATACGAGAACGTCAGGGTCTGATAAATCAAATCATCCCCATAACCCAATGTCACCTTAATCTTTGTCGCGTCCTTAAGGTACTCCAAAGGATCATTACCAATCGCCTTGGTACCCGGATAGGAGGCCTGCTTATACAACTTGAACTGTACATACCCGTAATCCTTCTCCCACAAGCTCTTCTCTTCCAAACGCGTACAAGAAGAGAACAGGGACAAGAGGAAACATGCCAGACAAGCGGAAAGTCGTAGAAATTTCATATTCTAACTGCTCTGTAACGAAATTTTTCTGTCTTTTTTTTCAAAAATATCCCGGGTCAGGGGCAGACAGAGCCCCTGACCGAGGAATTAAAAACTTATTGACGTGTACAAATCAACACGCAATCTACTGAAGAAATGCTTGAGCCAAAGAGGAAGCAATCCGTCTCACCAGCCTGTGACATGTTCACCATGATCTGTTTGCCAGCCTCATCCATCTGCTCATAAGTCAACCACCAGGTAGGGCTTGATGACTCATTGAAGTAACTTGCACCCCACAAAGGAGCAGCAGGTACATTGATCATCGCCATCTGAGGATATTCCTGCGTGTAAGTCAACTTATAGTGAGGAACGCCGGCCATACCAATCGGAGAAACACCCTCGTATTTTTCCAAAGTAGCACCGCTTACAAAATCAGGGTATGCAAAGCTGATCAAATCGGCAGCACCGCCACTAACTGCTTTGTAATCAAGGTAAATGGCAGCAACCATGTCCTCGCTCTCACCGGTAGTCGCAACAATAAGACCTTTCAAATCTTCAGCCGCCTCAAAGGTAAAATAAGAACCATTCATAGACATACCAAGTTGCAATTTGGTAGATACCACGCCATTACCTACACTTTCCATAAGCGGCTCCTCATAAAATTTGAAGTTCCAGATGCTGGCAGTAGAGCTGAGACCAAATTTGCCGTTGGCATTGGCCACAAACAATTTGTCATCGGTAAGACCCAAGCCACCGGCAAGCAACATATAGCTTTCGTGGCTCATCGGCATATTCTCAATGGTTGCATCACCCTCTTCGATGGTAAACATGCTTAAAACAACGGGCTCCTTGGGAGTACCTGTCTGAAGCACTTTGGTCAAAAGGCAATCCTCAAAATCAGCACTGAATGCCTCACCCGCGCCTGCATTGCTAACCCACTGATTGAACTTCGGAGTATCCTCACCGGAAACAAAATCCAAACGAGCCTGAGGAATGGCAAGTACATATGCATAGCGGTCCTCACCCGTGTTGGGCAACATGGCAACAGCAATTCTCGTTTTGCAGAACAAAGAAGAATTGTCAGTCTTCACATTGATCACACCGAAAGGATAGGTAAACTCACCATGGCAGCTCGCGCTCCAAAAGTTACCGTCATCCAAACCGGCCAAAGCAAAAACAAGGCTTCTATCTACGTGGGTCACGTTGATAATCAAGCTGTCGCTCTGCTGATCGTAGAAGTTGTATACACCTTCCTTGTCGAATTCACCTTTGTCGTAGCTTACCTCCATGAAAGAAGACAAGTCAGGCATCTGCACATCCAAAGTAGCAACCACCTCATCGGAATTGCGAACTTTGAATTTGATCGTACCTTTCTCCAAAGAGGTCATTTTGTTCAAGTTAGCCTCAAGCACAACGCCACATTGGCCGCGTTTGCCCAAGTCAACACCAGACATCTGCTCAACGGCCAACCACTCGGGAGTTTCCAACTCATAGGCAAAACCTGCATCAAAAAGAACAGGCATAGAATAACCATAAGTAGCGTCCTCAATCAAGGTCACGGTCGTTGCAACAGCAGTGGTATCGAAATCAAATCCACCTTCCTGTTTGTAAGCGAATTTGCCGTCGTTAACTTTACAAGCATAAGTTTTTACAACCTTCTCTGCTTTCTTCAAAGTAAGCGTAGCAATCACTTTGCTCTCACCACCCATCTTCAAGGTTACATCACAAACAATGTCCTTGTCGAAATCGGCCTCGTCAGAAACACCGATTTTGATTTTGTAAGAACCGGCTTTACCAGCCATCTTATTCAATCTATTACCGCCGTTTCCCTCAATCCAGAAATAAGAAATAGTACTCTGGGGCACAGTAAGTTCCCAGTCTTGGTTTGCCTCAAATTGAACGGTCTTTGTAGCCGTCATGTCACTGTCAGTGATTACCTGCTCGGGGAAAGAAGGCGTAATCGTCTCTTTCTGTGCACAGGCAACCATTGCAATTGCACCCAGGCAAAGGGCTGCTGATTTCCAAAAATTTTTCATAATGATTAAAATTTAAAATATATAAAGTTAAAAACCTTCGCGTTTGATACGGTCAGCCTCTTCGTCGCTGACCCATTGCATTACATTGTAAAAATGTCCGACGACGCCATACTCCTCCACATAGATTTCCGTCCAAATATAGAGGTAGGCACCGCAAGGATAGAAAACGGACTCCGCCAAATTGCTACCGGAAACCATCAATTTATCGCCCCAGTCGCCATAAGCGGTTCCAAAGAAATAACCCTGGTCGGATGCGACCTGATATTTATCCATGCTCACGCGCGGAGTCAGCAGGTCGTTGTCGTCAAAACGAATGATGACATCATAACCGTCGCGCAACCAGTCACGGCAGATGACCGCGTTGGGAATGGTCGGATGCTGCTCTGTATAAATCAGGCGGTTGTAGTCGCCCGTCTGGCTATACTGTGACAAGAACATGGAAGAAAGTACGCACCAGCCGGTAAAGTCCTGAATACGGAAAGGGCAAGACTTCATCAAAACCGCTTTCGTGCGTTTGCCATATAAAGGCATTTCCAAGGCGTCATTTATCACGAGCTGGAGGGTAAAGGAGGGAAACTCCTCATCTACAATGTTGTCATAATAACCCTGCACCATCACATCGGCACGCGTCTGACCGGCCTTGATGGTCACGGTATTAGACAAGAGACGATAGTGACGCATTTCAATCGCCGTACTGGAAGAATCAACCACCTCTACACCGAATGTACGGTCATAATCGCATACGACCGTGGAAACAACGGGAATTTTGAAAATATCGGCTTCGCGCTGCACCGCATAAGTAGATGCCGTGTCGGCAAACATCACATACTCCGGCCCGGAATAAGTAATATACTGCTCCTTACAAGAAGGAATCAAAGTACACAAGAGGCCAAAGACCAAAATATATTTCGAAATGTTCTTCATCATCATTTTAGTATTTGTTGCTTTCGTTGGGTTGAACCTGCGAGCCGGGCGCCTCTATTTCGTGTTTGGGAATAGGCCATACGAAACGGGGATCCTTGGCATCTATCTTCAATTTGCTACCTTCCTGTTGAACAGATGCCTGCGGGGTGCGTTCAAAGCCCTTGCCCCAGCGTTTCAGGTCATTCAGACGGAAGCCTTCCATATACAATTCGCGCACGCGCTCTTGCTCAATCACGTCCAACCAATTATCAGCGCCGACAGTAACGGTGCTACCCCCTGTCGCATAACGACTGGCGCGCAAGGTATTCAAATCGGCGGAAGCCTTGCTGTATTCACCCTGGTTGCAATATGCCTCGGCGCGAATCAGGTACTGCTCTGCCAGACGAATCGGCTTGGGCATGTTCACGTGGAAGATATTGTACGAAATCAGACTTTGGTTGCCATAATACTTAATCAGCAAAGGCCAGCTCAACTGGTGGGGATAGCCTGTCTGCAAATTCGCAAAATACGCGTTATAACGGGCGTCACCTGAACCGTAGAGATTCAACACCCATTGTGCGGGAACAAAATCAGGATAATAATTGACAAAATCCGTAGTAAAGTTCAAGAAATTCTGTCCCAAAGCACCGCCGTATGAAGTTGCAGTATAGCCGACGCGCCAAATCACTTCATAACCCGAGTCATAAGCCCAAAGATAATCGATTTCGTTCATACCGTCTCCCACATTGTAAGCGGCAGAAGAAAGTAGAAAGGCCTCATTTTTAATCAATTCCGTAGCATAACTGATGGCGGTGGACCAGTCTTTCATAAAGAGCGCCACGCGGGCACGAACGGCTTGGGCGGCTGCGCGGGTAAAGAAGGCCGCATCATACTCATCCAACTCCTCATCCAGCAATTCAATGGCGCGCTCCAAGTCTGCAATCACCTGCTTGTAAGAGTCTTTAAGATTGGCACGTGTCACGGGCTCCTCCTTGAAGTAAGACAAACGGAGCACCACACCCAACTGCTGTTCGGCTTTGTCTGTATCGTAAGCCTCGCAGAAGCACTTGATCAGCTCTGAATAAGCCAAACCGCGTGCGCAATAAACCTCTCCGGTGTAGATGTCCAAAGTCTTGATATCCGCATCGTTGGTCATTTTCTTACGCAAGGCCTCCACCTGGTCAAGATAAAAATTACAACGACCGATCACGGTATAAAGTCCTGCATAGACAGACTCGAAACGGCTCTCGGTAGAATGGAAATTCCATTGATAAACCTGGCTGTCAGCACCGGAGTTACCCTCCACGGCCAATACCAAGTCTGACTGAATATCCGGGGTCAAAGTCAATGAACCACTGTACAGGCCGCTGCCCATGTAAGCCGTATAAATTCCGGTTACAATCTGCTCGGCTCCGGACAGAGAGGTCATCGCTTCATCCTCCAAAATCGCATCCTGCGGGGTCTTCTCCAGACAAGATGTCAAAGGGAGCAGACACAACAGAAGGAAAAGTGTCTTTTTCGCCATATATATATAATAGGTATATCTTCTCATAGTCACTCCAGATTAAAAACTCAAATCCAAACCAAAAGTAAATTGACGGGACATCGGATATTGTGCCGAATACAAATTGCTCGTTCCTTCAGGGTCAAGACCGGAGAAAGGAGTCACTGTAAAGAGGTTTTGCGCCTGTCCGTAAATACGCAAGCCCCTGATTACCTTCGTCTTTTTCAAGAGTTCCGCCGGCAAAGAGTAAGACAACATCAAGTTTTTCAGACGCAAGAAAGAAGCATCTTCGAGCAAACGGCTGTCAAACTCGGTATAGACGCCGTGACGGGGAATGTCGGTAACATCACCCGGCTTTTTCCAACGATTGAGCAGACGACGAGACTGGTTATAGGTTGCAAAACGTCCGTTGGATTCGTCAAAATAACGGTCGTTGTTGATCATCCAACGATCTGCCACCCAACTGAATTGGGCACTCAAACTCAAACCTTTCCAAGTCAAAGCCGTACCAAAACCACCCTGCCAGGGAGCAATGTAAGATTTCCCAGTCATGACTTTGTCTTCATCACGCAAGATGTTGGTGATATTGCCATTCTTGTCATACCAAAGCGCATCACCATTGGCGGGATTCACACCGGCAAAGCGGTTGATATAGAACTCACCCGTAGAGTGTCCGACCACCAATTTTACACTGGTGTTGGCATTCTCATACTCGTTCACACCATTGTACAACTCCGTGATGGCGTTGTAGTTATAGGATACGTTGGTATTGAAAGTCCAAGAGAAATCTTTATACTGAACAAGCGTCGTATTGAGGTTGAGTTCCACACCGCGGTTGACCATCGCACCGACATTGTCCCATTTGTAACCAAAACCATTGGACTGGGCGTAAGACAAAGGAACGCGCATCAACATATCGCTGGTTTGCTTGTTATACAACTCCAAATCCACATTCAAACGACCCCAGAAGCCAAAATGAAGGGCGAAGTTGGTCGTCCAAGTGCTCTCCCAGGTCAGGCTTTCGTTACCCGGCTGACGCGGCGCCATACCGGCATTGCCAATATAATCCAAGCCGCCGGATACCAACGCGAGGTGTTCGTAATTGGGAATTTCCGAGTTACCTGAAGTACCGGTACTCAAAGCGACCTGCGCAAAACTCAACCAATCGCGGGTGCTGCTCATAAAGTCCTCGTTGCGAAGATTCCACATACCACCCACAGACCAGAACGCACCCCAACGGTTGTTTTTACCGAAACGGGAAGAACCGTCCGTACGCAAAGACAAATCTGCGTAGTAGCGGTTGCCATAGCTGTACTCACCTCTTCCGAAGAAAGACACACGGGAATAATCAGCCGTCGCCGTGCTGTTCCAAGAAGTCGCACGCGTACCCGTCTGAATGTCCGTCAATTTATCATTGGATTGTCCGGCGGTTGCCACACCGAAAGATTCCGAATGGTAATTCTGTCCTTCCTGACCCAAGAGGAAATTAAAATCGTGCAAGTTGTCGATGTTAAACTGATAGGTCAAAGTGTTGGTAATCTGCAAATTGAGACCATCGCTGGAATTGCGGGAAGCCGCGCCCTCACCGTTGTTGGGAAGATAACTGGGGAAAGTCTGACTAAATCCGGTTACGTGTGAAAAGTCAGCCGACACCTGCGTCTTGAACACGAGGTTCTTATACAGGGTAAACTCGGCAAACAGGGTGGAAATCACTTTATATTTCTTGTAACTCAAAGGATTGTTCTCAATCCACTCCATCGGGTTCTGTCCCTGACCGAGCCATTCGCCCTTGTTGATGGAAGCGATAGAGCCATCTGCATTGTAAGGATTCCAATAGGGAAGCATGAAACGAGCAGCGGAGATCGGGGTTACCAAGGTATATTCACCCTCGTCCGCCTGGGAAATGTTCTGATAGTTGAACATGGTGTTGGATCCCATCTTCAACCACTCGGCCATTCTATGCTCAAAATTGGTACGTACCGAATAACGCTCAAACAAAGAGCTCGGCGCAATACCCTGTTGGTCGTAGTAGGAACCGGAAACGTAATAGTTGGTCTTGTCGGTCGCACCCGAAATCGCAATCTCGTGGCTCTGCAACATGGCATTGTCGTTAAAGACCATCTTCATCCAGTTTACATCTGTCAAGGAGAGTACCGAATAATCCTGACCGTCCGTCATACCGATTTCCTTTTCATACTGGATACGCTCGGCGGTGTTCATCAAATCCCATTTACCCTGGGCAATGGCAGACCAACCCATCTGCATTCTGTAACTGATGTTGGGTTTATCCATATTGCGACCGCGTTTGGTCGTGATAACAATCACACCGTTGGCGGCGCGCGCACCGTAAATGGAAGTAGAAGAAGCGTCCTTCAACACGGACATACTCTCGATATCCGCAGGGTTGATGGTATTGAAGTCACTGGCAGAAATCGCCACACCATCCAAGATGTAAAGCGGAGCGGTACCGGAGTTGATGGAGTTGGTACCACGAATGGTCAAGGAGGCTGTCGCGCTCGGCTCACCACTGTTGGAAAGCACCGTCAAACCGGCCACCTGTCCCTGCAATGCCTGGTCAAAAGCGGCGGTCGGTGTATTCTCCAATTTCTCCGCTTTCACGGTAGCAACCGAACCAGCCACCGTTCCTTTTTTTCTGACACCATAGGCAATCACCACCACATCGTCCAATTTCATGCTTTCGGCATTCATCACCACATTGTGAACGAAGGTTTTCGCCTGAGGGACAACAACCGTCTGATCCTGGAATCCGATGCTGCTGAAAGTAAGGGTTGTTCCCGGAGCGACCTCAATCATATACGCTCCATCCAAATCTGTCACCACACCATTGCCTTCACCGGCCATCACACCGGCCCCAATCATAGGGAATCCGTCACCGGCAGAAGTAACGACGCCGCTCACTTTCACAAGGCCCTGTGCAGCAAGCGAACCCGCGCTCAATAGCACCAGACAAAGTATTACTGCAATTTTGCTTAGTTTTCTCATCAGTTACTTTAGTAAAATTTCGATAAAATCCCGCAAATATAGCTATTTTTATTTATAAATAAAAGGGGGCTGGCCAAAAACGCTGGTCAGTCCCCCTTCGGATCAAGTAAACAACTCGGTCTTACAGGCCTTCTTTTCTTACATTTCGGTCACCCAAAGACCATGCAAATTGCAGTATTCATAGACCGCAACAATCTTTTTATCGCCTACATAGACAACAGCCTCGGGCTTATCGGTCAAATCTACTCGAACCCCTCCATCTTCCAATTCCACATAGACAAAGGCAATATGATGTTCGGGGAGCATAGGATGAGCCACACTACCGACTTCCACCTTGATTTTTCCTTCCTCAAGAACTGTCACGACCGGAACATGTTTTTCGTTGCTGGCATCCACCGTATTCGGAACCAGTTCCTGCATATTTTCACCACAACAAACCACTGATACTCCAGAATTTACGAGTTTTGTAATCACATTGCCACAATGACGACATTTGTAAAATTTCGTTGCCATAATCACACATTTTTAAAAAATTAAAACTTTGTCAAATATAACAAAAATCATTATCTTTGCTCAATTGTACTAAACACAAACTTTTTTACATGAAAAGAAATATATTCTTCCCGCTTTTCGTCTGTGCAGCGCTGTGCCTTTCTTGCAAAGAAAATACCAAAAAAGAAGGCAAAACTGACAGTTTTTATGAAACCCTTACCGTCCATTTGAGTGACCGAATCCTCACCACCGGCTACTCCGCCGCAATCAGTGGTGTGCAAACCGTCGAAATCCGTCCGCAGGTCAGCGGAATGATTACAGATATCCTCATCGAGGAAGGTGAAAGTGTACGAAAAGGACAGGTCTTATTCATCATTGATCAGACCCCCTATAAAGCCGCCTACGAAATTGCGGTCGCCAATGTAAAAAGTGCCGAAGCAGCCCTTTCCACTGCGCGTCTGATTTTGGATAGCAACAAAAATCTTTACGAACAAGACGTCGTGTCTGAATTTGATCTGATGACCGCACAAAACGACTTGACAGAGGCTGAAGCCCGCCTGGCCCTTTGCAAAGCAGAAGAAGTCAATGCCGGCAACAACCTCTCCTACACCGAAGTGCGTTCACCCGTAAATGGAGTTGCTTCCATGATTCCCTACCGCGTCGGTGCGCTCGTGAGCAGCAGCATCAGCCAACCGCTGGTAACCGTATCCGACGACAGCCGTGTCTATGCCTATTTTTCCATGGCTGAAAATCAAATGCTTGACATGGTACAACAATATGGCTCCCTCAACAACGCTATCAAGCAAATGCCTGAAGTTGAGCTCATTATGAGCAATGGTGACACCTACGAACACAAGGGAAAAATCAACGCCATCAGCGGTACCATCAGCGAAAGCACCGGCGCCGTGAGTCTGCGTGCCGTCTTCAACAACCGCAATCACTTGCTCCGCAACGGAGGTAGCGGCACCATCATCATTCCTTCCGAATTGAAAAATGCCATTGTCATTCCCCAAGCAGCCACTTACGAATTGCAGGACCGCGTTTTTGTCTATAAAGTCATAGACGGAAAAGCTTCCGCTACTGAAATTCATATCGCGCCCCACAACAACGGTACGGAATACATTGTAGAAAAAGGTTTGAAAGTCGGCGATGTGATTGTGGCAGAAGGAGCCGGTCTGATCAAAGAAGGTACGGTTATCAAAAGTCGCAGCGAGCAAACAAAGGAGGAAAATAAATGAATGTAAAGACGTTTATAGACCGCCCCATCTTTGCCGCCGTCATTTCGATAATGATTCTCTTGGTGGGGCTCATCGGACTCGTCCAGCTACCGGTCGAGCAATTTCCTGAAATCGCTCCGCCGACTGTCAGCGTATCGGCCTCTTATGCCGGCGCCAACGCTGAGACGGTGCAAAAGAGCGTTCTTGTTCCCTTGGAAGAAGCTATCAATGGTGTGGAAGACATGATGTACATGGTATCATCCGCCACCAACAGTGGTTCTGCCAGCATACAGATTTATTTCAGACAAGGAACCGACGGTGACATGGCCATGGTGAACGTACAGAACCGCATCGCCTCCGCCCAAAGTCTGCTCCCCGCAGAAGTTACCCGCAGCGGTGTGACGGTTCGCAAGCGCCAGACCAGCCGTATCAAGACGCTTGCCGTGTATAGCCCGGACAATTCGTTTGATAGAAAATTCATTGTCAATTACCTAAAAATCAATATCGAGCCGCGTCTTTCCCGTGTCGCCGGCGTCGGTGAAGTGGACGTACGAGGCGGAGACTATTCCCTGCGAATCTGGCTCGATCCTGGTAAAATGGGAAAATATGGCTTGATGCCTTCCGATATCCGCAACGTGCTGTCCGAACAAAACCTGGAAGCCCCGACCGGAACCCTCGGAACCGAATCGGAAAACACCTTCCGCTACGTCTTGAAATATAGAGGCCGTTATGAGCAGGTGACCGACTATGAAAATATGGTTATCCGCGCGGAAAGCGACGGCACCGTTTTGCGTCTGAAAGATGTGGCGCAGATTGAACTCGGCGAAAGAAGTTACGACTATATCGGTAAAGTAAACGGACATCCGGGCACCACCATCAACATTTCACAGACCGCCGGCTCCAACGCCAACGAGATCATCAAAGAAATCGACAAGGTGGTGGAAGAAATACAGGGAGACCTCCCCAAAGGTTTGGAAATCGTGGATTTGATGAGTACCAAAGATTTTTTGGACGCCTCCATCAAAAGTGTTATCAAAACCTTGATTGAAGCCATCCTGCTGGTTGTATTGGTCGTATTTGTCTTCCTGCAAAGTTTGCGTTCTACCATCATTCCGACCCTTTCCATCATTGTTTCGCTGGTCGGAACCTTCGCCTTCCTCTATGTGGCCGGATTCAGTCTGAACATGATTACGCTATTCGCCCTTGTGCTGGTGATTGGTACGGTGGTGGATGACTCCATTGTGGTGGTCGAAGCGGTACAGGCAAAGTTTGACATCGGCTACAAATCCGCCTACAAGGCCTCTGTGGATGCGATGAGCGGCATTTCCACTGCGTTGATTGCTACAACCTTGGTCTTCATGGCTGTGTTTATTCCCGTGAGCTTTATGGGAGGCACGACCGGTACTTTCTACACGCAATTCGGTCTTACCATGGCCGTCGCCGTAGGTATTTCCTTGGTCAATTCCCTCACGCTCTCCCCTGCCCTCTGTGCGCTGATTATGACGCCGCATGAAGAGGTCAAGGCCGGACAGAAAGCCAGCTTTTCAAGTCGTTTTCACAAAGCGTTTGACGCGGGATTCAGCGCTTTGATTGGACGCTACAAGCACATTGTCTTGTTCTTTTTCAAGCATCGTTGGGTGACGGCGCTGTTGATTGTGATTGCCTGCGGTGGACTCGTTTATTTGATGAATACCACCAAGACAGGTCTGGTACCGAAAGAGGATATGGGTACCATCAATATGGATATCCGCACTCCTCCGGGAACCAACATCGCAGAGACCGACAAAGTCTTGACTGAAATTGACCGAAGAATCAGCACCATTCCCCAGATTGAGGCCTACTCTCGTACGACGGGTTGGGGTATGATGTTCGGACAGGGCTCCTCTACCGGTAACTTTGTCATCCGTTTGAAGGATTGGAATGAACGTACAGGAAAGGGAGATGACATTGATTCGATTATCGAAGAAATGTATCGCCGCACCGCCGATATCACCTCGGCCGACATTATGATTTACACGCGCGGTATGATTCCGGGATATGGAGCCAGCAACGGATTTGAAATCTATGTGCAGGACCAGAAGGGTGGCAAGTTGGAGGATTTGCAGACCATCGCCAATAACTTCATTATTGAATTGAACAAAAGACCTGAAATCACGCGTGCCAAAACGTCTTTCGATACCAAATTCCCCATGTATCTGGTGGAAGTAGATGCCGTGCAGTGCAAACGAAAAGGCATTTCTCCGAGCGATGTACTGGACGTGTTGGCGGGCTATGTCGGTGGTAGTTATATTTCCAACATGAACCGTTTCTCCAAATTGTACCGTGTCATGTTGCAGGCGGCACCTGAATACCGTTTGGACACCGAGTCTCTGCAAAATATGTTCGTACGCAACTCCTTGGGAGAAATGTCGCCCATCAACCAATATCTGAAACTCACGCGTATCTACGGACCGCAGTCCATCTCGCGCTTCAACCTCTTCACGGCCATTTCCATCAATGGAAACGCTGCTGAAGGATACAGCTCCGGTCAGGCGATTCAAGCGGTACGTGAAGTGGCCCAAAGAGTGCTTCCCGAAGGTTATGGTTTTGAGTTTGGCGGTATGTCTCGTGAAGAGGCTTCATCGGGCAGCTCGGTAGCCGTTATCTTCGCCATTTGTATTGTCTTTATCTTCCTCATTCTCTGCGCATTATACGAGAGTTTATTCATTCCTGTCGTAATTATTCTGTCGGTACCTTTCGGTCTGGCGGGCAGTTTCTTGTTCGCAAGAATGTTTGGGTTGGAGAACAATATCTATTTGCAGATTGGTCTATTGATGCTTATCGGTCTGCTTGCTAAAACGGCCATTCTACTCACGGAATATGCTTCGCAAAAGCGTGCAGAGGGCATGAGTATCGCCATGTCTGCCATGACGGCAGCCAAAGAGCGTCTTCGTCCGATTTTGATGACCTCCCTGACGATGATTTTCGGTATGCTTCCGTTGATGTTCGCCAGTGGTGTGGGTGCGAATGGAAACATTTCCATCGGTGTAGGTACGGTAGGAGGTATGTTAATCGGCACATTGGCTTTGCTGATTGTCGTTCCGGCGCTCTTTATCGTATTCCAACGCATTGAAGAAAAGGTTATGCCCTCAAAGAGAAATACTAAACAATGAAAAAAATATATCTGATCATTATTTTCGCAGGGGCTATGCTTTGCCTTGATTCCTGCGGTCTGTATAAAAAATACGAGCGCCAAAATATGCGTTTCGTGGATAGTCTATATAGAAGATTGCCTGCCAGCGAAGACAGTCTTTCCACGGCGGCGGTTTCTTGGGATAAAATATTCACGGACACGTTGTTGCAGGATTGGATTCGGGTGGGATTGGCCAACAACACTGACCTCAATATCGCCCGCTTCAAAGTAGAGGAAGCCCAGGTGGCTTTGACAACATCCCGCTGGGCGTTTTTCCCGGGTGTGAGTCTCAATGCCAAAGGTGGGACCTACCCCGGTAACTTTTCAGCCAACCTTGACGTAAGCTGGCAAGTGGATATTTTTGGCGAGCTCAGAAATGCGAAAAGGCAGAAGAAAGCGGCCTTGGAGCAGAGTATAGCGTACAAACAAGCGGTGCAAACTCGTTTGGTAGCAACCATCGCGAACAACTACTACACCTTGCTGATGCTGGACGAGAAACTAAAAATCAGTTCTCGCACACGCGATACTTGGGAAGAAAACATTCGTACTTTGGAAGCGCTCAAACGGGCCGGCAAGACGAATGAGGCGGCGGTTTTACAAGCCAAAGCGAACCGTCTGGACGTTGAGTCGAGCATTTTGGATTTGGAAAAGGAAATCCGTGCCGTCGAAAATTCCATGTGCGCATTGCTTGCTGTCCTCCCTATGTCTATCACGCGTGGCAGTTTGGAAAAGCAACAATTCCCTGAAAAATTGTCTGCGGGAGTTCCGGTGGAGCTCTTAAGCCGCCGTCCCGATGTTCGTGAAGCGGAATGGCAACTTGCGCAGGCTTTCTATATGACAAACAGTGCCAAAGCGGCTTTCTATCCGAAATTGAATTTGAGTGGTGCGCTGGGTTGGACGACGGGCAGTGGCTCGATTGCAATGGATCCGGGCAGCATTATCGCGAACCTGGTGGCTGGTCTTGTGCAACCTATCTTTGACAAGGGTGTCAATAAAGCGCGTTTGAAGACGGCGCAAGTGCAACAGGAGGCGGCGGCCTATAATTTCCGCCAAAGTCTGTTGGATGCGGGTGTGGAAGTCAATAATGCGATTGTGCTTTGGCAGACGGCTAAAAAGCAGGTGGAATTAGATAAGAAACAGGTGCTTTATCTTCAGGCTTCTGTCTGGAATACGCAGTTGTTGATGAAGCATGGTAGTGCGAGTTACTTGGAGGTCTTGACGGCGCAGAAAAACCTTTTGGCTGCTGAGTTGGCCGAAGTGTCTGACCGCTTTGACGAAATCCAGAGTGTCATCAATCTCTACCAAGCTCTCGGTGGCGGCTACAGCGAAGAAGTTGCAGCGGAGTAGGGGGCCTGAAGGAGGTTGCGGGAGTCGCGGTGCCTTTGGGCTGCGGAAGTCGCGGAGCCTCTGGGCTGCGGGCCCTCGAGCACACCAATGTGCCCTACACACACGTAGAACGCAATGTCGCGTGCGCGTCCCCCTGATTAAAACCTAGGCTCGAGCACGTGAAAGTGCCACTGACACACCTCAACGCAGGATTCATGTACTCGTCCTCCAGTAGAGTGAGGGGTGAAAGACTAAATATTGTCAGTATATTTGTTTTTCTGAACTTTCTCAAATTAAGTCCTGTTATAGCAGATATGAAAAGCATTAGTATATTTATAACAACTATAAATACACTAATGCAAACAACTTCTTGAGCCTATTATTATCAGCAAATCTTTCTATTGAATAAACACCACATTATCAAAGTCTACCGATTGTTTACCTCGCACACAGAAGCCAATACCCGAACATCTAATAGGACAATAACGAATCTCCATGACTTGCATCTCATTACAATTAAATACAACTTTATCATGTAAAGCCCTTATTTCAAAATGAAATTCTGCTTTACGTTTTTGTTTAAGTTTAAGATCCGCTGATCTCATTCCGACTAATTCTCCATCAACTACTCTATTATATATAACCTCTGCATTCTTATCTCCTTTTCCGATAAAAAACACAGAATAGTTATAGTCATCCATATAGTCAAAGATCAATCCAAAATATCCAGCATCATTAATTCTCTTTGCGATTGCGTCGCACTTATATATAAAATTCTCTCTAGGATTAATAGGTGCGTAACAAGATGTTATAATATTAGAGGAAGGGGTAAAGAAAGATGACAAATCAACCTTCCCTTCTAGCTTCATAACACCGTCTTTAATTATAGCACTCCCATCATTTTTTACAAACTCAAGCCATCCATATAAATTCGCATCGAACGTTTCTAACGCGCTCGTTTCTGCCTTAGTGATTGACGAACAAATCAGCAACGAGCAAATAAATAAAATTCTTTTCATATTAATCATATTTCTATGTTTTACTTAGCTAATCTAGTTTGAAATTCGCTGATAATAGGCTCAAGATCTTTTAATATTCTATCTAATTCCTGAAATGATTCATCTTTGCGAGATGCATATATAGAACCAACTTCAGATGATATTTTAATTTGAAATGACAACTCATCCGCAAAAGCATTTTGTTTAACTATAACGCGTGTTCTAACCTGTTTCCCTGCTTCTGTAAACGTCTCATAACGCCACGGAGTCTGAACAAAACCAGATGCTATGTCAGTAGTCTGTATCTCATCAAAGTAGTTTAAAATTACCTTATGCACCATTTTCCATGCATGAGTCATATCCATATTCCCATATTCATCAATCTTATATAAATCTTTTGAAACTTTTACATTAAAATATTTATTAACAAGTCCTGACGCTGTAGAAACATCAAAGAATTCATCTCTTCTAAGAACGTAGGAAACAGCTTTCCTCTTATCCTTAGCATATATCTTGGTTTCCATTGTAACATAACCAGGACACTCTAATTTGAGAACAACGAACTCATCTTTTCGTTTTACATCAATTGTTGCGACGCCATCAGCGTAATAGTTCCCATCTACATAAATTTTTGCATCGGAAGGTGTAACAGAAACTTTCACCTCCCTTGCGGAAAGGGAATAATTGATTGAACAAATTAGCACAATCGTGAGAATTAAAAACTTTTTCATTGTAATAAACTGAAATAACTTACATCTCAGCCCCAAAGATGTATTAATCCCTATAAAAAAAGTGTGGGGCTGACGATCGCTTATCTGATTGAAGGTTGTGGAAAGACCCGGTCAAAAACAAACGACGTAATACCCCACACTCGAATAGATATATGGGATATACAGGCACAGAACGCACCTGACCTCAGTATCTATA
>JAEIGA010000943.1_pt1 | contig 43611 bp, 37 predicted proteins | sample 9270691 | NCBI WGS metagenome assembly JAEIGA01 (sample SAMN17057246, study PRJNA624740) | gut metagenome | biome: biome; isolation source: fecal sample | host: Bos grunniens | place: China: Xizang | collected 2019
AAAATCGATATCCAAACTCGATGCATATTCGATTTTTTCATTCGCTTTGATACCACAATCGAGTGCGATCATCAATGTGACACCATTTTCTTTAGCAAGTTCGATGCTTCGACGTGAAATTCCATAACCTTCAGTATATCGGTCTGGAATATAGAACATCAAATCTCGACTGCCTCTTTTTTCCAAGAACGAGTAGACCAATGCGACTGCTGTAGTTCCATCTACGTCATAATCGCCATAGACCATAATTCGTTCTCCACGTGTCAGAGCCTGATCGATTCTTTCGACAGCACGATCCATATCTTTCATTTCGAACGGATCGTTTAGGTGTTCAAGTTGCGGATCAAAAAATCTGCAAGCCTTTTCGTAAGTGTCAATGCCTCGCTGAACCAGCAGATTCGCAAGCCTTGGTGCAATTCCCAACCGTGTAGCAAGTTCAGCTACGACGTCAGGATTGCCCGCTGGTTTTAGAATCCATTTTTTTTCTGCAGGCATAATATCTATTTTTATTATTATTTCAAACTACTCGAAGTCGAAAACTCTTTTAAAGCAATCTACATAGTGAGATTTCAACTCCTCAAAATCGACTTGCCGACCGAGTTCGGACTGTATTGAGGTGACTCCTTTATCTACGAATCCACACGGATTGATGTAACTGAAATATTTCATATCAGTATTCACATTCAGTCCGAATCCATGCATTGTCACCCAACGCGAAGCTCGTACTCCGATTGCTGCAATTTTTCTCGCAGTACTTTGGTGGGGATCTAACCAAACTCCTGTTGCTCCAGCCAGGCGATCAGCCTTTATGCCGTAAATATCAACAGTGTCAATAATTGTTTGTTCTAGACGATCGATATACTCCTTTAATCCCAACCCCAATGGTTCGAGGTCTAAAATGGGATACCCAACTAATTGTCCATAACCGTGATATGTTACATCACCACCGCGATCAATCTTAACAAAATGAGCCCCGACCCGCGAGAGAAATTCATCATTAACCAACATATTGCTGGTTTTGCCGCTATTGCCCAATGTATATACGTGTGGGTGCTCGCACAGCAGCAAGTGTTGAATCGGTGTCGATTTGTTTGATTTGCGTATCAAAGCCTCATCGAAAAGTTGGTGTTGCAAATTCCACGCCTTTTCGTATTCTATAATACCTTCATTTGAGACAATGATTTGCCGCATAATCCCATTTATTTTTTGTTTTTCAGACAGCCGGCTGCTCTATCGGCCATATACGACGAACGTACAAGAGGGGCACTTTCAACGAAGTCGAATCCCATCTCAAGGGCACGTTGTTTGTATTGGTCGAATACATCTGGATGAACATAACGTTCAACGGGCCAATGTTTCATAGTTGGTCTCAGATATTGTCCGAGAGTTACGATCGAACACTTTGCCTTTTTGAGGTCGCCGAGTGTTTCATAGATTTCCTCATCGGTTTCACCAAGTCCGACCATAATGGCACTTTTGGCCGCGAATCCTTTAGATGCAACATACTCAAGTACTTGTAAACTGCGATCATACTGAGCACGGCTTCTTACTTGCGGTGTAAGACGTCTTACGGTTTCGATGTTATGACCGATGATGTCCGGTTTCGATTCGAGAACAATATCGATCAGATCGTGTTTGTTGTCAAAATCAGGAAGCAAGACTTCGATGGTCACATCGGGATTAGTTTTGCGGATAGCTTTGACGGTTTCAGCCCAAGCATTTGCTCCTCCGTCGGGCAGGTCGTCACGATCGACTGATGTGATGACACAATGACGCAACCCCATTACTTTAATGGAGTTAGCAACTTTCCGAGGTTCATTCGGATCTACGGGTAACGGCTTGCCTGTTGCCGTTGCACAAAACTTACACGAACGGGTACAAATATCCCCTAAAATCATAAACGTTGCTGTGCGTCTGCTCCAGCATTCAGCTTGATTGGGGCATTTGCCGCTTGAACAGATGGTGTGAAGGTTATTCTCTTTAACCAATGCTGCTACTTCGGCATATTCGCTGTTTTCGTGTAGTTTGATTTTCAACCAACTTGGTTTTCGCGTTACCTTGCCATAATCATTAGACATTTATTTTTTGTTTTTATTACTTTCACAATTGATGCAAATGTACAAAAAAAAAATCAACCTACAATAAATTTTCTTCAAATTCGTACACCTCTCAGATAAAAAACAGTCGAACAGACTCTGTGGTATGTTCTGATGGCAATTTTTGAGAATGATTGTTTGTTTTTTTTGAAAATGATTGTCAAGTCAATTTTAATGACTACCTTTGTGGAGTTGATATCTTGAATGTTATGAGATTAAGATTTTTAATAGTATCTGTGTTATTTTTGATTTTGGGAGGAAATGTTTCTGCTCAGAACATTGATAGTCTCAAGAGTATTGTTGAACCGTTGCCACTAATGACATACGATTCGTTGAAGGTGCAGATGGAGCAGGGGGGAGATACGATGGGAGTGGTCAAAATCTTTGAATCTGGAATGTTGAATCGTAATCTCTCAGAACAGGTCGTGCGTGACGGAAAACAGATTATTACGGTTTCTCGAATCAGTATTTTCTTTGACAATAGTCAGAATGCACGTGCTGATGCGAACGAAACGTTATTGAAGTTCAATGAGTTGTTCCCGGATATTCTGGCTGATATGAGTCACGAGAATCCCTATTTTAAGGTGAGCGTCGGAATTTGTATCTCGACGGACGAAGCATTGATATTGCTCAATAAATTGCGGGCAGAGTTTCCCAAGGCTTTTATTGTACGTGAGAGAATTTCGGTTGAGGAGTTAAAATATCTTCTGAATCCTGAATTACGTCCTGAAAAGGAAGAGGCTGAACTGCAAGAGAGTGAAATTGATCAGGAAAATGAACCGCTATAAAATTTGAATAATGGATAAATAAAAGCCCGACTGATAGAGTCGGGCTTTTATTTTCAGGGGTTAAAATTTCATTGTGATACCTCCCGAAATCAGACCTTTGTGTCCGTAACCACATTCTATAAATGCTCCAATCGGACCAAGTTTGATTCTCGCACATAGCGGACTGACTTGATATGCGAACTCCTTATCTTTGACATTTTTCAATGAGGAATCGTCATATTTGTATTTGCTCCACATATATCCAGCATTGCCTGCGATATAGAAGTTAATGATTCCCAGGTTGATGAAGTTGATTTCAACGGCAGGCATAATCAGATATTTTGTGCAATCGGTATTTATACCATCCTTATTTTTATCTTTCTTAGACATACCGAGGTCTATGCCGACACGCAGATTCAACAGACTGAATCGGTAACCAAGCCCGTACATATTTTCGATGTTGTCAATACCCATCGTACTGTTAGTCAGGTTTGAAGACCAAAACCTAATCTGTCCGTTGCCAAGTTGTGCATATGACGATGAACCAATAGCAAGTCCCAAGACAATCAGTGCAAGTTTTAATTTTTTCATAAAGGATATATTTTAAGTTTATTAAATTGTCTCTTCGAATCGTTTTCTCCAGAAGTCGGGAATAGGTTTCGATTCGCCACTTTTCGGACTGAAACACACCATTGTGCAACAGCTTGTGGCATTGATTAATCCTGTGGATGCATCACGAATTGTCTGCAAAATAGTCAAACTCGAATTGCCTATTTTTTCGATTCGGGTCGTAACTTCTGTGTCTTGTCCCATAAATACAGGACTCTCGTAGACATTGTGTACAGCCTTTATAATCAGTGATGTGTCCGATAGGTGATCTTCAATTCCACCGACAACTTGTCTGAATAATTCGCTTTTGCCCAGATCAAAGTAATGTTGCAGATTTACGTTATTTACGTGACCGAGCATATCGGTATCGGCAAATCGTTTCTGAATTTTTAATACAAATTCCATAGGGGTTATGATCTGATTACTTTGATTTCGTTGTCGTTGCTGACTTTGATGATTGACGAAGGTTTTCGGGTTGGGTTTCCTTCGAATCGTGTAGAGATAATCATATCTACTCCGTTTCTGATTTCGGCTGATATAGCCTCAAAACTTTTGGGTGTAGCCTCACCCGAGATGTTGGCAGATGTCGAGACCATCGGTTTGTGTAATGCACGTATCAGTCGTTGGCAGAATTCGTGTTTTACGGCGCGTATCCCGATTGTTCCATCTTCAGGCAATAGATTGACGGCTACTCCGCAACCGTTGTCAAGAATCAGAGTGAGGGGTTTGTCTGCAACCTCAAGCAGTTGTTCGGCTGCGTACGGCATACGGCTGACATAATTTGTTACGTTTTGAGGTGAGTCGGTCAGCACCAGCATTGAGTTTTTATCTTTGCTTTGTTTGAGTGCGTAAATTTTCTCTATGGCACTGTAATTTGTAGCATCACAACCGATTCCCCAAACGGTGTCGGTCGGGTAGAGGATAATCCCTCCGCGACGCAATATCTCTATAGCCTTTTTGATTTCTTCTTCCATAATAACAGATTTATTTGCAAAGATAAGTCAAATTTGCGAAAATGCAATCACATAAAAAAATAGCCCGCCTGGAGTAGCGGGCCTGAATGGGGGATTTTTTTCTGTTTAAAAACTATTTGACTTCGATCTCTTTTGTTTTGCTTTCTACGGGTTGTTCAAGTTTTGGAATGCAGATTACGAGGACTCCGTTTTCTTGTTTAGCCGAGATAGCATTTTTGTCTACATTTTCCGGTAGAATCATTGTTTGTTGAAACTGTGCGTATGAGAATTCGCGTCGGAGATATTTTTCGTGTTTATCTTCGTTTTCTTCTTTTGATTGGTTTTTGACTTCGGTGCTTACAATCAGTTGGTGGTCATCGTTGACCGTGATTTTAAAATCATCTTTAGCAATTCCCGGAGCTGCGATTTCGACTTTATAGCCCTTTTGTGATTCGATGATGTTCACAGCGGGTGCTGTGGCATTGACTTTTGCAATCCATTCATTGCCCAGAAAATCGTTCAGTATTCCGGGCAACCACGATGTGGTCTTTTTAACAGTCATCATATTTTCCTAAATTTTTAATTGTGGCAACGTTGCCGAGAATTCAGGGTGCAAATTGTATGCCGTTAGCGTCCCATTGGGTGGAATTTAGAGATGGTTTCGTGTAGTGATTGTTTGTCCAGATGTGTGTAGATTTCGGTAGTCGAAATGTCTTCGTGACCGAGTAGTTCCTGTATAACACGAATGTCGGCTCCGTTCTGGAGCAGGTGTGTGGCAAAAGAGTGTCGTAGTGTATGCGGACTGATTTTTTTTGCGATACCTGCTATCTCTGCATATTTTCGAATTATTGTGAATATCATCATTCGTGTTAGTGGTTTGCCGAGTCGGTTGAGAAAAATAACCGATGTATTAGTCGGATTGGGCATAGAGTTTCGCTGTTCGAGATAGATGTTTACCATCTTCATAGTAGTCGAATTTACGGGAACAAGTCGCATTTTATCTCCCTTACCGATTACTCTGATAAATCCGTCATTGAAAAATAGGTCTGATGTTTTCAGCGAGATGGCCTCGCTGACACGTAGTCCGCAGCCGTACATCAGTTCGATAATGGCACGATTGCGATGCCCCAACGGATCTGATAGGTCAATCGCATCTAATAGTGCGAAAATTTCATCTACGGTTAGTACTTGTGGCAGATTGCGCTCCTGCTTTGGAGAATTGATTTGTTCGGTGGGCATCGAAGCGATAAGATTCTTGTTCAGCAAAAAGTTGAAGAATGCTCTCAGTCCACTGATTCTTCTTGCTTGAGAATTTGCCTTGAGTCCATCGTCGTAGACCGAACACAAAAACTGTTCGATGTGAAATCCTGTGATGAGATCAGGTGTTGATTCGGCCGGAAAATTAGAGGATACAAACTCGCGAAAAGAGTTAATGTCGTGCAGATATGATTGTACTGTGTTGTCCGAGAGATTTCTCTCAAGGGCCATATATTTAGTGAATCTTTTTAACGAGTCGTCCCAATTCAGAGCCATTGTTCTCAGCATTGTTTTTGATGTTAATGCAAAGGTAGAAAAAATCGTATAAAATTGTATTTCACAATTAAAAAGATTATTTTTGTCGGCTATTGTTAATTAGTTTATATTTCGGTAAATGAGCAGATTGTACCTGATATTGTTATTGTGTGTTGTGGTATGCGGGTGTTCGTCGGCAAAACGATACACTTCGATTGAGAAGAAATCGCAGCATCAGGGGGATACAATACATCGTGAAATGTCGTTCGTAACACCTTCGGACAACGAGATGCCCCAGTTGTCAAAATCTAGTGAACAGCCGAAAACTCAAGGGTCGATTTCCAATTGCATCAAGCCTGAGATTGCCTCACGTCCGTCTCTGTTTTTTGTTGCAGACGAACAGACCGAAGTGCGTTATACAAGAGGCTTTTTTGAACTGAACCAAGATGTTCGAGAGATAAATCTCAGTACGTTGAAATCTGATTTTTGCTTTCCACTAACACGATATGTTGTCTATTCGAAATATGGTTGGCGAAATGGACGAATGCATACGGGTGTCGATTTGTCAACTTCGGCAGGAGACTCAATACGTTGCCTCTGGCCGGGGGTAGTCCGCGTAGCCAAAAACTACGGAAATTACGGGAAAATTGTGGTGGTACATCACTATAATGGACTTGAGACACTTTATGCACATATGTCAAAAATTGAAGTGCAATGCAATCAGATAGTTGAGCAAGGTGAATTATTAGGATTTGTCGGACGTACGGGACGTGCTACGGGGAATCATCTGCACCTGGAAATTCGTGCTGCAGGAGAACATTTTGATCCGCTGAAAATTATTGATACTGAGCGACGTAGTGTGAAAGATGATGTGATGATTGTCAATAAACGACCAGGTCAGTCTGTTGTGAATTTTTTGTCTGAGACTCCGACACTGCCAGAGGTGATAGAGTCCGATCCGATATCGAGTGATTATGCCCGAAAACAGGCTGCAAAATCTTCAGTGGTATACCATAGGGTTGTCAAGGGCGATACGTTATGGGGAATCGCCAAACGCTATAAAACAACGGTGGCTAAGATATGTTCACTCAACGGGATAAACTCCAAGTCAATTCTTGGTTTAGGTCGTAGATTGAGAGTTAAGTAACAATAAAACATTTGAAAATGAATGTAGTAAAGTTTATATATAATCCCTATTCAGGACAAAGTTTTATTACAGATTTTCTTGATGATATAATTCGAATGCATCAGCATCACGGATATATCATAATTCCCTATTGTATTACGTTTACCTCAGCCGACTGCGATTTCTTTGAATTGGAATGCAGAGACTTGCACCATATTTTGATTGCAGGAGGAGATGGAACGGTTAATTATGTGGTCAATATAATGAAACAGATGGGGGTGGATATACCGATTGCAATCTTGCCCACAGGTACAGCAAACGATTTTGCAATGCAGTTGAGAATGCCGGTAAATGTGTTGAGTGCTTGCCGAGAGATACTCAAAGGTAGTGTCAAGCGTATTGACCTGGGTAATGCAGGCGGAAAGTATTTTGTCAATGTGTTCAGTTGTGGATTGTTTACCGATGTGTCACAAAAGACTCCTACTATGTTGAAAAATGCTCTGGGTAAATTGGCATATTACCTCGGAGGACTAAACGAGTTGCCAAATTTCAGAAAATTGAATATCAGTATCAAAGGAGATAATGGTCAATTCGAAGGACAGTCGTTGATATTTTTTGTGTTTAACGGACAGACTGCCGGCAGTATGCGACTTGCATATAATGCGGATATTCAAGATGGATTGCTTGATGTGATCGTAGTACAATCGGGTAATATCGTCAATACGCTGAATATGGTGATGAAATTCATCAATAGCGGAGGAAAAAGTTACCCTCAGGGAATGGTTCATTTCCAGTGCTCACATCTCGAAATCGAATCACAAACAGATGTGACTACCGACATTGACGGACAACCTGGACCACGTTTCCCATTTGAGATAACCTGTGAAAAGGGGGCACTTCAAGTAATTTGTCCTAATTGTGAGGTTATTGTCGAGTAAAATGCTTATCTTTGCACACAAATAAATTTTGAAAAATACTATGGAAGAAAAATTTGACGTAATTGTAATTGGTAGCGGTCCTGGTGGATATGTTGCTGCAATCCGTGCTGCACAACTCGGTCATAAAACAGCAGTTGTTGAACGTGCAGAACTCGGTGGTGTGTGTCTTAACTGGGGTTGTATCCCAACTAAGGCTTTGTTGAAGAGTGCACAAGTGTATACTTATACTCGTCACGCTGCGAATTATGGTATCGAAATCGTTGGTGAAAGTCGTCCTGATTTCGAAAAAATTATTGCTCGCAGCCGTAACGTCGCTGATACAATGAATAAAGGTATCCAATTCTTGTTGAAGAAAAACGGCGTTCAAGTAATTTGCGGTCACGGTCGTTTGGCTGGTAACGGTCAGGTGGAAGTTACTCCGGCTGAAGGCGATAAATTTATGGTTGAAGCTAAGCACATTATTCTTGCAACAGGTGCACGTCCTCGTGAATTGCCGTTCTTGCCCGTAGATGGAAAATATGTAATCAACTCTCGTCACGCACTGACTCTGGCTGAACAACCTGAAAGTATGGTAGTGGTTGGTTCAGGTGCAATTGGTAGCGAATTAGCTGCATTCTATTCTGCTATCGGAACGAAGGTAACTATCGTTGAGTACTTGCCGAATCTTGTTCCGCTGGAAGACGAAGAGGTCAGCAAACAAATTGAACGTTCGTTCCGAAAAGCCGGTATTGCAACACGCGTGTCAACAACAGTTAAGAGTGTTGAGGTTGTTGATGGTAAATGTAAAGTTACAGTTGAAGGCAAGAAGGGTGTTGAAGTTATCGAAGCTCAGACAGTTTTGGCTGCAGTTGGTATCAAGTCAAATATTGAAAATATCGGTCTTGAAGAACTCGGAATTCAGGTTGAACGCGATAAGGTTGTTGTTGATGACTACTATCGTACCTCTGTTGAAGGAGTATACGCAATTGGTGATATCGTACACGGACCGGCTTTGGCACACGTTGCATCAGCTGAAGCTCTCTGCTGCGTTGAAAAACTCAGTGGTTTGAATCCGGCAACTGTTGATTACCAAAACATCCCCTCTTGTGTGTACACATCACCTGAGGTTGCATCCGTTGGTATGACTGAACGCGAAGCTGTAGAAAAAGGTTTCGAAGTTAAAATCGGTAAATTCCCGTATACTGCATCTGGTAAGGCTACTGCAGCTGGTGATAAAGATGGTTTCGTAAAGGTTGTGGCTGATGCCAAGACTGATGATGTACTTGGAGTTCACCTCGTAGGTCTGAATGTTACAGAGATGATTGCAGAACCTACTATGGTGCGTGCTTTGGGCGGAAAGGTTGCACAAATTATGCGTACAATCCATCCTCACCCGACTATGAGTGAAGCTGTTATGGAAGCTGCTGCTGCTGTTCACAACGAAGCAATTCACGTATAGTTTGTCGAATATATGATAATAAAGACGAGTCTGTTCAGGTGGACAGACTCGTCTTGTTTTTAATATCTTCAATAAATAAAATTAGTAAAATATAAGAGGGCATTTCTCATCGGAATGCCCTCTTATTTGTGTTTTAATTGAAGATTAAACTATTTAACAGTGTCAATGTATCTGATCAATTCAACAACTTTGTTAGAGTAACCCCATTCGTTATCATACCAAGATACAAGTTTAACGAAGTTGCCATTCAAAGCGATACCTGCTTTTTCGTCGAAGATAGATGTATTTGCATTGTTGATGAAGTCAGAAGAAACAACAGCTTCGTCTGTATATGCGAGGATGCCTTTGAGTTCGCCTTCAGAAGCCTTTTTAACTGCAGCGCAAATTTCTTCGTATGTAGCTGATTTTTCAAGACGGCAAGTCAAGTCAACAACAGAAACGTCTGCAGTAGGAATGCGGAATGACATACCTGTGAGTTTGCCTTTCAGTGCTGGAATAACTACGCCAACAGCCTTTGCAGCACCTGTTGAAGATGGAATAATGTTACCGATAACAGAACGACCACCTCTCCAATCCTTCATAGACGGACCGTCAACTGTCTTTTGAGTTGCAGTTGCAGCGTGAACTGTAGTCATCAAACCTTCGATGATGCCGAAGTTATCGTGGATAACCTTTGCCAACGGAGCCAAGCAGTTTGTTGTACAAGATGCGTTTGACAAAATTTTAATGTCAGAGGTGTAGGTCTGATTGTTTACACCCATAACAAACATTGGAGTATCGTCTTTTGAAGGAGCTGACATTACGACCTTCTTAGCACCAGCTTCGATGTGTTTACCTGCGAGTTCTTTTGTCAAGAATAGACCTGTAGATTCTACGACGTAAGTTGCATCAACTTCGTTCCATTTAAGTTGAGCTGGATCTTTTTCGTTAGTTACACGAATAGCCTTACCATTAACAATCAATTTTCCGTCTTTGACGTCAACGGTACCGTTGAATGGTCCGTGAACGGTGTCATACTTAAGCATATAAGCCATATAATCCACTGGGATAAGGTCGTTGATTCCAACGACGTCAACACCTTGAGCTACGGCAGCTCTGAATACCAGGCGGCCGATGCGTCCGAAACCGTTGATACCGATTTTAATCTGTGACATAACTAAAAAATTTATTGAGTTCGTTAATATTTGATTTCAAATTTGCCACAAAGATACTAATTTTTAATTGAATTAATCGAAATATCTTTTTTTTTAGACAATTATATCGAATTATTTTTCCTTAGAGGGAATATCGCTGCAAATAGAGTGCCGATACGTTCTGTTCATAAGTAAAAAATACGAGCGTTATGATTCTTTTGGGTGTTGTTGTTGAGGAGTTTTAATTTGTGGATTGCTAAAAAATAGTTAACTTTGTGGAAAATTTATAAAATCAGAATTTAAACTTAAAATATGAAGAGAAAACTTTTAATGATTGTGGCGGCGGGAGCAATGTTGTTTTCGACGTCAGTTCGTGCAGATGAGGGAATGTGGCTGTTGCCATTCTTAACAAAACAGAATCTCGCGAAGATGAAGGCTGAAGGTTGTAAACTCTCAGCAAAGGATATTTATGATGTGAACAATAGTTCTTTGAAAGATGCAATTGTGCAGTTCGGTGGCGGTTGTACAGGTGAACTTGTCTCACCCAAAGGTCTTTTGTTGACTAACCACCACTGTGGTTATGATGCAATTCGTTCGCATAGTACTGTTGAACACGACTACCTGAAAAATGGTTTCTGGGCAATGTCGATGGAGGAAGAGATTCCGACTCCGGGATTGACTGTTCGTGTGATGAAAGAGATTGTTGATGTTACGGCAGAGGTTACTGCAGGCGTGACTGAAGAGATGGACGAAATTAAACGTGAAGAACTTATCAAAAAGAATATTGATAGTTATTTGGCAAACTACAATAATCCTAAGGGATATGATGTGCAAATCAAAGAGTTCTTGGGTGGTAACCAATATCTGTTGTTGATTTCTGAGATTTTTAAAGATGTGCGTTTGGTTGGAGCACCTCCATCATCAATCGGTAAATTCGGTGGCGAAACAGATAACTGGATGTGGCCTCGTCATACAGGTGACTTTTCGGTGTTCAGAGTTTATACTGCACCCGACGGATCACCGGCTGAATACTCAAAAGATAATGTTCCGTATGTTCCGAAAAACTACTTGAAAGTTTCTTTGAAGGGTTATAAGCCTGGTGATTTTGCGATGATTATCGGATTCCCTGGACGTACTAACCGTTATATGTCTTCTTATGAAATCGACCACGTGATTAATCAAGAAAATCCGAACAGAATCTATATTCGTGGTGAACGTCAGAAACTTATGATGGAAGATATGGTATCTTCTGATGCAATTAGAATTCAATACTCATCGAAGTATGCACGTTCTTCGAATTATTGGAAGAACTCAATCGGAATGGTTCGTGGTCTGAAAAATCTGAAAGTTGCTGATAAAAAGCGTGCTCAAGAGGCAACATTCGAAGAGTGGGTTAATCAAATTCCAGACAGACAGGCTCTTTACGGTGAGGCTCTCAAAATGAAACGTGAGTATGTGGAAAAGACTGCTCCATATCAGAATGTTTCACAACAGTTGACAGAAGCTTTGGCTACAAGTGTAGAGATTCTGGGCTTCTCTCAACAAGCGATGTCGATGCTGAAGAAGGGTGTTGATGTTAAAGATATTAAGGCTAAGTTCGCAGAGTTGTACAAAGATTATAATCTCTCGACAGACCGCAAGATTGCAAAACGTATGTTCCAGATTATCAAGGAACGTTTGGCTGAAAACGAATTGCCTACTGCATATAAGGAGGTGATCGCAAACTATGAAAATATCGATGCATTTGTTGAAGCAATGTATAGCTCGACAATTTTGAACTCGTATGAATCATTGTGTGAGGCACTCGATAAAAATGCAGAATCAAAAGATGCGTTGATGGCTCAGTTGTCCGAAGAAATTGTAGGAAAGACAAGTACATCTGTTTGGATTTCAATCATTAACAACAATAATCCGATTAAGGAATTGGCTGATGAGAAACATCGTGCTCACAGATTGTTCATCAAGGGTTGGATTGAAATGAATCCGAATAAATTGCCCTATCCGGATGCAAACCTGACAATGAGAATTACCTATGGCCAAGTGTTGCCGTATTCTCCAAGAGATGGTGTTGACTATCATTATTACACAACTCTCAAAGGTGTGATGGAAAAAGAAAATCCTGAAAATCCAGTTGAGTTTACAGTAGAACCTCGTTTGAAAGAACTCTACCAGAATAAGGACTATGGTCGTTATGGTGTGAAGGGTGAAATGCCTGTGGCATTCCTGTCAAATAACGACATTACCGGTGGTAACTCAGGTAGCCCAGTAATCAATGGAAAGGGTGAACTTATCGGTATCGCATTTGATGGTAACTGGGAAGCAATGAGTGGTGACGTTGCATTCGAACCTGAATTGCAAAGAACCATCAGTGTAGATATCCGTTACGTGTTATTTGTAATCGATAAGTTTGCAGGTGCAGGCCACTTGGTTGATGAAATGACACTTGTAGAAAAATAAAAAATCTACATAAAATAAAGTGTGCAAAGCGGTGCTTTTTCGTAAAGTGCCGCTTTGTTGCATTGGTGCTGTGTTGGAAATGATTTTTGTGGTAAAAAAAACCGAGAAAATTTTTATAAATCGGAAATTATAGAGTAACTTTGTACGATGAATTGTTACACAAATTTTGTGTATTGAAACTAAATAAATTAACTCAAAATAACATAATTATGAACATTACTCACATTGAGCACATCGGCGTGGCTGTAAAGAGCCTCGAAGTGTCAATCCCACAATGGGAATTGTTGCTTGGTAGCAAATGCTATCGTATTGAAGAAGTTGAATCACAGAAGGTGCGTACAGCATTCTTTAAGGTCGGACAAACTAAAATTGAGTTGTTGGAACCGACATCACCTGAAAGTACAATCGCAAAATTCTTGGAAAACAAGGGCGAAGGAGTACACCATTTGGCTTATGCCGTTGAAGACGTTGACGGATCATTGGCAGAATGTGAAGAAAAAGGAATGCGTTTGATCGATAAAACATCTCGCCCAGGTGCAGATGGACTGTCAATCGGATTCTTGCACCCGAAATCAACAGGTAGTGTGTTGACAGAACTTTGTGAAGATAAAAACAAATAATCTGCTACTATGAGTACAAATAGCGAAAAAATTAAACAACTGATTGACCTGAGAGCTGAAGCAAAAATCGGTGGAGGTCAGAAACGTATTGATGCACAACACGAAAAAGGAAAATACACAGCTCGTGAACGTATCGAAATGTTGTTGGACGAAGGCTCTTTCGAAGAATTTGATATGTTCGTGACACACCGTTGTTCAGACTTCGGTATGGACAAGAGTCACTATTATGGAGACGGTGTTGTAACAGGTTATGGTACAATTGATGGACGTTTGGTTTACATCTTTGCACAAGATTTTACCGTGACTGCAGGTTCATTGTCTAAGACAATGTCTGAAAAGATCTGCAAGATTATGGATATGGCAATGACAAACGGAGCTCCTTGTATCGGTCTGAACGACTCAGGTGGAGCACGTATCCAAGAAGGTGTCAACGCATTGGCAGGTTATGCAGAAATCTTCCAACGTAACGTAATGTCTTCAGGTGTTATTCCTCAAATCTCAGCAATTTTGGGTCCGTGTGCAGGTGGTGCAGTTTACTCGCCAGCATTGACAGACTTCACTATTATGAGAAGAAATACAAGTTATATGTTCTTGACAGGTCCGAAGGTTGTAAAAACAGTTACAGGTGAAGTCGTAACTCAAGAACAACTCGGTGGTGCATCTGTTCACTCAACAAAGAGTGGTGTTGCACACTTCGCAGTAGATACTGAAGAAGAATGTATGTCATTGATTCGTAACTTGTTGAGCTATATTCCGCAAAATAATTGCGAAGATGCTCCGGTTATGACTTGTATGGACCCGATTGATCGTCTTGAAGATTCATTGAATGAAATCATTCCAGATAATCCAAACAAACCATACGATATGTACGAAGTTATTCGTGCAATTGTCGATAATGGCGAATTCCTCGAATCTCACGAAAACTATGCTAAAAATATCATCACTTGCTTTGCCCGTTTCAATGGCCAAAGCGTAGGTATCATTGCTAACCAACCCAAGGCAATGGCCGGTGTACTTGATATCAATGCTTCACGTAAGGCAGCTCGTTTCGTTAGATTCTGTGATGCGTTTAATATTCCGATCGTGACCTTGGTTGACGTTCCGGGATTCTTGCCAGGAACAGGTCAAGAATATGGTGGCGTAATCGTTCACGGTGCAAAATTGTTGTTTGCATACTGTGAAGCAACAGTTCCTAAAGTTACAGTAACATTGCGTAAAGCATATGGTGGTGCATATATCGTTATGAGTTCAAAACATATCCGTGGCGATATCAACTATGCTTGGCCACCAGCTGAAATCGCAGTTATGGGTGCAAGCGGTGCAGTAGAAGTTTTGTCTGCAAAGGAAATATCAGCAGTTGAAGATCCGGAAGCAAAACAAAAACTTATCGCAGAAAAAGAAGCAGAATATCGTGATAAATTCTCAAATCCGTATGTTGCCGCTAAATATGGCTACATTGATGACGTGATCGAACCACGTAATACACGCTTCCGTATTATCCGTGCACTTCAATCGCTGGCAACTAAGAAACTCGTAAACCCAGCTAAGAAACACTCGAACATTCCGTTGTAATAAATCGAAACAATTATGAATTCAATGTTAGAGTTAGGTTGGTCAGAGATATTGGCAATTACACTGATCGGATTTTCGTTGGTCTTTATAGTGTTGGTCATCTTGATCTACATTATTAAATTGTTTGGTGTAGTATTTACCCGCAACCAGAAAAAACGAGTTGCAACAACTCAAAATACTCCGGTAGAAGAGGTTAAATTGCCCCATATGGTCGGCTCTGAAGAAGCTGCAGCTATCGCAATGGCAATCAGCCTATATACCGATGTGATGCACGACCACGAATCTGAAATCCTGACTATCCAAAAGGTAAAACGAGTTTACTCACCGTGGAACTCAAAAATCTACGGATTTACACAAGTACCAGAACGTAACAGAAAATAAAGCAATGAAAAATTACACATTCAAAATAAACGAAAACGAATATAACGTGCAGATCGAAAAACTGGATAAAGATTCAAATCACGCACGTGTAATCGTTAACGGCGTAGAATATGACGTCGAAGTTGCAGGCCGTACAAAACCTGTTGCTGCAAAACCACAATTGGGAACTGTAAAGGCAGCTCCAGTGGCAGAAGCTGCACCAATCGTAAACAAACCTCGTCCAGCAGTAGGAGGTGGTGCAATTACAAGCCCACTGCCAGGAACAGTAGTCTCAGTTAATGTTGCAGTAGGCGATAAAGTGACTATGGGTCAGACTATTATGGTGCTCGAAGCAATGAAGATGGAAAACAATATCACAGCAGATCGTGATGGCGTTGTTAAAGAAATCGCTGCTCAAAAGGGTGCTGCCGTAATGGAAGGTGATACATTAATCGTGGTTGGCTAATTATGATGACTATTTTAAGTACAGGTGGCAACTTCCTCGGACAGAGTCTAGTTGACTTTGCAAATTCGTCGGGGATTGCAATGATTCTAAATAGCGGAAATTGGCAAACTTTAGTAATGCTCGGACTCTCATTGTTCTTGCTTTACTTGGCAATTCATAAAAATTATGAGCCGCTGTTGTTGTTGCCTATCGCATTCGGTATGTTGCTGACCAACTTGCCAGGTGCTGAAATGTTCCACTCTGATCTCTTTGCCGGAGGTCACGTACATTGGGATAACTTTGTGAATGACGCAGGATTGCTCGACTACCTCTATTTGGGTGTTAAGTTGGGAATCTATCCTTGTTTGATCTTCATCGGTGTCGGTGCAATGACAGACTTCGGTCCGCTGATTGCTAATCCAAAGAGCTTCCTCTTGGGAGCAGCAGCTCAGTTGGGTATCTTCGCAACATTTATTGGTGCGTATGCAATGGGTTTCTCTCCGTCAGAAGCAGGTTCAATTGGTATCATCGGTGGTGCTGATGGTCCTACATCAATTTACTTGACTGCAAAATTGGCTCCACACTTGTTGGGCCCGATCGCTATTGCTGCATACTCTTATATGGCATTGGTGCCGGTTATCCAACCTCCGATTATGCGTGCCCTGACTACTCAGAAAGAACGCGAAATTAAGATGACTCAACTCCGTCAAGTATCTAAGACAGAGAAGATTGTTTTCCCAATGATTATTACAATCATTATTGCGTTGTTCTTGCCGAGTGCTGCACCGCTGGTAGGCTGCTTGATGTTGGGTAACTTGATGAAAGAATGTGGCGTTGTTGACCGTTTGAGCAAAACTGTTCAAAACGAATTGATGAACATCGTTGTTATCTTCTTGGGTATAACAGTAGGTGCTACTGCAACTGCAGACTCATTCTTGAACTTCAAGACTTTGGGTATCTTGGCGTTGGGTATCGTAGCATTCTCAATGGGTACTTCAGGTGGTTTGCTGCTTGCTAAATTGATGAATGTCTTCCTGCCCGAAGGTAAGAAGATTAATCCGCTTATCGGCTCGGCTGGTGTATCTGCAGTTCCGATGGCTGCTCGCGTATCACAGAGTGAAGGTTTGAAGGCTAATCCTCGCAACTATCTGTTGATGCACGCAATGGGTCCGAACGTAGCTGGTGTTATCGGTAGTGCTGTTGCTGCTGGTATCTTGTTGAGTTTCTTGGGTTAATCCTTTGAAATATACTTGAAAGTTTAGGCGTTACTCTCCAAGTAACGCCTATGTTTTTATATAGGAAAAGTGATTATAATAAAAAAGCCATACCTCTTACGGTATGGCTTGCATATTTAATATAGGTATCACAACCACTTTTTCCATTTGAATAATATGTATGTCAGAACCATTGTTCCGAGCATCAATCCGAGTGCAATGTAGTACCCTCCTTGCCATTGTAGCTCCGGCATATTTCGGAAGTTCATACCGTAAATACTTGCAATCAAGGTTGGGGGTAAGAAAAATACAGATGCTACGGTAAAGATTTTTGTGATGTTGTTCTGTTCGATGTTAATCAAACCGAGAGCAGTATCTTGCAGATAGTCAAGTCTTTGATAACTGAAATCGGTGTGATTAATCAACGAGTTGACGTCTTTGATCATTAGGCCGAGTTTCGGGTAGATGTCGTTTGGAAATCTTTCGCTACGCAAAATGCCAGACAGTACACGCTGACGGTCGAAAATGTTTTCTCGCAACATCATAGTGTTTTCCTGCAAGTGGTTAATGTGTCTGAGCAACTCTTGGTTAACCTTGCCCGTGATGGTAATGTGTTTACTCAATTGAGCAACCTGTTTTGACAGCACTTCAACAAGGTCGGCATCAAGGTCGATTCGTACTTCAAGAAGCGATATGAGCAAATGATATCCCGTTGAATATGCCCGATAGTTCATTTGCAATCGTTTTTCGACCTCATTGAACGATTTAAATTCGATATTGTGCATTGATACGAGTACGCCTTCCGATACGATAAACGAAACAGGCTCGACAGAGTAATTACCTTCAAACGGAATCAAAAAGTTTGAGTTACATACAATTGAAGTTTCACTTTCGCTATATTTTGATGTAGAATCAATCTCTTCGATTTGTTGAGTTGTCTGGAGGTTAATCTCCATAAAATTTTCAACAGCCTTTTGTTCCTTTACGGTCGGAGCAATCAGGTCAATCCACAATATGTCATCATAGCCCATATCATCAAATAGCTTGACATCGGCATTACGGACAATTTTATTATAAGATTTCAGGTATATTGTAATCATATTCAGCTGAATTCGGGTTATTATTCAGGTTCGGAACTTAACACAGACAGCCTTTGATTGCAAAGAATTACTGTCCTTTGGTGGTCAGTCAGCCCGGGTTCACACGCTCGGTACACTTAATTCCCTTCTCCCAAAACAATGCCAGAGCAGTGTGTTTGTCTCTATTGAATATGAAATCGATATTTTGCTTAAGATAATTCTGAGCCTGTTGTTTGTTGGCGTAATCAGACTCATCGATGGCTTGGGTAATATTATTCACGCCATATTTCAGTGCATTATTCAATGCACTGACAACCTCTTCCGAAACATCTGTACGTGCAACCCAAGCTGCGAACACAAATGGCAGTCCCGTCATATTTATCCATTCAACGGACAAATCGATGCAATACTTAAATTGGTGTTCGAAATCGAAGACTCGGTCGCCAATCAGAACATATCCGATATTTTTAGTATGAGTGTCAATCTGAGTATGATTGTTTCTCATTTCGAAATTAGGATTGATGTTCCAATGTTCTTTGCACAAGATTTGTGTAAGAGAATTTGACGTACACGATTCGGGATCAAGAATTATGGTTTTGATATCTTTTAGTTCAGAGTTGCTGAGCAATACAACCGTGTGGGCACCTTTGCTGGTACCTAAACAATAGTCACAAATGATTTTAACAGGAGTATTTAATCTTGGAATTTCAGCAACGGTTACCAGTGCGATGTCAGTCAGGCCTTGACTCATAGCTTGAGCACAACTGCTTGGTGGAGCCAATACCAACTCACAGGGCAGGAATATTCCCGCTCTGCGAATGCCGTACACAAACGGCACTGAGTTCAGGTATGATACCGCAGTAATTCTCACCAGAGGGGCCATCGTCCATAATTCTTATTCGAGTTTGATTAACGAACAAAGGTAGTAATTCTTTTTTGAATTGGTTCTTTTTTTAGATTTTTTTGTAGAAAAAAATGATAAAGTGTAATTATGAAAAATCTTTTGAAATAATATTTGCTGTTTTGATTATAAATGCCTACCTTTGATTCAAATAACACATTGTCGATTTTAAAATCTTTACAAATATGGTATCATACAAAGAATTGGGGCTGGTGAACAGTCGCGAAATGTTTGAAAAAGCTATCGAAGGTGGTTATGCAGTTCCGGCATTCAACTTCAATAATATGGAACAAATGCAAGCTATTATTCAAGCTTGTGTTGAAGCTGAATCTCCTGTAATTCTGCAAGTTTCAAGCGGTGCACGTAAATACGCAAACCAGACTTTGTTGCGTTATATGGCACAGGGTGCTGTTGAGTATGCAAAAGAATTGGGTAAAAATATTCCGATTGTGTTACATCTCGATCACGGTGATACATTTGAATTGTGTAAATCTTGTATTGATTTGGGATTCTCATCAGTGATGATTGATGGTAGTTCTTTGCCATATGAAGAAAATGTTGCTTTGACAAAGAAGGTTGTTGAGTATGCTCACCAATACGATGTTACAGTTGAAGGAGAACTCGGAGTGCTTGCCGGTATAGAAGATGATGTTGCTGCAGAACACTCAACTTATACTCGTCCTGAAGATGTTGAAGACTTTGTTAAAAAAACAGGCGTAGATTCATTGGCTATCTCTATCGGAACATCTCACGGTGCTAACAAATTCCGTCCTGAACAATGTACACGCAATGCAGACGGTGTATTGGTTCCACCACCATTGAGATTTGATATCCTGAAAGAAATCGAACGTCGTATTCCGGGATTCCCAATCGTATTGCATGGTTCATCATCTGTTCCGCAAGATATGGTTAAGATTATTAACGAACACGGTGGTGCAATTAAAGATGCTGTAGGTATTCCTGAAGAACAACTTCGTGAAGCTGCAAAATCTGCTGTTTGTAAGGTAAATATTGATAGTGATGGTCGTTTGGCTATGACCGCAGCTATCCGTCAGCATTTTGCTGAAAAACCGGGTGATTTCGATCCTCGTAAATATTTGGGACCGGCTCGTGATTGGCTCAAAAACCTCTATATCCACAAATGCAAAGAAGTCTTGGGTAGTGCTGGAAAGGCATAGTTTATCTTAAAACTGAATAATTACAGAGCCTGTGCCTTACTGCATCAGGCTCTGTTTGGTTAATAATTAAAATGTTGTTTATATGAAAAAGTTTTTTTTAGTTTTATCAGTGTTGTTGTGCGTAGCGACAACTCTATCAGCTCAGGAAAATGGCACACAACGTTCGATAGAGGTTAATGGATATTACGAAGAAGAGTTTACTCCTGACCGTATCTATATCGGTTTTACATTGAAGGAGAACCAAAAGGATAAGATTTCGGTCCAACAGCAACAGAATCAGATGGTACACGTGTTGAAAAATCTCGGCGTCGATATTGAAAAACAACTTGTTGTAAAGGATATGTTTGGTAATACAATAGGAAAGAATCCGCGTAAAAGCGTAATGTTGCAGACTCGTAATTATGAATTACTATTGACAAATGCTGAGAGTGTTTCTGAAGTTTATGAAGCGTTGCAAGATTTAAAGGTCTACTCGCTGAGGATTAATCGTGTTGAGTTATCGACCCTCGAAGAAGAAAAAATCAGAATAATGGGACTCGCGGTTAAAAATGCACGTCGTGTGGCAAATGTATTGGCTCAGAGTGCTGGTTGTCAAATATATAATGTACTTCAGATTGTTTGCAACGAGTCGTTAGGTCGCAGAACGTTTGCTGGAGATTACGTAATGCTGAAGAGTGCAAGGGGGATGAATGCTGATAGCGTGGAGGAATCTGCTCCGACAATAGAATTTCGTAAGATTACCATTTCGTCTATGGTGCGAGTAAGTTACGGCATCAGATAGTTTGCAATAGAGTGTAGAGTAGGGTAGCGGTTGCGGCTCCGCATAGTGGTGCAAGTATTGGCACCCAGGCGTAGTCCCAACGGCTACTCTCTTTTTTGCCCATAGGTAGTAGCGAGTGCATTAATCTGGGTGCTAAATCTCGTGCTGGATTTATGGCATATCCTGTTGGTCCACCGAGTGCCAAACCAATTCCCCAGACTGTAAATGCTACAGGAATAGCACCGATACTGCCAAGTCCTACGGGTAGTGTAGTGTCGTGTTCAGTTAAAACAATTGAGCCTCCCGTTATGTATAATACTACAAACATCAGTACGAATGTTCCCAGAAATTCGCAACTGAAATTGGTGAGTGTATGGCGAATCTGAGGAAATGTGCAGAATGTTGCAAGTTTGGCACTCGTATCGTCTGTAATTTTAAAATGGTCATAATAGACTGCCCAAATCAGAATCGAACCTAATGCTGCTCCCAACATTTGAGCCGAGATGTATGGGAATATTTGTTCGACAGGAAACTGCCCGCTCAGAGCAAATCCCAACGTTACAGCAGGGTTGAGATGGGCACCACTATATGGACCTGCAACAACCACGCCGATGAATACTCCTAATGCCCACGCTGTTGTAATTGCCAGTATCCCAGCATTGTTCCCTTTTGTCCTGTTCAAAAGAGAATTGGCAACAACACCCTCACCGAGTATCAGTATCAACATTGTGCCCAGTAATTCTGCAAAAAAAGGTGTCATAGAGATTTGTTATTAGTTACTCGATGCTCCAATCACGAACACATTTTACGGCTTTATGCCATTTTTGTAGTTTGTGTTCGATAATAGATTTATTTATTTGAGGAATAAAAGTTTTGTCGATTTGCCATTTTGATTTTAGTTGGTCAGGACCTGACCATATTCCCGTTGCAATGCCAGCCAGATAGGCAGCTCCAAGTGCTGTTGTTTCCATAATTTTAGGTCTTATGACATTGATATTTCCCAGGTCGGACTGAAACTGCATCAGGAAATTATTGGCAACTGCTCCGCCGTCGACTCGTAGCGAGTGGATTCGTTTGTTCATATCTTGTTCCATTGACAGAAGCACGTCATTAACTTCAAAGGCAATTCCTTCGAGTGTTGCACGGGCAATTTCGGCACGAGTTGTTCCTCGCGTTATTCCGAGTATTGCTCCTCTGGCATATTGATCCCAATATGGTGCCCCAAGTCCTGTCAGTGCTGGTACGAAGTAGACTCCGTTTGAATCATTGATAGAGTTTGCGAGCTGTTCTGTTTCAGAAGAATCGGTTATGATTTTCAGCCCATCACGAATCCATTGAACGGCTGCACCTCCGACAAATACGCTGCCTTCAAGGGCATATATAACCTCGTCCTTTATTTTCCAGGCAATTGTTGTCAGTAGATTATTTTTGCTTTTAACAGGAGTATTACCCGTATTAAGCATCAAAAAACAGCCAGTACCATATGTGGTTTTTGCCATACCGGGTTCGATGCACAACTGTCCGAATAGTGCAGCCTGTTGGTCGCCTGCAATACCTGAAATCGGTATTTTTGTCGAAAATAGTGTTGTTGCTGTCTCACAAAATATCTCACTTGAAGACTTTACTTCGGGTAGAATCTCTCGAGGAATGTCAAATAGTTTTAGAAGTTCCTCGTCCCAATCGAGAGTGTGAATGTTGAACAACATCGTACGTGAGGCATTGGTGATGTCTGTAACGTGTTTTTTCCCACGGGTAAATTTCCATACCAACCACGAATCGATAGTCCCGAAGCACAACTCTCCACGTTGGGCACGTTGTCTGCACCCGGCGACATTATCCAGAATCCATTTGAGTTTGGTTGCCGAGAAGTATGCATCAGGAATTACTCCTGTCTTGGAGTGTATCATATCTGAGTAACCCTCTTGAATCAATCTGCTGCAATATTCTGCAGTTCTGCGATCTTGCCACACGATTGCATTATAGACAGGTTCGGAGGTGGATCTGTCCCATACGACTACTGTTTCGCGTTGATTGGTTATGCCGATGCAGGCTATATCCCGACCTGTAAGATTGGCACGTGCGATTGCTTCTGCTGCAACTGAGGATTGAGTATACCATATCTCATTGGGGTTATGTTCGACCCAGCCTGGCTGTGGGTAGTATTGTTCAAATGGGTGTTGTGAGATTGATACTGGGGTTGATTCCTCATCAAATATTATAGCACGAGACGAGGTTGTTCCTTGATCAAGTGCCAGGATGTAACGTTTATTGTTGCTCATAAGTGTTAAAGCTTTATTTTGCAATTACTCAATAAAATTTGTGCCAATCTGAATTTTTTGAAAAACAAAAAAGGGCACAACCCGAAGGTTGTGTCCTTTTTTCGATGAGATTTGAACTGATTATTTGTTCATTTCCTGCAATTGTTCCCAAGTGTATTCAACACCATTGTAAGTGAATTTCTTAACTGTACCGTTAATAACGATGTTGTCAATTTTGGTATTGATAAGGTTCATCACGTTAACAACAGCACCTGCTTCGACAGTCACACGTGGAGCATAGTTAGTTAGGTGTGTGAAATTGATTTGATCAACAGTTGTTCCGTTTGCGATAACGAGTGATGATGTTACATTTTTGATAGTGCTGATAGAAGAATCGATGATACCGACTTTTGAATTATTGATAGTGACATTTGTTGCCGGCCAGAAATAGAGACGACCATATTCACCACCATTGATGGTTGCTGTAGAGTAGTTTCTAACACCAAGGTCATAAACGATGTACTTTGCATCTGCAGTAGATGTTGTACCCTTCATAACACAATTGTTAAGTGTTGTATTACCAAATGCACATACAGCAACAGACATAAAGTTATTTTGGTCAGCTACGCCATTCGAGATAATCAGGTCTTTAAGTACTACATTGTTGAGTTCGTTGTTGTAGTTTACATAAGACGGGTTTCTGTATTGACCGAGCAAAATAGCCCAAATTTTACCAGTGAATGTAACATCGTTAAATGTAATCAATTGACCGTCAGTGCTACCGAAGTGAGTTTCTGCATTAAGGTTATTGAATGAGAATGTGCGGTTTTCGAATGTTGTGTTTTCGGTTGCAGTGAAGAGATAACCGTCATTGAGGTAGTAGATATATTCGTCGTTGTAAGACGGGTCGATTTGGATATTGAAATGTTGGCGACCAGAGAGAATTTGACCCAAAATGTTTGTAGTCCAGTTACGCAAAATCGGAACAATATTCAGACCATCTACGAGATTGATAGTCGATTTGTCCTCAGCAGCAAATTGGAATGACATTTGGTGGATAGATTTTTCGTTGTTTGCGAGGATATAACTCATAGACAAATATCTGAAAGCCTCTTTAATACCATCGTTATCGAGGTCTGCGTTCAGCAGTTCTTGTGGGATATTTGCCAAAGAGTAAGTTACGTCTACGCTACCTGAGAGGCTGCCATCAAGAAGGTTGATTTGGTCAGCTACGCCTTTGATTGTAGCACTTGATGAGATTATGATTTTTCCTGATTCATAAATTGTATTCCAATCGAATTCATCTGTTCCGACATTAACTTGTGCGAATGGACGTTTCAGAGTCACACTGTGGTAACCTGGGCCATTAACTGTAAATGGTTCAGTTGCAGCAAAGAATGCATCACGTGATTCGTCGTTATTTACACCTGTATAGTTAACTTTGACGTTCATATCGTCTGAAACGGTGTATGCTGAACAATCATCATCTTGAGCCCAAAATACAACTTTGAAAGTCTTGCCATTAGGCAGTGAGAGGCTCAATGTGTATCCATTAGTCGCAGAGAATTTGATGTTGTCAATAGAAGTCTTCTTTGTAACGAGCTGTCCGTTTTGGTCGAAAACTGCGTACATTAATTGGTCAACTTTCAGACCATCACTGATAGCACGAGTCATTTTGTTACCGATGCTGATGTTGAAAGAGACCTGAGCATTTGCCTCTGTTTCTGTTTGAAGTTCTTCATTAGAACAAGATGTTGCAAAAAGCATTGATGCGATTGCAAACAAGCATACAATTTTTTTAAACATAACTGTAGGATTTTATGGTTAGTTAATTTATATTAATATTAATATATAAATTGTGGGTGCAATGCACCCACATTTGGAATAATATTATTAGTCAATAATTTCGTTGACTGTTCCTTCGTTTTTAAACTCAGTTTTAGAAAGACCGTTAAATTTGATTGTTTTAACAGTTGCACCACTCTGAATTTCAATAGCAGGCAATTCATTACTAATGTTAACGATATCAATAACATTAACCGTTGTTCCTGCACCTATAATAAGTTTTCCTCCGTTATTTGAGTGTTTAATTGATGCAGATGTAATTTTGTCAATTACACAATTTTCAATAGTTGCAGATGCGTGTTCATACACATACAGATGTCCTATTTTACTATTTCTTATTGTTGCTTCAGAAAGATTAACTACTGCTGCATCAACATTATAAGCGGTTGAATTGGTACATATTGAGCCCTCAATTGTACAATTTGTCAAGGTGCTTTTACCTCTCAACCATACACCGGCACCAAACTTAGATTGCTTTCCTGTTGGAGGCAAGTGTTTGTTGATAGTTGCACTGTAAGTCAACCCCACAATATTTACGCTATCAAAAATGTGGTTAAAGTTGGTATAGTTACCGTTATCAATATAATCACCGAAGTCAAGATATTGAATTTGGCCAGAGAATTTAACATTTTTTAACGTAACCTTTTGACCACTAACACTGGTGAAAATTGCAGGTGCACCAAGATTGTTCAATGCAAAGAGGGTATCTCTGATTTCTGTATCTTCACTGAATTTATAGTATATACCGTCAAATTTGTTTGAATCGTCAATGAATGCAGGTGAAACTTTAACTACAAAGTTTGCTTCACTTGTCAGCACTTGACCGAGAATGTTTGTTCTCCAGTTACGAGTGACCGGGATATTTGTCAAACCCGCAAATTCAATAAATTTATCACCTGTTTCGTTTGAGAAATAGAAATCCATATCGTGGATCGATTTTTCCCCAGCAAGGATATAACTCATTGATACATATTTATATGCCTCTTTGATATTGTTGTCATCAAGGTCTGCAAACAGGTTTTCGTCTGGAATAGTGTTGAATTCGTAAGTTACAGTTGTGTCACCCGAAATAGTTCCGTCAATCAAGTTGATATTATTCGGAACATTTTTAATTACGGCTTTAGATTTTTTGATTTCTACGCCATACTTTTTAGCCTGTTCAAAGTCAAACGGATAAGAACCAACGTTAATTTGTGCAAACGGACGGGTCAAGATTACAGTCTGAGTTTCTGAACCTTTAACTGTAAATTCTTCAGTAGCAGCGAAGAATGCGTCACGATTATCATCATTGTTCAGACCTTCATAATCGATAGTCACCTTCATATCGTCAGATACGGTATAAGCTGTACATTCGCTATTTTGAGCCCAGAATACTGCTTTGTATTTGTGGCCTTTGATGAGTGATAGTTGCAATCTATAGCCGTTTTTTGAATGCATATCCTGCACTTGATAGTCATCTTTAACAACTTTGGGGATAATGAGTTCTCCATTTTCGCCAAAGATTGCAAACATAAGTTGATCTACTTTAAGACCGTCGCTGATAGCACGAGTCTTCATTATATTTTCAACGTTCAAGTTGAAAGATACAATAGCATCACCGCCAGCTTGTTCGTCAATCTCGTTGTTTGAACAACTTGTGGAGAACAATACTGCCATTGTTGCAATGATTCCTAAAAAAAATCTTTTCATCTTAGTGTAATTTTTTGTTTATAGTTTTGTTTATGATTCTATACAACATTTATGAGTCGTAACTTTTTTCTTCTTAATATTGTTAAGGTACCACGATATTATGATCGCCCCAGTAATCTGGATTGATTCCGACACCTCCGGCAGCCTCTAACATCAGAAACTTACCTCTAATCATTGTGTGGAAATTTCGTTTTACCGGAACATCAATTGGTGCTGACATTGACAATTGGATGTTGTCTTTATCAAAGATTCCAATCTGAACGGATATCGTTGATTCGGTATTAACGAATACGTAGTCGAAACCGATTGATGCTTCTGTATCAGACAAACGTTTCAGCGTTGTTTCGAATAGTACATTTGTCTTAGAGTCTACGGCTTTATCAGAAATCAGACTATAGACGTGGGGCATAAAGCTGACATAGTAGAACACAACCTTATAATCGTTGATACTTACTTTGGTTGATGTTTCAGATCCGCCTTTAACACGTGTTGCCTCTTTTTCTATGAAGTCTGTGACATCATTTGCAATGAACTCGAATTTACCGACTGGACGTTCCATAGTGATGTCCAATGTGTCAGGTTGTTTTTCGCGAATATCAGACTCAACAGAAATGTCTTTAAATCCGCGGAATGCATCTCTGAAGTCGGTACAAGCAGCGTGGTCACCTTGCAACGAGATATCTGTAAATTTTTCGGCATTATGATACGGAATCATATTTTCATTTTCAGTCAAGTCAGACCATACCATAATGTTGTAATCTCCTGGAATCAAATCGAGCAGAACTCCGTGGTCGTAACCGTCGGAAATATCTCGTGTGAATGTAAATTCCTGAACTAAATCTCGAGAATCTCTCTTACTATAGGTACGAATAATATATCTGATTGCACCATATTTTCTCTCACTCGGAGTCGGAGTTCCGACCTTTTGTTCAATGACATCTGAACCGTTGTAGTCGTGTTCCCAAGTGGTCATATTTGTTTGGTAGTTCAGACGGAGATATACAGAAACTTTCTCAGGTTTGTCCGGCCATTCGTGAACATCACAACTCGAAATCATAAGTGCTAACGCGGCAAATATAAACAGACTCAACTTTTTCATTATTTGCCTCCTTTCTTTTTCTGGTCAAACATATATGAGAATGTAATGGCTGCTTGGTCGATTCCCCAATATTTCTTTTTGTGGTCAGAAATCAAAAGACCATCTTTTACATTTGGGGTATTATGGAACTTGTCATAGTGAATAGGGTAGTATCCAGCACCCACTGAGAATTCCAATTTCCAACGATTGTTTTTGCTGATTGGCAAACGATAACCGATACTCAGACCATATCCGATTGCCGGAGTTTTACCTTTGTAGTCCTGATAACGATAATCTCCGTCAAAGGCAAAGTTGAAGTATGATATTCCAATATGTGCTCCGGTGAACAATCCGTCATTTTTACCTGAGAACCAATAACGAATTTCTGGTTGGATTGCCAAAGTGCGGAATTTTATTGTTGATTTGAAATAGTTCCAAGCTGAATAATAAATAGGCAATGTTACAGAAACGTGTTTTCCCAAATCGGCTTCCACACCGATATTAGAGATTGCCATACCCAAGGCCAGAGCATTGGTCTTCAGGTACAATTTCGGAGTCCAAACTGTCGGTGATGTAGGTTCCTGCCATTGGGGAGTATAATCGCAAGGTTTCATAACCATCGGCATATTAACTAAATCAGGTAAGGTAAATCCTGCGATAGGCTCAATTTTGATACGACGAATTGTGATGATAGCGTATGCATTACGCATCTCGGTAAAGAATCGTTTGAATAAATCCTTCCAAATTTTTCCGTTTTCGAGTCCCTTCAGTCTGATGATACGGCGGTCCTGAGTACCTCCGTGATACTTGACCTGTACTGAATCCTCTTGCAAAATTGCCAGAACTTCATCTTTGTAGTAAAGGTCTGATTTCTCAATTTGAGTTTTCAAATAGTTCCAAGGAATGTAACTATCGTTGCGTGTTATGATGCTATCTGGAATATCAACTCCGCGACGGATGATTTTTTCTAAGGCTTGCAGACGATTTTTTGCCAACCAACGATTCAATTTATCACTACCTTCTGGTGATGCTGCACCACAGAAATTTACTCCTACTATTTGCATAGATTTATCCTCATTGAGTTCTTTGAGGAAATCGACAATCTCCTGCATCCGTTGATCGTTACGGGCAAACGACCTTTCAATGTTAATTCTGTTGACTTTAAAGATTACACGGAACTCGTGGTATTCATTCTTCTGAGAATACACCTTGCCAACGCAAACCAATAAACCCAACAAAAGCAAACAATACTTTTTCATTTGCATTAAGGAAAAGTTTATAATTATCCGAAAATATAATGCAAAGATATGAATATTATTTTAAAAGCCATAAATATTGCTGTGAAATTATGTCTGATTTAGGTAAATAGCATAAAAAAGACAACTCTTTTTGGGAGTTGTCTTCCTTTTTATAGTCGGATGTGTCTTATTTTAGAGTAATCAATGAGTGTCCTGTCATATCTTTTGGTTGTTTTATTCCCATCAGAGTCAGGACTGTTGGTGCAATATCGGCCAGCACTCCATCTTTTACTGAAGCTACATCGTCCGAAACAACAATAAACGGAACTGGATTCAGTGAGTGTGCAGTATTTGGTGAACCATCTGGGTTTTGTGCGTAATCAGCATTCCCGTGGTCGGCAGTAATCAATATGTCATAGCCGTTTTCTTTTGCTGCAGTCACAACTTTTTCAACGCAACTATCCACAGCTTTGACTGCAGATTGGATTGCTTCGTAGACTCCTGTATGACCGACCATATCGCCATTTGCAAAGTTTAGACATACGAAATCAGTCTCTGCAAGTTTGAGCTTTTCGACAATTGCATCTGTTACCTCATAGGCACTCATTTCTGGTTTGAGGTCATAGGTCGCGACCTTTGGTGAGGCAATCAAGATGCGTTCTTCACCGACAAATGGCTCTTCGCGACCGCCGTTAAAGAAGAATGTGACGTGTGCATATTTTTCTGTTTCAGCGATGCGGATCTGACGCATATTGTTACGGGCAATGATTTCACCCAGAGTATTTTGCAGATTTTCTTTGTCGAAGATGACTTTTACATTACGGAATGAGTCGTCGTATCTTGTCATTGTAAGATAGTAGAGCGGCATTGTTTTCATACCGAATTCAGGCATATCTTTTTGGGTCAGCACTGTTGTGATTTCACGCAGACGGTCTGTTCGGAAATTATAACAGATGACAACATCGCCTTCGGAGATTGTAGCCAGAGGATTTTGATTTTCATCAACCATTGCGATTGGTTTGATGAATTCGTCTGTAATGCCTTGTGAGTATGACTCTTCAATTGCTTTGATTGGATTTGTAGCCTTTTGTCCGATGCCATTAACCAGCAAATCATAACCTTCTTTAACACGTTCCCAGCGTTTGTCGCGATCCATTGTGTAGTAACGACCACAGATTGAGGCAAGACGAACCTTCGATGTTGACAATTTTTCTACGAGAGATTGCATATATCCGAGTCCGCTTTTGGGGTCGGTGTCACGTCCGTCCATCAGGGCGTGAACAAATACCTTATCCAGACCATATTGGTCGGTCATATCACACAATTTATACAGGTGTGATATCATAGAGTGTACACCACCGTCTGATAAGAGCCCCAGGAAGTGAACTTTTTTGTTATTGTCTTTAGCATAATTGAGAGCATCTGTCAAGATGTTATTATTGCTGATGGTATTATCTTCGATGGCTTTATTGATTTTCACGAGGTCTTGATAGATGATTCTGCCGGCGCCTATATTCAGGTGTCCAACCTCAGAATTACCCATTTGTCCGTCTGGCAATCCAACATATTCTCCGCAAGTCATAAGATGTGCGGTTGGCCATTGGCGTTGAAGATTCTGCATAAATTTTGGTTGTGCAGAATATACGACATCTCTTACACTGTGATCACCCTCTCCCCATCCGTCGAGGATTATTAAAACGACTTTCTTTCCCATATTTTGTTTTTTGTATTTTTATTGTTGAGCTAGGTGCAATAAATACACCATAACTATTTAATTGATTCGAGAATTAAATCTCTTGCTTTGATAATAGCATCTTCAATGCCTTGAGGTTTTTTGCCGCCTGCTGTAGCGAAGAACGGTTGACCGCCGCCGCCACCTTCAATTAGTCGTGCTGCTTCGCGGATTGTTTTTGAGGCATTTGCTCCGCGAGCAACAATGTCATCTCCGAGCATAATGGTCAACGATGCCTTATCTTCATTTTGGCTGCCGATTACAAGGATAATGTTACGGAATTTTGAACGAAGTCCGTATGTAATATCTTTAATCACGTCAGGCATAAGATTGATTTGTTTAGCAATGATAACCTCTTTTGCTGCAGGATCAATTCTCTTTGAGAGCTCTTCAATACACTCGTTGATTTTTGCCTGTTTAAATTCTGTAATCTGTTTGTTCAGCGATTCGTTTGTTTCAATCATCTTTTTTATTGTAGGAATGATTGCCGAGTTGCCCAGGAATGTCTGAATGTCAACAATCGTATCTCCGAGTTTGTCGAAGAATTCCTCGCATTTTTCACCCGTAATTGCCTCTATTCGGCGAACACCTGCCGAGATCGCACTCTCTGAGAGAATCTTGAACATTCCGATTTGGCCTGTTGCTGCAACGTGTGTTCCTCCACAGAATTCGATGCTGTTACCAAATTTCACTACGCGAACTTTGGTGCCATATTTTTCACCGAACAACATCATTGCACCCATCTTTGATGCCTCTTCAATCGGACATTCTCTGATTTCGTCAAGTTGAAGATTTTTACGAATCATTCTATTTACGATATGCTCGACCTGACGAATTTGCTCGGGTGTAACCTTTTGGAAGTGTGAGAAGTCAAAACGTAAACCTTGTGGTGTAACCTGTGATCCTTTTTGTTCGACGTGCGAACCGAGCACTTCACGCAGAGCATAGTGCATCAAGTGTGTTGCCGAGTGGTTGCACGCTGAGGCTTCACGACTGGTCGGATTAACCACTGCTCTGACTGCCGAATGTACATCTTGGGGTAATTGTTTCAGAATTGGCATAATCAGTCCATTCTCCTTCAATGTATCTATAACTTCGATACGTTCGCCTTCACATTCAAGATAGCCCGTATCTCCGACTTGTCCACCTGAGTTGCCATAGAACGGAGTTTGGTCGAGTACGATTTGGTATGTAGTTTTGCCTTTTGCCGTAACTTTGCGATAGCGTGCAATCTGAGCGTCACATTCCAAGGAATCGTAACCTACGAATTGACTCTCTGTGATTGAAATAAGTTCAACCCAATCATCGGTTTGCTGGGCAGCTGCATTTCTTGATCGAGCTTTTTGACCTTCGAGATTGTGAGTGAAACCTTCAATGTCTACGTTCAGATTGTGTTCACGAGCAATCAGTTCTGTAAGGTCAATCGGGAATCCGTATGTGTCGTAAAGCAAGAATGCATCATCGCCAGAGATTGTCTTGTTGGTGCAACGTTCCATTACGCCGTCAAGCAGATTCAGTCCTGTGGAGAGAGTTCTCAGGAAAGATGTCTCCTCTTCGTAGATTACACGTTCAATGAGAGTTTGTTGTGCTTTAAGTTCGGGGTATTGGTGTCCCATCTGCTCGACAAGTGTCGGTACGAGTTTACAGATAAACGGTTCGTTGAATCCGAGATAAGTGTAACCATATCTTACGGCACGTCTTAAAATGCGGCGGATTACATAGCCAGCTTTGACATTTGATGGTAATTGTCCATCGGCAATCGAGAATGATATTGCACGCAAGTGGTCTGCAACTACACGCATTGCGATGTCGTCAGTTTGATTGACTCCGTAAGGTTTGTTGGCCATTTGTGCGATACGTTGAATCAGAGGTTGGAATACATCTGTGTCATAGTTGCTCTTTTTGTTTTGCAACACCATACACAGACGTTCAAATCCCATACCCGTATCTACGTGGCGGTTTGGCAGTGGTTCGAGTGAGCCATTTGCCTTGCGATTGAACTGCATAAATACGAGGTTCCAGATTTCGATTACGAGGTGGTGTCCCTTGTTGACCATCTCTGAACCAGGGGTCTGTTGACGTTCACTTTCATCTCTCAAGTCAAAGTGAATTTCGCTACACGGACCGCACGGACCGGTTTCGCCCATTTCCCAGAAATTATCTTTTTTGTTACCCAAGAGGATATGGTCTTCTGGAAGATATTTTTTCCACGTTTCGAGAGCTTCGTTGTCGCGATCAATGCCCTCCTCTTGAGAGCCTTCGAAAATAGTTGCGTAGATGCGGTCTGCAGGGAGTCCGAAACGTCCTATGAGTAATTCCCAAGCAAAATCAATAGCCTCTTTTTTGAAGTAATCTCCGAAAGACCAGTTGCCCAACATTTCGAACATTGTATGGTGGTAGGTGTCGTGACCGACTTCATCAAGGTCGTTATGCTTTCCTGATACTCTCAGACATTTCTGTGAGTCGGCAGCACGTGGCCATTGGGTCGGTGCATTGCCCAAAAATATATCTTTGAACTGATTCATTCCGGCATTTGTGAACATAAGAGTAGGGTCCCCCTTCACGACCATTGGCGCCGATTGAACAATTTGATGGTTCTTTTCTCTGAAGAATTCGAGAAATATTTCTCTGATTTTGTTCGAATTCATATCTTGATATCAAATAATTTAAGTTGATTTTCGTTATTACAAATATGTCAAATATGAGTTGTAAAATTACATAAAATTACCTAATTTTGCAATCTTTAAGGACGATATTTTAAAAATGACAAAAAAACGATACAAATTTAATCCGAAAACACTCTCTTATGAAGAGATTGTTATACCTGTGCGCATCAGGTTGTATCTGGTTTGTCGAAACTTGTTAATCGCCTTTATACTTGCATTAGTTGCCAATTTTGTCTTTTCGTTTTTCTTTTATACTCCCAAGATGGCCAGTATCAAACGAAATAACGAAAAACTAATGGGTGATTATATTCAACTCAATGAAAAAATTAACGAATCGTTTGCCCGACTTGATAAAATGTCTACTCGTGACAAACAAGTTTACAGAGTCGTATTTGCTGTAGATACATTTTCTCGTGCTGAACTTTTTATGCCATATTCTGATGAAAAGTATGCCGAATGGCAGTCGGATAGATATTCATCTATGATAACTCAGACCTGGTTGAAAGTCGATCTGCTGTCGAGGCTGGTATATGGCCAGTCAGTCTCTATGGATCAATTGCAGGAACTCGCTAAGGATAAGGAACTGATGGCAGAGAGTGTGCCTGCAATCTGGCCTGTCAATCGAAGCGAAGTCAAACCTCATATTGGGGCATTCGGAATGCGTCGTCACCCTATATACAAGCGATATTTAATGCACAAAGGAATCGACTTAGGGGGTAAACGTGGAGTGCCTATTTATGCTACGGGTAATGGTCGAATTGATGTTTCTACGGGAGTGAAAGCCGGTTACGGAAAACAGGTGCTGATAAATCACGGATTCGGTTATCAGACACGATATGCACACCTGAGCAAAATTACGGTAGTGGCTGGGCAATATGTGAAACGTGGCGAAAAAATTGGAGAACTCGGGAATACCGGTAGATCTACTGGACCACACCTACACTATGAAGTGATATATCTGGGTAAACATCTCGACCCGATTAATTTTCTGCGTCGTGATATGACCGATGAAGAGATGCAGAAAATTATTGATCAGGCTCGAACTACAACTTATGAAATGTAATGACAAACAATAAACGAAATATTCCGCATCCTGTGTCGCTGCGTCAAAAAATTCTGAATCTCGTGATTCGCCTGTTGACGTGGTGTGGTATTGCTGTGGTCTATTACATTTTGTTTTATTCGTTTTTGGATACACCCTTCGAGTCGCAACTAAAGGAGGATACTCAGGTACTCGAACAGCAATACGAAAAACTCAAGTCTCGTTATGATACGATCAATCGAATCATCGCTAATCTCGAATCGCGTGACCGAAATGTGTATATCTCGTTGTTTGAGGCAGAACCATTAAGTGAGGTGATGACTCAGCGTGACGAATCATTGAAAGATTCACTATTGAAAGTGTCGAATATACGGTTGAATGATTTCTTTACATTGAAACTGTCAGATTTTGAAACACGTTTCAATGACCTTGAAAAGAAATTGATGTTGCTGTCAGATTCGATTCTACATAGCGATGTAGTTAATTATATTCCTAAGATTCAGCCTATTACAAATAAAAACTATACATTGTTATCGACCTCTTACGGAATGAGAATCCAACCCTTCTATAAGAGTATAACAATGCATCGCGGTGTGGATTTTATGGCTTCTGAGGGTACCAGAGTGTATGCTACTGCAGACGGAACGGTTTCTGCTGTAAATTCGCGTAAGGGTGCATCATCAGGCATTTCGGTCACGATTACTCACGGAAAGAGTGGATATAAAACATTCTACGGACATCTGAGTCGTGCGTCGGTCAAACGTGGACAACGAGTCAGACAAGGTGATATTATTGGATTGACAGGCAACTCAGGGTTGTCGTTTGTCCCGCATTTGCACTACGAGGTGTTGTTTAATGATGTGCAGGTCGACCCGTTGTATTATTTTTTCAAGGAGGTTCCACCGTGGGATATGCAACGGTTGAGGTCAATTGCCTCTACGGGTATGCAATCTTTAGACTGAGTCTGTTGCACTATATTTAAAATGTTGTTACCTTTGCCGAGAGTTCAATTATAGATGGAGGAGTTGCGTCGTTATGTATCCATTGAAATTTACACCAATACTGAAAGAACGCCTGTGGGGTGGTCGCAATTTGAGTCAATTCGGGAAACGATTGCCCGAAAATAAATTAATCGGTGAGAGTTGGGAAATATCTTCGGTTGAGGATAATGTGTCGCGTGTGCGAAATGGAAATCTCAAAGGAAATAATATAAACGAACTGATTGAGGTTTATATGGGTGATCTCGTGGGTGATGCCGTATATGAACGATTCGGTGAAGAATTTCCTCTGTTGATAAAGTTCTTAGATGCTCAACAGCGACTGTCTGTGCAGGTCCACCCTGACGATAAGGTGGCAATGGAACGTCACTACGCCTATGGAAAGAATGAACTCTGGTATGTGATTGATGCTGCCGAGGGTGCTTGTATATATTGGGGTTTCAATAGACACTATACCAAAGAGGAGTATCTCGAACATCTAGAAAATGGCAGCATTGAGACAATGCTGCGAAAGGTTCCTGTGCAGAAGGGTGAGGCTTATTTCATTCCAGCGGGAACAGTTCACGCATTGGGTGAGGGTATTATTGTCGCCGAAATTCAACAGACAAGCGATGTAACCTACCGTATATTTGATTGGAATCGTGTGGATGAGCAGGGCAATGAACGTGAATTGCACACAGATCTTGCACTCGATGTTATTGATTTCTCGAAAACAGAACCTGAAATAATACGTCCGAATCCTGATTCGGACTGCACAACCGAGGTGAAATCGTGCAGACATTTTACGATAAATCTGCTGAATGTGCAGAGAGTTATGAAGCGGACTTCCATTCAGATAGATTCGTTTATGGTGTATATGTGTGTTGAGGGTAGTGTGACTCTCGAAACCGATCGGGGTGTCGAAAAACTTAAAGCAGGTGAAACATTGTTAGTGCCGGCAAATATTGATGAGGTGTTGATAAAGGGTGAGGGACGTTTGCTCGAAATATACATAAAATAAAGAGAGCTATGGGATACTACGAAGACAAACAGTTGCAACTTGATGTACGTTATCTTAGAATGGCCAAGATATGGGCAGAGAATTCATATTGTGTCAGACGTCAAGTCGGAGCATTAATTGTTCGTGATAAGATGATTATCTCGGACGGATATAATGGAACACCTTGTGGATTCGAGAATGTTTGCGAAGATGAGTCTGGAAAGACTAAACCATATGTTTTGCACGCAGAAGCCAATGCGATAACCAAAGTGGCAAAATCAAATCAGAGCAGCGAAGGTGCAACACTCTATGTTACGGCTTCGCCTTGTCTTGAATGTGCCAAACTGATTATCCAATCGGGCATTAGACGTGTTGTTTATTGCGACCCTTATCACTCGACCGACGGAATAGATCTGTTGCGTAGAATCGGCATAGAAGTCGAACGTGTCGAGTTGCCATAATCGATAATATTTTGGATAGATTAGAATATTTTTGACAAAAAATGTATACCTTTGCACGTCATTTTTATTGTTAAAAATAATCTAATTTATTGTGAAACTGCAATTTACGGCATTTCAGCCAAAGCTTTTTAATACGCTGAAAGATTACAATCGCCGCAAGTTTTCGGCTGACTTGATGGCCGGAATCATTGTCGGAATCGTAGCGATACCTTTGGCTATCGCATTCGGAATCGCTTCGGGCGTAGGACCATTCGAAGGGCTGGTAACTGCAATTATCGGAGGTTTTTTGATCTCGGCATTCGGTGGATCCGATGTCCAAATCGGTGGACCGACCGGTGCTTTCATTATTATCATTTACGGTGTTATACAACAATTTGGTATAGCAGGACTTGTCGTTGCTACGGTTATGGCAGGTATTATGTTGATACTTATGGGTGTGTATAAACTCGGCGGTATTATCAAATTTGTGCCCTATCCGGTAATCATCGGTTTTACGGGAGGTATTGCATTGACAATCTTTTCAACTCAGATGAACGATTTCTTCGGTTTGGGCATTAAGGAGGTTCCTGCCGGATTTATTGAAAAATGGGGTTGTTATATCAGTAATTTTAAAAATATTGATATCTGGAGTACAATGATTGGTCTTGTGAGTCTGTTGATTATTTTCCTGACTCCGAAGATTTCAAAAAAGGTGCCGGGTGCATTGGCTGCAATCTTGGTGATGACTCCAATCAGTATGTTGTTGAATCACTATGCAGGTGTAACTTCAGTTGTAACAATTGGTGATTTATATACATTGCCTACAGGATTTCCGACTCCTGATCTTTCGAGATTCTCGGTGCCTGAAGAGGGTATATTGTCAATGATCAGAACCCTTCTGCCCGTTGCGTTCTCAATTGCGATCCTCTGTGCAATCGAATCGTTGTTGTCGGCAATGGTGGCTGACGGTGCAATTGGTGTAAAACACAACTCAAATACAGAATTGATCGGGCAAGGTATTGCCAACGTTGTGGTTCCCTTCTTTGGTGGTATTCCGTGTACAGGTGCAATCGCACGTACAATGGCTAATATCAACAATGGTGGTCGTACTCCGGTGGCAGGTTTGATTCACGCTGTAGTATTGTTGTTAGTGCTGTTGATACTTGGTCGTTATGTCGAGCTGATTCCTATGCCGACACTTGCAGCAGTGTTGATTGTTGTTGCGTACAATATGAGTGGTTGGCGTAGTTTTGTCGCATTGTGGCGTAACCCCAAACTCGACTTTGCCATTCTGATTGCAACATTCCTGTTGACTGTTATATTTGACCTGACAATCGCAATCGAAATCGGTCTTTTGATGGCTGCTGTTTCATTCTTGAAGCGTGCAAGCGAATCGACCGTTATCCGTTCATTTAAGAATGAGATTGATCCGAGTAAGGAGACTGATGTGACAATCAAGTCAGATGAAACATTGCTGATTCCAGAAGGCGTTGAGGTTTATGAGATTGATGGTCCATACTTCTTCGGTATTGCAAACCGTTTCGAAGAGGTGATGAGTCAGATGCGTTCGGGTAAAGTGAAGGTGCGAATTATCCGAATGAGACGTGTTCCATTTATTGACTCGACAGGTATTCATAACCTTGAGTCGTTGTGTCTGACCTCGCGACGTGATGGAATACACGTTGTACTTTCCGGAGTAAATTCTGATGTGCAGAAGACTCTTGAACGTGCAGGGTTCCCACAATTGCTCGGTAATGAAAATATTTGTAGCCATATCAATATAGCTTTGGAAAGAGCAAAAACTTTGGTCAAAAATTAATTCGGAGCAGAATTGCTGTTATTGTTGGGCGGTGGCGGAGTAATCCAGCCTCCGCCCAACGCTTTATATAGGGATACATAAGCATTGAGCCATTTGCTCATCGCAGCTGATAAATCGAGTTCGGCATCAAACAAGTCCCTCTCCGAATCGAGTACTTCAAGATAATTCGTAAATCCGCTGGCATAGCGTTTATGCGAGAGATAGGTTGTTATTCTTGCTGCGGCAACAATTTCAGAGTTGGATATGTATTGCTCTTTATAACTATTAATTTGTTCGATTGCATCTTTGACCTCTGAATAGGCTTCCAGGACTGTCTGTTCGTATTGCATCAGTTGTTGCTGATATTGTTGTTTGGCAATCTGAACCTGACGTCGCAGAAATCCGAATCGGAGTACAGGTTGTGTAATTTCACCCAATGTCGACCACATAAAGGATTTATCCTTGAGTAGCTCTGAAATCTTCTGGTTGAACAAGCCTCCTTGTCCTGTCAATGTAATTGAGGGAAGTCGTGCAGCTTGTGTCATACCAATTTTTGCGTTTGCGGCTCCGAGCAGTGCCCATTGCTGCATAATGTCTGGGCGACGTTCGAGTAGTTGTGAGGGAAGTCCCATCGGAATCTCATCGGGAATGGATTGAAGACTCAGTGGAAGTCCCGTTGTAAGCGAGTCGGTTGCCCATTGTCCGGTCAAAACAGACAGAGCGTGAATAGCTTGTGTTATAGCGAGTCGGTACTTTGGAACTGCTGTTGCCACAACGGCACGTTGTGTGGCAGCTTGTTGCAGTTCGAGTTCAGAGATTGCTCCGAGATTAAAACTCTCAAGCATAAGATTGTACGATGTAGTTCGTGTTGAGAGTGTGCTTTGGGCAATTGCCAGCGAACGTTTATACTCAAGTAGCGAGAAATATCCGTGTGCAACCTCTGCAATAAGAGACAACCTAATGGCACGAAGTCCATATTCGCTTGCAAGCAGTTCGTAGCGGGCCTTTTCATTGGCACGTCTGAGTTTGCCGAAAATGTCCAATTCCCAATTTATGCTCAACGGCATCGAGTAGATCTGAATCGCTTCTGGCGGTTTTATTGCATTGGCTGAAAGATTGCCATATTTGGCAGAGGCTACAAACCCGACACTAGGAGCAAGATTTGATTTGGCCGCACTTAATGCTAGACGTGCCTCTTCAACTCTTGAGGCTGCAATTGCGACAGAACGATTATGATCAAGTGCTTTCAGAATGAGCTGATGGAGTACCGAGTCGGGAAAGATTGTCCACCAACAGAGAACTTCATTCGAATCGGATGGGTGAGTCGCCCTGCTGAAAGATAACGGCATTTCGATTTGAGTATCCCGAAATTTTGGTCCGACCATACAACCGTGAAGTATGACAATAACTAAAGATATGGTAATAAGATGTCTCATTTTAAGATTTATTTAGTGATTCGAGAATTTGAGAATCTTCCTGTGCGATTAATTTTTCAGATTCTCGTATTTTGTCATATTTGAACCAACGACCTATTGCAACGAAAATGGCAGGATAGGTGAATAGTGCAATTATTGTGGTAATCAACATACCTCCGAATAGGGCGAGTCCCATTTCGTTTCGGGCTGTGGCATTGGCTCCCGTAGCAAAAATCAGAGGAATTACTCCGAGTATAAATGCCAAAGAGGTCATTATAATGGGCCGTATACGCAGTCGTGCACTCTCAAGAGCTGCATCTTTCAGTGACATTCCTTGATCAAACAACATCTTTGCATATTCGATGATCAGGATTGCATTTTTGGCGGCGAGTCCGATGAGCATTATCAGTGATACCTGAAGAAAAATGTCGTTGATGTATTTCGGATTTATCAAATAACCCATTGCAAGAAACAGCATTGCTCCGAAGATGGCAAACGGAATACCTACAATTACGGCAAATGGCAAAGTCCAACTCTCGTACAGAGCTGCCAAAATCAGGAATACGAATATGATGGCATACAGAAAAATTAATCCCTCGCCACTGGTATTGACCTCTTGATAGGACATATTGCTCCAAGCGTAACCCATATCATTGGGTAGAATCGAGTCGGCTACCTCTATGAGTGCTTGATTGCATTGTGCCGATGAGTAGCCTTTAGCCGGTAGACCTGTGACCTGAGCTGCACGATAAAGATTGAACCGATTGGTGTATTGTGGTCCTGTTGTATCTCTCAGCTCGATGAATGTCGATAGGGGAAAGGTCTCGCCTCGTTTGTTGGATACAAAATAGAGATCAAGTTGATTTTCGCGTTGTCGATAGTCAGATTCTGCCTGAAGGTAAATCTGATACAACTTTCCGAATCGATTGAACGTATTGACATAGTTGCCGCCGAGAAAGCTGCTGAGAACATTGTGTACCTCATTCAAATCTACCCCCGTCTTCAGTACCATCTCATTGTTAATGCTGATGGCACGTTGTGGAACATTTGCCGAGAAGGTTTGATTGATAGTTTGAATCTCAGGTCGTAGTCGTGCGGCCTCGACAAAACGGCTACAGTTTTCGGCAAGATATTGAGGTGAATTGCCACCTCGGTCTTGTATCATCATCGTGAATCCCGAACCTGGGCCAAGTCCCGGAATTGAAGGTGGTCCAAATACATAAACCTGAGCAGAATTGATTGCCGAGAACATCTGTTCGTTAATCATCTGGCAGAGTTCATCGGAGGAGTATTGGCGTTGGGAATAATCTTTCAGCGAGATGAATAAAACTCCCGTATTTGTAGACTGACTGCTTGACAGAATGCTGTAACCAGCTACGCCCGAAATTGACTGAATGTCAGGATTTTCTTCGAGTAATTCAATAATTTGGTCGATGGCTTGTTCGGTACGTTGTAGCGATGCAGCCGGTGGAAGCTCGATGTTGGCAAGTAGATATCCCTGGTCTTCGTTCGGAAGAAATCCTCCAGGCAGAAATTTGAGAATGGCTGCTGCAGCTATGGCAATGATTGCTATGAATATGAATGTGCGAGCCGAATGTCGAATTATTATGCGGTTCTTGTCGAGATACTTATCAACAGAACGGTCAAACCATCGGTTAAATTTGCCGAATAGTTTGTTCGCTTTTGATGACTTTTTATCGGGGTTCTTACGCATCAGAATTGCACATAAGGCAGGACTCAATGTCAGCGCATTGATACTTGACAATGTGACCGAAAAAGCAATGGTCAGAGCAAACTGTTGATATAGTTTTCCTGCAGCTCCAGGCATTAAACCTACGGGTAGAAATACTGCAATCAATACGACGGTAGTGGCAATGATGGGTGAGGCAACTGTGCGCATTGCCATAATCGTTGCTGCTCGGGGCGACATACCTTTTGATATGTTAACCTGTACAGCCTCTACCACGACAATGGCATCGTCGACTACGAGTCCAATGGCAAGTACCAGAGCTAACATTGAAAATACGTTAATCGAAAAACCGAATATCGGAAACAGCATAAAAGTCCCGATAAGAGATACGGGAATAGCAATGATCGGAACAAGCGTTGCTCGGAAATCCTGAATGAAAAAATATATTACCAGAATTACAAGTATAAGTGCAAATAACAATGTCAGAATAATCTCTTCTATACCTGTAAGAATCGTCTTTGTCGTATCGACAATAAAATCATATTTGAGCCCTTCTGGAAATTTTTCGGAAAGTTGACTCATTGTTGCTTTAACTTTCTGACCAACCTCTACGGCATTGTAGCCGGGTGCAAGGTATATGGGAATTATTACTGAGGGTGAATTGTTATATCGGGAGTAGATGTTATAGGTTTGGGCTCCGAGTTCGACACGAGCTACGTCTCCGAGTCTCAGCAGCGATCCGTCTGGATTTGTGCGTATAATGATATCGGCAAACTCTTCGGCCGTATTGTATTGTCCGGGCATTAGAATCGTGTAGGTAAATTCAGTGTCTTTTGGTGCGGGCTGGGCTCCGAGTTGGCCTCCGGGAACAATTTGACTCTGAGAGTTTATGGCTCTCTCTATCTCGTCAATCGAAACGTTGAGGTAGTCGAGTTTGTCTGGCTTGACCCATATTCTCATTGCGTATTCACCTGCCCCCAGTACCTCAACTTGACCTACACCATTGATTCGTTTAAGTTGGTCCTGAAGATTTATCATCGCATAGTTTGAAATGAATGTCTCATCGAATGAATCATCAGAGTACAACGACATTACAAGTATGAAACTTGTCTGAGTTTTTGTAGTGGTGACACCTTGAGTTGCAACGATTGGTGGCAGTTCAGGTGTTGCCGTTGAGACCCTATTCTGTGTGAAAATTGTGTTTAGGTTGGGATTCGAACCGACTTTAAAACTTACTGCCAATGACATTTCGCCGTTTGACGAATTGGTCGACATCATATAAATCATATCGCTGACACCATTTACGGCTTCTTCAATCGGAGTAGCAACCGACTCTTCGACACTCAGTGCATCAGCACCCTGATAGGTGGCGTTGACCTGTACCATAGGTGGAGTAATGTCTGGATATTGTTCTACGGGTAGATCTATTATAGAAATGACTCCGAGAATCACGATGACAATGGCTATCACCATTGCAAATATGGGACGCCGAACAAAAAAATTATTTTTCATTTTGTTGATTTTTTAAGGTTGAGTATTGTTCGGGAATGATCTCCATACCTGATTTTAATTTGTGTATTCCCTC
>JAEIGA010000944.1_pt1 | contig 43545 bp, 83 predicted proteins | sample 9270691 | NCBI WGS metagenome assembly JAEIGA01 (sample SAMN17057246, study PRJNA624740) | gut metagenome | biome: biome; isolation source: fecal sample | host: Bos grunniens | place: China: Xizang | collected 2019
AATGACAGTAAGAGAAACAAGAATGACAGTAAATATTTGCGGAATACCTCATAAAGTAATTGAGTGCGAAGATTGTTTTAATGTAGACACGCATTTTGGAATGATAGACTATGCTAAATGTGAAATTAAAATAAATAAGGATTTAACCGAGCAAGGAAAAAAAGAAACTATCTGTCACGAAATGGTTCACGGCATATTAGTCCATTTAGGTTATGAAGAATACTCTCAAAATGAGCAATTTGTACAGGCTTTTGGAAATGCTATTTATCAAGGGTTTGAACTGAAAGGAGAGACAAATGACAGTAAGAACTAAAAGTGAACAAAAGGCATATCTTGACGGCTTTGAAATGTGCGCCGAATGTATTGAAAAATATCTGTCAAACGAAGGAAAGAAAAAGTTGGAATGTTTACTTATAAGTGTAAGAAATGCCGTTGAAGACGATGATCTGTATTCGAATGAAAAAATATACAAGGAGTTAATCAATACACAGGAATTGTTATTCAAGATTCTTCCAATTATTTATGACATACAAACATATACTAAAAGTATTGATGAACAAATTGGGAAGGAGAATAAATGAAAACCGAAGGCAGACAGAAAATAGAAAAAGCAATAATGAATAAAATCCAAAGCATATTTGACAATGCAAATTTAATTGACGAATTTGAGTTGACATTAAAAGGCGGAGTGGGAGAAATTACAACTATCGAATATAAAGTCGCAGAACGCATTATCCCTCAATTAGAAGAAAAGGAAGGAGAAAAAAATGCAACTAACAACGGCGATCAATGAACTAACCAAGAATTACGAAAGAGCGAAGAAAGCTAAATACGTTAGAAAACCTTTATCGTGGGCGTTATATCAGACGTGGAGATTTGTCAATGTAAGAGAGGAGGAAAGAAATGCAGACCGGGGACAAGATCAAAACATTTAAAGATACCGATATTCAAGCGTATGTAAACTTGATACATCAAAGCGGATTCAGATGTAAGATTTACAGAGATTATCTTTTGGTTGCAGAACCGATGAAAAAACCGATAGACAGAATGGCAACGGCAAGAACTATCACACAGGCAAGACGCAAAATGAAAATGAGCCGTGATGATATGAGCAAACTTATCGGAGTAAAAAGAGATACGATATGGAAATGGGAAGTAGCGATGTGTTTACCCGATAAATACAATCAAGAGAGGTTGAAAGAACTTATGGGTTGGGAAGGAGTTATCTATGAGTAGAGATTACAGAGAGAAAACAGTTAATGGTTGGATAACAGACGGGAAAAATTTAAAATTCACTCCAATAACAGTAAGAATGACATCGGATAATAAAGGACAGAGTTTATCGTTATCGGCAGAAGACAAAGACATTTTAATTCAACTTGGAATACCCCTTGAATCTGTTAGAGATATTGTAAAGGTGGTAGACAAATGAACAAGTGGGATAGGTTGTATTTATACCTTAATGATTGGAGATTTGCTATTGCACCCGATGAAACAACGCCCGAAGAAGACCGACACGACAGGGAGATAGAGAAAGAAGTTTTAGACGGAGTAATGGCAGAAATGGAGAAACTCGATGAAGATAGAGAGAAGGCAGACGTATTGGAAAGAGAAGACGTACAGAACAGTTGAAAACGGAGAAGGGTGGAAAATAGAACGTCCGACAGAAATAAAGCCGTTAGAAGACCTTTTAGACGGATTCTTTAGGAGGAAAAAGAAGTGGGAATGAGATATATTGTTTGTTATCGGTTGCACCGAAAGAACGCAAGAAGAAAAGAAATCTACCGAGAAAACTTTGAAAACGAAAGAATGGCGATTGAGAGTTTTAAGAAACATTGTCAAATACATTTTGAAGAAGTTAAAAGTAGAGATTTCGAATTACTCACAGGAGATTGGAAACATATAGCGTATTACAATAAGGACGGACTTCATACAGAGCCAATGGAAAAGTTTACACCTATTGACAAATACAAAGGTGCAGGTAAGATTCTTGAATTGTACTTCGGAATGTCAAAGAGTATGCAGAAAGCCGTAAAAGACATAATGCTCGTTGCTAACGGAAAGGAGATAGAAGATGAAAGAGAAACTACAATGTGATAATTGTGGTGGAGTATTAGACCACGAAGGGCACGATATATTTTACTGTAAGTATTGTGGAATGAAATACAAGATTACAGGTTGGCAAAGAGAAGAAATACCTATCGTAAAAATCGTAACCAATCCTTCAAAGTATAATGTAATCGGTGCGAATCTAATGGTTACTGATGAAGTCAAACACTATATGAGAGGTGGTGTGGAAGAAATAGTCAAAAGACAACTTGTAAATAAGATTTCGGAATACATCTACGAAAATTTTGATAACATCGTGGAGTGGTACTCCGATTATGATATATGCAAAATGACAACAGTTTATAGTGCTAAAATGAGAGTTTTAAAAGGAGATAAGCAATGAAAATAGCAATTTGCGCATTGATAATCGCACTTACAATTTTGTTAGTGTTGATAATTACGTTAATAATAAGATGTGACAATCAATCACATAAAATTTCTAAACTAAAGTCAGATTATGACGAATTAAAGGCAAATTATATAGCGACAGAAAGCACTAACAATTTATTAGAAAAGGAAGTTAAACGATTAAATTCGGAAGTCAAGAAACAGTTTGATGAATTAAACAATCTCCCCGTAAAAACAGTAATCAAAGAAGTAGTAGTAAATCCGAAGATTAAAAAGTTTGCTATTACAAGGATATTGACCGCAGAAGTATTGAGATTCGGTGGAGAAAATTACAAAGAAATGGTTAAAAAGGAAATGGCACGCCAACTAATTGAAGACCTTGTAGCAAATGAGTTCGTTACATTCTACGAAGAAAAAGACCTTATAAGAATGGAAGAAACAATTACCGCAAGAATAGATGTATTAGGGAGGTAGAAATGAAATTACAGGCTACTCCACAATACTTTGAAGAAGAAGGATACATTAAAGGTGGTGCGATTTATACCACGCAGGACGCAAAAGGAATCATCATAGGGTGTACTCTAACCGATGTAGACAATTTAGAAAAGTGTATAGAGTTGTTATCAAACAAGATAAGAGACTTTAAGGAGGAATACAAATGATAGGCGAAACAATAGCGAAGAATCTGATAGAGAGATTCAATCCAAAATCGGTTCTGTTTTGTCCGTACAAGGAAGAAATGTGGGATTCAATGCAGACGATCTATGAAACTTTTAAAAATAAATTCCCGGAAATAGAAACAGATATAATGCCAATGGCATATTATGAATTAGCTAACAAAAGAATAACCAATATGAAGATTGAGTTTCCGTCCTATAAAGAAAACTTCCCATTAAGACTTTGTAGGGAAGCTAGAGAAGACGAAGTATACAATGGTTGGGACATTATTTTTTTCCATTATCCTTATGATAACCTCAACACTTTAACGAGACCTTTATTGTATTCAAACGAGTTAAAGGCATTTTGCAGACATCTTGTATTAGTGGGATATGCTTGTGTAGGAGAAAGACTTCCTTTTGCACAAGAAATGTCATATTCCGGGGTAAGAAATTCGGATTTAGTAATAGTAGAAACAGAAGAACAGGCTGCCGAAGGGAACAAATTACTCAAAGGTCAACCGAATTGGCACGGAGAAGTAGTAGGTTGGGGTTCTGCAAAGTACGATATGGTTGATCTTGCCAATATTCCCGATGAATGGAAAGAAAAGGCAGAAGGCAGAAGAAAAGTTTTTCTTCAAACAAGTATCGTACCTTATATGAGAAACAAAAACAAAATAGAACAGATAGAGAACATCATAGACAACTACCTTAAAAACCCGAAAGTTTGTCTTATATGGCGTCCACACCCACTTTACAGAACAACCATAATTTCACAAGGCAGACACGAATTATATAGATATTCGCTTCTTGTAAAAAAGATTCAAAATTCACCAAAAGACATTTTCGATGATACTAAAACACCCGAAAATGCAATTAAATTTGCAGATGAAATGATAAGCGATCCGAGTAGTTTAGTTCATTTATGGAAGACAACCGGGAAGAAATTAACGGAGATATAATATGAAACATTTAGGAGATATTACAAAGATAAGTGGGTATGAAGTACCGATTGTAGACATCTTGACAGGTGGTAGTCCTTGCCAGGATTTGTCCGTAGCTGGCAAAAGAGCAGGTTTAGCCGGTGAAAGAAGTGGTCTGTTTATGGAACAAATAAGAATCATTAAAGAAATGAGAGAAAAGGAGAGACAAAGTGGAAAAACAATTAACGATATTCGACCCCGATATATGGTGTGGGAAAACGTCCCCGGAGCCTTTAGTTCAAACAAAGGAGAAGACTTCCAAGCCGTACTCACAGAAATCGTCAGGATCGTCAATCCAAACTGTCCCGATGTTCCTTTACCTAAAAAGTGGGCAAAGTCAGGCTGCCTTATGGGATACGGAGAGAACGGACAACCTTTTTCCGTTGCCTACCGATTACACGACGCACAGTTTTGGGGAGTACCCCAGCGAAGAAAAAGGATCGCTCTTGTCGCAGATTTTAACGGAATCACCGCACCCGAAATACTTTTTGAGCGAGAAGGCTTGTCAAGGGATTCTTCGGAGAGCGAAAGCAAGGAACAAGGAACTTCCACAGATGTTAAAGGAAGCGTTGGAACGGCAATCAGTTCCCAGGAGAGAGGTGACAAACCAGGTGGTGGAAAAGGAATCTTAATACAAGATGAACATATCGGGGCAATGAAGACTAATCAAAATCAATATGTTTGTGCTTCGGGATTTCCTTTGGGTTTTAGAGCAGAAAACACCAAACTCTATGATGAAAAGGGAACGACATTATGTAACGGCACACGTCCCGGATATACTTGTGGTGTTATAGGATTCAATCGAGTTAACACCGAGGAGAGTGAAAATAATCAACCTTTGGTATGCCAACCGATTCTTTTGGAAAGCAATCAGAATCACGCAACAATACAGACGGACGGAGTATCAACGGCACTCCCTGCGAGTATGGGTATGGGTGGTGGATATGTACCAATGATAACAGATGTTATAACAACTTCTCACGGTGGATATATGGTAAATGCAGACGATAGCGGAATTGCACACACTTTACAAGCGACGGATTATAAGGACGCACAAGTAGTATCGTATGGTGTTGATATGTATAATCAATCACAATCAAAAGAAGTGGCTAAAACATTAAACTCAATAAGGTCTGATTCCGATCACGTCCCTTGTGTATACGGACAAAGTAGTTTTGCAAATTATGAAGAAAAAGTAAGTACATTAAAAGCCAATGGTGGAGATATTGGTGGTGGAAGTGAAAATCTTTGTGTAAGTTCTTCCGTTGTTAGACGTTTAACACCGTTAGAATGTGAAAGACTTCAAGGTTTCCCGGATAATTGGACAGACATAGGGGATTGGACGGATTCAAAAGGCAAGAAACATAAAGGAGAATCGGACGCACCGAGATACAAGGCTTTAGGAAATTCAATAGCACTTCCTTTTTGGCAATACCTGGCAGAAAAGATGTGTAAATACATCGACAATCCCGAAATGGCAAGTCTCTTTGACGGTATCGGTGGCTTTCCGTTAGTGTATTCAAGATGTGGGTGCAAACCTGTATGGGCAAGTGAGATTGAAGAGTTTCCTATTGCCGTTACAAAGATAAGATTTGGAGAAGAATAATGCAATTAGAATTGTTTGAATTATATAAACCACATTTTAAAATCGACAATCCGATACGATTGATAGAATTATTCGGTGGGATAGGAAGTCAGGCAATGGCACTAGAACGTCTTAAATGCCCCTATACGGCGTGGAAATTGGTTGAATATAATAAATATCCTGTAATGAGTTACAATGCGATACACGGCACAAATTTTGAACCTATGGACATTACAAAAGTACACGCCGAAGATTTGCAGATAGAAGACACCGACAAGTTCACTTATATAATGACATATTCTTTTCCTTGTCAGGACTTATCTATTGCAGGTTTGAGAGCCGGAATGTCAAAAGGTACAAGATCGGGTTTACTTTGGGAAGTAGAAAGAATACTGAAAGAGTGCAAGGAATTACCCCAGGTTCTTATTATGGAAAACGTAACAATGGTACATAGTGAAGACAACGTATCAGACTTTAAGAATTGGACAGGATTTCTTGAAAGTTTAGGGTACACAAACTATTACAAAGATTTAAACTCAAAAGATTTCGGAGTGGCACAAAGCAGAGATAGGTGTTTTATGGTATCAATTTTGGGAGATTATTATTATAAATTTCCTAAAACAATTAACCTTAAGCCTAGAGTGAGAGATTATTTAAAAGAAACAGAAGACAAATATTATATGAACTCTCAAAAGGCAAAAGACTTGATTGAAGAATTAGTGGCAGAAAACAGACTTTTCTATCGGGCAAACACTAAAAGACTTAAATTGTTAGGGTGTATGGATTGTTCTGACGGTACATTGGAAAAAGATAATCGTGTATATGATATGTCGGGGATCGCAGCAACTATCACTTGTGGAAGTTCATCGGTCCAGGGTAAATACCTTGAAATAAAACCCGATAAAAACGGAGAATACGAGATAAATGGTGAAAAGTGTACAATCAGAGTTAGGAAACTTAACCCGATAGAATGTTGGAGAATAATGGGTTTTACCGATGAAGATTATCACAAGGCAGAAAAGGTCAATTCACTTGTACAGCTTCAGAAACAGGCAGGAAATAGTATAGTTGTCAACTGTTTAATAGGCATATTTAGTCAATTAAACATAAAAGGTGTTGATAAGTGGAATGATTTAACCGAAGAAGAGATATATACAATGTTGACAACTTAATTTCAAAAGATATATACTAAAGAAAAAGGGAGAAAATTATGGCAACAATACAAGAGTGGCAGAAAAAGAATACTAAAACGGTGTTATTAAGACTTAATCTTAAAACAGATAGAGACATCATACAACAATTAGATACTGTAAAATCAAAACAAGGATATGTTAAAGAATTGATCCGTGCAGATATGAAATCAAAAGGGATAGTTATTCCCCACCCTTCTAGGGCAGAAGAGAAAAAATATGCAGAATACCTTTGTGATTTAGAGTTTGGTGAAATCGAAGAAAACGAGGACTTTAAATTATGAAACAGATGACGCAAGAAGAAAAATTTGACAAGGCACTTGACAGAAAAAAACTTCCAACCGGGGTTCAAAATGCCGAATATGTTTTGCACAATTTAGACTTAATGAAGTTTTCACCGATTGATTGTAAAACAGAATTTACAGAAGTGATCGAAAGAAGATGTTATGACTATTTAGAAACGTGCATAAACAATAATATGAAACCTTCTGTAGCCGGAATTTCCCTTGCAATAGGTGTAGGAAGAGAAACATTTTTAAGGTATGTTAACGGAAATGTAGATATGCCCAGGGAAAACAGGGAAACACTACAAAGATATTACACACTTCTCAATGCGTTAATGGAAGATTATATGCAGAATGGAAAGATAAACCCGGTGTCGGCATTATTCCTTTTGAAAAACAACTTTGGATACAAAGATACACAAGAATTTGTTGTTAACAATAATCTGCAAGAAGAAACAAGTCCCGAAACACTTATAGAAGAAGCCAACCTTTTGTTTGAAAAGGACGGTAAAATGGCAAACATAGAATAACCCCTACAAAGGGGTTTTTCTTATTTTCTCAATTATCAACATTATCAATCCCGACAATACACACATACCTAAAGGAAAAGTTAAGATCAGATAACAACCTAATAATCGTAATAATTCGAACATATTCTACCCCCTATAACAATCCAACATACATAAGTTATACTTATTAATAAAATCAAGATAATATCTAACATTGTCCTACCCACCATTTAATCAATCTTTTCTGTTCATCTTCCGAAACATAAGGAATAGAATATCGTGTATCACCTTCCGAAGTCATATAGATACCTTCACCATATTTAGGAAATGTTTCAAGTCCCGAATATCCCAAAATGTTTACAGAATCTTGTGCAGAACGTGTTCTCAAACCAACCCTGGAATCGAAGTTACATTTAATTTCAGTAGGAATAATTTTTGCAATAGGTGTTTGTGTACAAAGAATAACGTGTACTTTACTTGCCCTACCAACTTGTGCAAGTCTTTGTACCAAAGGGGCAGCTAGTCTTTTGTTTGTTGTCATTAAATCTGCCCATTCATCAATAATAACAAACACGTCACCACCCGAATAAAGTCTTTCACCCCTTTTCTGCATTTCCTTAAATCTACAATCAACAATATACATCGCGTATTGAAGTGCAGAAATCATATCTTTAGGTTCACTTGCATATCTAATAGTGTGTGGTAAATTCTTATAAGGACTTAATTCGACTCTTTTAGGATCAATCAAGATAAATTGTACTTCCCAGGGAAAACGATATAAAAGAGTGGTAATTATTCCATTTACAATTACAGATTTACCACTTCCTGTTGCGCCGGCAACAAGTAAATGATTCTGTTTTGCCATATCTTTAAACAGATTATAATAATTTCCGTTTGGTGTTTTAAAAGTCTTCTTCATATTTACCCCCTATTCGAAACTAACCCCGAAATACTTTTCCACTTCACAAGAATCGTTTGAAACAAAGTCCCCGATTATCTTTCCGTCTTCATTGTACATATTACCACGATATACACAATCGGTATCAGAAAAGAAACAATCGATCCTTTTAACGTCTTCTTTCTTATTGCCGTACCAAAAATCTGTCTTCATAATTACACCCCCTTATTCTAAAATACTGTCTATTGTATCCAAAAGATATTCTATTGCTGCAAAAGGATCAAGAATTGTATTTACAACTACATCTTTTTCGTCACCGTCAAAAGTCCAGGGATCATAAGTCTGATATAATCGTTTGGCAATTTCAATCTTTTTATCGGCAGAAGTGACAACTTTAACTTTCATCATTTTTTCAACTTCTTCTTTTGCTGCCACTTCAAACCCGGCGTCTTTCCATAATTGCATTTTTTCGTTGTCTTCTAACATAATTGTTTCTTTAGGTCTTATCTCTAACATATTATCTATCCCCCTTTTTAATGTATGGTTTTCTTGCATAATTCTTATTTATCTTCCTTTTTTCTGCAATGTAGGAAGATATTCTTTCGTTGTCTTTCTTTTTCTTTCGATAAAGATTTACAAGTGTAACGTCAAAATCAATAATCTTTTTCTGATCTATTGCAGAAAGAGAATCAAACTCTTCATCTTTTGGTAGTAAATCTCTTATTGCCTTAATTGTTTCATAATCTTTGTTAGTAATATTCATATTAAAACCCCCTTATACAAACCACTCTTTATGCTCAATAAATTTAAGATCGTCTTCGTCCATATCGTTTAAATCGTTGAAATATAACTGACAATAATCTTCAATATAATTTTCGTACAAAAGATTGGTCTCAATCATTTCAATAAATTCTTCTATCGGCATTTTTTCTACACCGAATAACATCATCTTTACACCACAATTTTTTCTTTGAAGATATGCAGAAATTTCGTTTTCCTCTTCTTCAATCTCTACTATCCAATTTTTGCTTAATTCATAACACCTGATTGTTTTTGTTTTGGTCTCTTTCATATCAACACCCCCTTAATAGTTTGCATTTACTTTGTTTAATTCAAAAGGAATCGTCACCGTGTTTTCGATAATTTCTTTCAATTCCCTTTTTTTGTTTGTCCAGGTGTTTTTATTATCTGCCTTAACTTTTTGCAGAATAAGATCAAAACCCCGGTCTTCATCGTCAGTAATAATATCATACACTACACCATATCTTTCATAAGTCATAAGATATAAATTCATATTGTCACCCCCTTTTCTTCAAGAAGTCCGATTAATCTTTCAAACATACTTGTCGGATTATATAATAAATTGTCTTTCATTTCGTCTTCATCATAACGAGGAAAGTACGGCAGAAGTCTTTTGGCAATCCAACTTATATCGTCTGATCTATTGTTGTGTGTTTCAGTAATGTTTGCCAAAACTTGATATAACATTCTGAAAGAGTCTCTATTATGGGAATTTTGACAAGTTGTGTGAAGATCAAACATTCCTTCATCAATCTGTCTTCTTAATTTTTCTTTGTCCTTGATTGTTTCGTCAAATTCGTTTTCGCCGTCACAAAATGAATTGATATACATTTCAAAGAGTGCAGAAGTAATATCATCGTAGCTAATATCCCAACCGTTTACATTTTCAAAATTGTTTACTTGATTTTTCATATTTATATCCCCCTTTTTTTATTCGCAAGGATCAAAAACCTTGTTTAATATCATTTCTTGTATCTCTACATCACTTAACATTTTTTCTATCTCTTCTTTTGTAGGTCTTTCGTTATTATATCTTTTGTAAAGATCGATATATTTTTTCTTTAATGCAGAAAAACCTTTTTCTTCTGTTTCGGCTGCAACTTCATAACATTCACCGAAACGATACATACTCATTAAAAATATCTTCATTTTAAAACCCCCTTGTTGTTTTCTTAATATTAATATATACCTATTTTAATGTGTTGTCAATAACAAAATAACATTTTTTATCATTTTCTATCCAATTACTACAACTTTGGTATCGTTTGGAAGTTTTTTGCCCTTATAATCTTTGACAGAAACATTCACAAACAAATTTTTTCTTGTTTGATCTTTCGATATTTTATTTAAAACCCGGTTTACATCTTTTTCATTAACATATAATCTATTCATATTTGCCCCTTTCGATTAAATCTCTATAATTTTCCCATACATCGTATACTTCATCATTATCCCTGGAATACATCGTATAAACAGAAGTCCATTCATTCTGAAATGTTTCTATCAATGCAATGTATCCGTCTTTGGTATCAATCAAAACAGAATCAATCAAACACCCCTCAATACAATCTATAACTTCACCATTATATTCTTTTTCAATCTCTTCAATACTTCCATAATATTTCTCTTTAATCATATCTTCACCCCCTTTAATATGAAACATAGTTTGCACGTCTTATTGTGGTATAATTTTCAATCAATTCAAGCTTAACAGAATCATTTTCTTTTATACCAAAATCGGCAGAAACGATCCTTTTATAATCATCGGGTTTGTATCCTTGACAATCTGCCACATAAAAACCAAACACTTCATCTATTTCGTTGCCGTTTTCGTCTAATTCAATGACGGAAAATTCTTTACCACACCCTAAATAAATATCACCTATTATTTTTGCCGTTTCATTATCCACAAACCCAGGACAGAAGACAACATTAACAAAATCACCTTGACAATATCCGAAACGTGATACACAATGCCATTCTTTATTTGTTTTGATCTTCAAAAATTCAAGAAATGTGTTAATATCATCGGGTTTGTCTGTCAACATTTTTAATGTGTGGGCGTTTTTGGGATTGTATGAAAGATTATAATCTTTCATTATCTCTTTAATATTTTTATAATCGTTATAACCGTTTAAATAATCGTCAATATCGGTTAAGATATAATCTTTTTCTTTCCATAATGTTTCGAATACGTCTTCATTAATACCACTTGTAAAATGTGTAGTATATCCATAATGTTCACTTGTAATAGTGAAGACAGTATAACAAAAATCGCCGGCTGCACTTGAGAAACAATCATTATCAAAGAAAAAATCAAAGTCTGCATTTTCACATTCTCTTATAATATACATATAATCACCTACTTTCATATCAATCTTTTATCATTACAATTAAAGTAATAATTCTAACAACTAAAATCAAAGATAATACTATAATGTTAAAAACTGTCATATAAACACCCCCTTTAATAGATAAAATCTTTTATTTCTTCTGTTTCTTCAATATTTTTTATTAATTCTTGCATAATATCCCATATTTCGGGACTACACGATAAATTTATATCGTATTTTTTGCCGTCCGTCTTATTATCAAAAATGATCCTAAAATCTGATTTATAAAACTTGTCTATATAATCATCGTTGTTAGTATCAAAAAATGTATTTAATGTTGTATTCATTGCATTTTTAAATGTTTCGAATTTATCCATATAAACCCCCTTTAAAAAACCTGAATTTGTCCGTGTTCGTTTTCGTCAATTTCATCGGACAAAAAAACTAAAAAGTGTGTTTCGTTGTCTTCCGTCACTCTTCTTTCAAACTTGTCTATTATTCTTTGTCCGTGTCCGTCTAGGTCTTCAATATTATCTGTAAAACCGATAGTAAAAATATCAATTAATTTTTCATCTTTATTAAAAACATAACAAAGTCCGTCATTTAAAAGTAAAATTAAATTCCATAAAGTTAACATATAATCACCCCCTTTAATCATTGAAATATCTGTTAATTTCGTTTCTGTCTTCATCATCGGGTATTCTTGCATATAATTTCATTGTCTGCCCCTTTAAAAGTTTGTCTTCAATATCACCGAAAGACAAAATATAAACTTTGTCAGAATAGACGTTATAAACCAAAACACCCATATCGAAATTGGATATACAAAACTCTTCACCGATTAAATAACAATCAAGTGAATCAAGGACAGAAGACAAGATTTCGATCACAGAAACGTGTCCAACCTTTATATCTTCAATAAGTCCATTATCTAATTTAATGTTAATGTTGCCGTTGTTAAATTCTTTAATATTTTCGTTTGTTCTCATAATAATTTTTTCCTTTCGTTGATCTTATATTTAGGGGCAGAAAACTGCCCCAACCCGGTTTTACTGTTCATTATCTAAAATATCTCTAATTTCGGGATAGTTAAAATCATTGTCATTTTCAATGATATAATCTATAACATCGTCAATATCGATGTGATTGAAAGTATCCGAAAACTGATTGTAAATATAGTCGAATGATACAATGTTGCCGTATCCGTCAAACTTAAAGTAATTTCTGTTAGGGTTTGCACTTCCGTTGTCGGTATAATCGTCACTTCCGTAAAAGAAACGATTGATCCAATATAATCCGTCTTCATTACTACATTTAATCATTTCTTCAAGTGTGTCATTGTCAAAAATTTCATCATCATACATATTGCATTCATAACAATACTCATTCCATAAAGTAATAAGTACAGAATCATCAAAACTTGTAAATAAATCTCTTAACATTTCATTTTTCATATTATCCACCTTTTTAACCTTTACTATTTTATTAACGTTACATTTCGGACTTTTCACGAAATACCCCCAACCCATTTATCAAAAGTATCCCAATACTTTGTCCCGATATTCAATTAAATATTGCCTAAAATCTTTTCAATTCTTAAAATACATAAACCGATCGTAACGAAACACCCTAAAACAATTATCATATTGTCACCCCCTTATTTAATAAAATCGTCAAGTGTCAATCCGTCTTCATTTAACTGTCTGTCAATATCTTCTTTTGTAAAGTCTACAAAACTATTATTCAAGTATTCTTCTTTTGTGATCCCATATTCTTTGAACATATCCATAACATTTACCTACCTTTCAAAATATGTGTTGTTTGTTTGTATATACTTATTATACTACTTTGAATTGTGTTGTCAATAACCTAAATAAAAAAATATTACATTTTCTAACACTTTTTTAAATGGGTATATATTGTTAGTCGGTGTCTGTCTTCCTTTTATCTGTCTTCTTGTCTTCTGTCGGTGTCTGTATGATTGTATTATTGTTATTTAAGTGTATATTGAGTATATAAGACTATAAGACAAGGATTGTATATATTATTGTGGGTTTATTTGTTTTGTGTGGGATATTGTGTTTGTTATGTGTGATTCTGTCTGTTTCTGCACACTTAAGATCAAAAGATCACATCAAAAGATCAAACCCAGGATCACACCCAAAACCGGATATTCGAACATTTGTTCGATTTTCGTTGATCTGCATTTTTGGTTGGATTGACGAACATTTGTTCGGATCATACCCCTGGGGAACATTTGTTCGAGTTTCAGAGCCGGGGAACACCCCTAAACAGAAAAAATCCAAAAAGACCCAAAACCCAAACACTTGTTCTGACTATGTTAAATATGATACAATGAATAAAAAAGGAGTATATACAATGGCAAGTTATGAAATAATGAGAGATAAGGGGTTTATAGATGTTGATTTACTCGGTATAGAGAAGAGTCATAGTTATGGAATGGAGAACAGGTACATAATACACACAGAGTACACCGATGTAGAAGATGTAATGCACAAGAAAGGTGAGAGACCGATAGTAATTGACTCCGTTAAGACGCTAGGGGAAGATTGGGAATATAAGATGTTCAAGATACTCACGAAGAGAGAGGTTATACTAGAGGAAGGGGAGATACCCGAATGGATAATTAATTTCAGTAGATGTGAGAAGAAGTATCTTAATGAGAAGACGAAGAGAAGTAGGGCAGCCAAAGGGGAGAAGGGTGGATATTTAGGTGGAAGAGTACCTTATGGGTATTATAATGTAAATAAGAAGCTCTATATAGATGACTACGAGAGTTTTGTAGTTAAGTTTGTGTTTTATAGGTATTCACAGGGTTGTAGTTTAAATGGGATCGCCAAGGAACTGACATTAAGGGGATTTAGGAATCGAAGTGGAAGAGAGTTTGCTGCCGCGTCGATAGATTCTATCATAAGGAATAAGAGACTCTACCAGGGGTTTGTTACATTTGAAGGTAAGGAAGTAAAGGGACAGTTTAGGGGTATACTAGAGGATACGGAAGAACTTCTTACCGAAGAGTGGAAGAATCGTGTCTTTGATTCTGCGATTGAAGCGAGAATAAGTGAGCATAGGAAACAACGACATAGTGAAATGAGTGTACCCCACGAGATCAAGCCTTATATATTGGTAGGAACAGAACCGAAGAAGAAGAATAGGAGACTAAAATGAATTTATTTGACGCCTATAAAGAGTTTATGGACAAAGGAATGTATGATAAAGCCTTTTCTTGCCTGTCTCACCTTTATAATGGGTGGGAATACTATCCTTTGGTGTGTGAATTTAGAAAAAAGGTATCCGAAAATAGAGAAATTTTAAAAAAGGCATATCTTTTAACGGCTAGAGAGCATTTTGATGATTTTATGATTTATATTGAATGGAATCGTCCCTTAAAAGAGAAGTTTTGGTTGCCCAGGAGAAACCAATTATTACCTATATGTAATGCCTTACAGGAATTAGAGGACGGAGAACTTGACGAACTGTTTTTAAGTCAGCCACCAAGAACCGGGAAAACCACGTTAATGATGTTTTTCTTCGTATGGGTGATGTTAAGAGACCCCGAAAGGAGTAATCTTTACACTTCTTATACCGATTCGGTAGTTAAAGTCCTTTATAACGGTATATTAGAGGTTATAAATGATACTACTACCTATTTGTGGCACGAAGTATTCCCCGAAAGAGAACTCGTATCTACCGACGCAAGAGACCTTTTAATCAATATTGACCGAAAGAAGAGATACGCGTCCTTTACGGCTAGGTCTGTTTTCGGCACATTGAATGGTGCGTGTGATTGCAACGGATACGCCTGTGGTGATGACCTTATTTCGGGTATTGAAGAAGCTATGAATAAAGACCGATTAGCCAATACCTGGGCGAAAGTGGATAACAACTTCATACCCAGGGCGAAACAAAATGCCAAACTCTTATGGATTGGCACGAGGTGGTCTTTAACCGATCCTATTGCGAGAAGACTAGATGTACTCCAAAATGATGTTAGGTTTAAAAACAGAAGATTTGAAGTAGTGAATATCCCGGCACTAAACGAAAAAGACGAATCAAACTTCGATTATGCCTGTGGAGTAGGGTTTGATACGGAGTTTTACCAACAAAGAAGGGCGTCTTTCGAAAGAAATAATGATACCGCGTCGTGGCTCGCCCAATACCAAGGTACTCCGATCGAGAGAGACGGAGCTGTATTCTCACCGGAAGAACTTCGATACTTCAATGGAGACCTACCCGAAGGAGACCCCGATTCTGTCTTTATGGCTATTGACCCTTCGTGGGGCGGTGGAGACTTTGTAGCAAGTCCGATTATTTATCAATATGGTGACGATTTGTTCGTAAAAGACGTAATTTACTCTAATTTAGAGAAGAATTTCACTCAAACAGAGATAGTTTCCAAAGCAATTAAGCATAAAGTAACAAGAATCTACTGTGAAGGCAATAAAATGACGGGATCGTACGGACAGGACATATCCGAACTCTTTAAAGAGAAGAATTACCATTGTAACGTACAGATTTCTACAAAACACTTTACAGGAACGGGAAAAGAGCAAAGAATCTTCGATAAAGCACCCGATATAAGAGCAAATATGATTTTTCTTGATAAAAGGGATAAAGAATACGAACTTTTTATGCAAAATGTGTTTAGTTTCTCTATTATGGGTAAGAATAAGCACGATGACGCACCCGATTCGTTGGCAATGGCGGTTACTTTTTTGATTCGTGGAGAAAATAAGATAGAAGTCTTTAAAAGAAGATTTTGATTGACATTTTCCTTAAAATATGTTATTAAGAAATTAAATCTACATTTAATATTAAATCCAAATTTAACTTTTTAAAAAATTAAATCTAAATTATATGAAAATAGAAGAACACCCCAAGACGATAGAGACAATAAATTCAATATTGGCAAACAAGGGCATAGCGGAAGTCAAAGTTGAGAAGAACGATACCCTTGTAGTAGTAGAAGTAGGAAGAACTGTAAGGAACTCGGAGAAACAAAATGGTTAATTTTTACGGAAGAAAACAGATTTTTGCAGATGTTGACGAGATTACGGCTGAAAATGTCAAGAGTGTTATTCGAAATGCCTATGACACACACAGGTCTAATGTAGCGCAAATCGAATATCTTTATAATTACTATAAAGGAAAACAACCTATCTACGGAAGAGAAAAGGAAATCCGTCCCGAAATCTGCAATAAGATTGTAGAGAATTGGGCAAATGCGATTGTTTCCTTTAAAGTCGGTTATCTTTGTGCTTCACCTATTCAGTATGTGAGTGGCAAGTCTGATAAAGACCTTACCAAAGAGATAGACAAATTAAATGACTTAATGGATTCACACGGCAAAGCGTCTGTTGATAAAGACCTTATCGAGTGGCAGATGATAGGTGGAACATCTTTCAGGTCACTTTTTTCGGACGAAACCGAAGTCATTGAGTCTTCTTCACTTGATCCAAGACAGACTTTTTGCATTTACTGTAATGACATAACGAGAAGACCCCTTGCCGGCTGTTATGAAGCTACAAGAATTGAAAAGGGCAGACCCATAAGATACCTTACCGTGTATACACCGAACCGAATTTTCACATTTCGTGGTGATAAGGTTACAACCGAAGAACCTAACCCTTTAGGTATGATTCCTATTATGGAATATCCTGCCAATAACGCTAGACTTTCCGTAATTGAGATAGTTATAGACCTTTTAGACGCTATTAATGACCTTGATTCGAACCGATTGGACGGAGTTGAACAGTTCATTCAAAGTCTTTTGGTAGTTTATAATGCCGATATAGGTGAGGAAACGGCTAACACATTAAGAGAAAAAGGCTTAATTGCCCTTAAATCAACAGGTGATTGCAACGCCGATATTAAGATTATCTCCGAACAGTTAGACCAAAACCAAACACAGACTCTTAAAGAAGACATCATTAACAGAGTAAGAGAGATTGTAGGACTCCCGGCACAGGGAGACGGTAATTCTTCGGATTCATCTAATAATGGTGCAATGCTTTTAAAAGGTGGTTGGGAAAATGCCGAAACAAGAGCAAGAGAATCGGAAGTAATGTTCAAAAAGAGCGAAATTCCCTTCTTAAAACTCTTATTCTTAATCTTATCTCAAAAGGGCATAGTTAACCTTGAAGTATCAGATGTAGATATTAGATTTACAAGAAGAAACTACGAGAACATCTTATCCAAATCACAGGTACTTACTTCGATGTTGGCAAGTGATAAGATTCACCCTAAACTCGCTTTTGAATCTTGTGGAATGTTTATTGACCCCGAAGAAGCCTATAATGAGTCAATGGAGTATGAGAATGGACGAATTAAACAACTTAACGAGTCTTCTAACGTCAATAATGGAGACGATAACGGAGAAGACGAAGGAAGAACAGGAGGACTCCCTTCTTGATCTTCTGATAATGGCTTATATCTTTGGAACTGACGATGTTTCTAAAAGTCTTGGTGAAGACCTTAAACCCGATGTCGATAAGATGAATGATTCAATCTACAAGAACATAGCCGGTGAGACTTGGGTAGAAAGACTTCTAAAGGCAGAGACTAAAGAAGAAATCGAGAGAATCTTCGTAACTGAATCCCATAGAGTCTTTAGTGACGGACAATGGGATTCGGCTAACGGCAGAGCCACACATAAGATATGGCATACAAAAGAAGACGATAAAGTAAGAGATACACATTGGTACATAGATAACTTGAAAGTAGGAATAGATGAATATTTCTACACCTTGGACGGAGATAGAGCATTACGACCTTATGGGTTTGAAAGACCCGAAAATTCGATAAACTGTCGATGTTATCTTGAATATAAAAAGTAGAGGGAGACGCAAGAGTGGGGTATGTTCCCACCGCCCTCTCCTAAATAAATTTAAAGGAGAGACCTCTATGGAAATTTGGAAAGACGTTGTAGGCTACGAAGGACTTTATCAAGTCAGTAGTTATGGAAATGTGAAAAGTGTAAAAAGGACAAGGACGATTCACGATAAACGGGGTAGAGATTTTGAAGTCCCTATACCCGAAAAGATATTGTCCACAACACAAAAAACTCGGTACTTGGGCGTTATGCTTTATCGCAATAACGAAAAGAAAAGGCATTTGGTACACCGATTAGTCGCAGAAGCCTTTGTTCCAAATCCGAACAAATTAAACGAAGTGAATCATATTGACGAGAATACAAAAAACAATAACGCTTGTAATCTTGAATGGGTTACGCATAAGCAAAATATGAATCACGGAACGCTACCCGAAAGAAGAAAACATTTTAGGGTTGCTACGTCTCCAATAATACAATATGATAAAAGCGGAAATAAAATTGCCGAATATAACAGTATTGTTGAAGCGGAGAATGTTACGGGAATCAATAAAGGTTCGATAGCGACAGGCTTATCGAGAAATGGTTATTGTCAAGGATATTATTGGAAATATAAAAATCCACGAAAAAGTAGGAGAAAGGTAGGAAATTATTAGTATGAAGTTGACTTTTTGTGTAACTCATTACAAAGAGCCTTGGGAGGTCTGTAAACCTTGGTTTGATTCAATGAAAGACCAACTTGGCGTGAACTTTGAAAACATCGAAGTAATGGTAGTCGAAGACGGAGGAGAACCGATTGATGAAGATAACTTCATCGGGTATCCATTCAAGGTCAAGACATTTAACTTCGGTCATAAGGGAGTATCGGCTTCAAGAAACATTGGTTTAGACCACGCCACAGGCGATTATATAATGTTCTGTGATTGCGACGATAGATTTATTTCGGCTTATGCGTTGAACTGTTATTTAAAGGCATTAAAACAAGGAATGTTTGACATAGTTAAAACCCCTTTCTTGGAAGATCAGGTAATAGACGGAGAGTTAAAACTCATTAGACACGATTCGGACGTTACCTTTATACACGGAAAACTTTACAGAGTAGACTTCTTAAAGGATAACGAACTTCGTTTTGATGAGGAATTGAGTATTCACGAAGACTCATATTTCAACGTAATTGCTAATATGATTGCAGACGGAAATGTACACGAAATGAGTCCTGCGGTTTACTTATGGAAATACAGAGATGATTCTATCGTAAGAATAGACCAAAAGGCTTATGTATTCAAAACTTACGATCATTTAATGAAGGTTCGTAAAGCAATTTGCAATGAACTTTGGAGAAGAGAAAGAATCCCGGAATTTTATCAGGCTGTAACTAAAACTTTCATAGATTCTTACTACGACTTCCAACGTCCCGAATGTAGAGAAGAAGAGAATCGTTTTATCATAACTAAAGCCGAAAAAGCATTTTCGGAGTTTTACAAAACATTCAAGGACGAATTTAAAAATGTAGGTATTAAGGACGTTGCACAAATGATGTATATTTGCCGTCTTAACGCATACAGAAACGGAATGTTGGTTGAAAAAGAGACATTCGAACAGTTTATTAAAAGGATTGTTAAGACATACTTAACATAAATTGTCAGAGAAGACGTTAATCGCACAAGTCAGAGAAGACTATAACCGCGAAGGAGGAAAAAGTATGAAATTATCAGAGAAAATTGAAGGCTACGATTCAATGAGTGCAGAAGAAAAGTTGAAGGCTTTAGAGGAGTTAGAGATCGAGGATAACTCACAGAAACTCAAAGAAGCATTAAACAAGGCTTCCGCAGAAGCAAGTGACTATAAGAAGAGACTTAAAGCGAAAGAAGACGAACTCAATTCCAAACTTTCCGAAGAGGAAAAACTTGAAAAAGAGAGACAGGCTAAAGAAGCCGAAAGAGAAGAAATGCTTAATAAACTTCTCAAAGAAAAGGCTGTCGCAGAACACAAGGCAAACTTCTTGAAAGAAGGATATAGTGAAGACCTCGCTAATACTTCTGCCAATGCACTTGCAGACGGAGACTTCAAAACTTTGTTTGATAACCTCAACACATTTATCTCAGAAAGAGATAAACAGGCACAGGTAAAGGCTTTGGATAATACAAAACGTCCCGGTTCGGGAAGTGGTTCACCCGAAGTCACAAAAGAACAATTCGACAAGATGTCCTTTAAAGAACGTAATAAACTCTTTACGGACAACCCCGAATTGTATAATTCATTTACAAAAGGAGAATAAAAAATGGCTACTACAAAATTAGCGAATTTAATTAACCCCCAGGTTATTGCCGATTTTATCGATCAGAAACTTGTTGATAACATTGTTTTCTCACCTTTGGCAGAGATAGACTACACATTGGAGGGTAGACCTGGAAATACCTTGAATTACCCTGCTTTCAGATATATCGGTGACGCCGAAACTTTGGGTGAAGCGTCCACACTTTCAGTTGCTACACTTACCGCTTCTATGGTATCTGTAACTGTACATAAGATTGCTAAAGGTGTTGAACTTTCTGATGAAGCAGTTCTTTCCGGTTTAGGCGATCCTATTGGTGAGTCAGTTTCACAGATTACTCTTGCAATGGCAAGTGGCATTGACAATGAAATGCTTTCAACACTTACAAATGACATCGGATCAACAATGACATATCAGACATCTGCTTCAACAGTAGCACCTTCTGATACAGACATCATTGACGCACTTGAACTCTTTGGTGAAGACATTGACGGTGTTAAGGTTGCAACAGTTCCCCCTGCTGTTTACACAAAGATGAGAAAGACAGGCAAGGATAACGGAAATTGGATTCCCGCTTCCGAACTTGCTGCAAACATTGCTATCAAGGGTGCTGTTGGTGAATACCAGGGTTGCCAGGTTATCGTTTCCAACAAACTTAAAACATCGGGTAACATCTTTATTGTTAAGCCCGGTGCATTAAGACTTATCCTTAAGCGTGGCGCACAGGTTGAAACAGACAGAGACATTCTTCGTTTCACAAACGTAATCACAGGTTCAGTTCACTTTGCTACATATCTTTACAACGCAAGTGGTGCAATTAAGATTACAAAGAAATCTTCATAAGGAGATCAACTATGGGTATGTTACTTCATAGACACCTCGTGGGGGCAAAAAAGCCCCCTGTAAAGGTGGAGAATAAACTCGAAAAAGAGTTTGAAATTGTAAAGGATAAAGCAAATGACAATAAACGAAAAAATAGCAACAGTAAAAACATTAGTAAATGATTCGACTTTAACAGACTCTTTCGTAACAACCTATTTAACCAAAGCCGAGTATGCTATCCGTAATCGTATGTATCCATTTGACCTTCCTAAAGAAAACGGACAGGAAATCACATTCGTAGTTCCTGCGAAGTATGAAATGCTTCAATGTGAACTTGCTTGTAGATACATATTAAGACGTGGTGGAGAAGGCGAACTCTCTCATAACGAGAATGGAATAAATAGAAGTTACGGCTCTGTAAATGATGATGATTTGTTAATGGAGGTTATGCAGAAGATATGAGGGCATTAGAGAGAAACCAACAGACAATCTATTATTCTAACTACCAAAGTACGTCAGATGTTTACGATGAGAATAACTTATTCACAGGCGAAAAGAGGATTGTTTATACGACTCCTGCCGAAGCCAAAGTAAATGTATCTGCGTCAAGAGGACAGGCAGAGATAGATTTGTTCGGTACGGATATAAACTACACAAATACTATGGTATCTGATAAAGATTTAGGCATTGACGAAAATTCAATCCTTTGGTTAGGTGTAGTTCCTGTTTGGTCTTCTACTGTCTCAACTCCTCATAACTATACGGTTGTAAGTGTTGCGAAATCCTTAAATTCTGTGGTTTATGCGATAAGGAAGGTAGACGTTGAAGATTAAGATAAACTTACTCAATTCAGAGAGTGTAAAAGAAGCCATTTTTAAGATCGACAAATACAAAAAATCTTTGCCCGAAAAGGCAAACAGAATTGTAACCGAACTTGCCAAAATGGGAGCTCAAATAGTTGAGTACAGTTATTCCGAAAATATCTACGAAGATTACGAAGTTTCTTGCATTGTCAATGGTAATAGTGCTATGATTATAGCAGAAGGTGACGATGTAGTTTTCCTTGAATTTGGAGCAGGTGTTTTAACGAATGATTATACGGAGGGAATGGAAACCGAAGGGCTGCCCCCGATTTATCCCGGAAGTTATTCGGAAACCGAAGGACTTAAAATGTTTTCCCGATATGGATATTGGTTTCACGCAGGGAAAAAGTATACAGGGTTAGTTCCAATGAGAGGATTTTACTTCGCTTCTAAAGAGATTAAGGAACAAGCGGTTGAAGTTGCTAAAAAGGTATTTAAAAGATGATAGATGTAGAAAATCTTGTAATTGATACAGTAAGTAAAGCGATTAAGGCAAGTGCCTATCAAAATACTAACGTTTCATCGGAATATACCGATACTCCTTCGTCATTTCCGTTTGTATCTATTGTCGAAGCCGACAACTATACTTATCGAAAAACACAGGACGATGATTTAAAAGAACATCACACAAATGTAATGTACGAAATAAACGTATACTCCAATAAGACTAACGGAAAGAAAACCGAAGCCAAGAAAATTATGGAGATAGTTGACACGGCATTACAGAATATCAAGTTCACAAGAACAGTTAAACAAGAAATCCCTAATAAAGATAAAACGATATATCGAATCATTGCAAGATATGAAGCCGTAATAGGCGAAGGTCAAACAATCGGTCAGGATACGGTTTATCAAGTATTTAGGAGATGAAAGGAGATAAAATATGTTAGAGTTTTCAAGTGCAGGCGTACAGTTAAGATACTGTGTAGAAACCACATCGGGTTCACGCCCTACAACGGGATATAAAAAACTCCCTTCAATCAAGGGAACACCCGACTTCAACGCAGAACCTTCACAGTTGGACGTTACGGATTTTGATGATCTCGTTTGGCGTCGCGCAATCCCCGGGCTTCGTGACGTAGGTGGTGCATTAGCATTTACCGCCAATATGACGGCTTCCTTCAAAACAGCTTGGGCAAGTCTTGTATCTGCAGCAAATGCAGGCAAGGCGAGTAGTTTGTCAACTTGGTTCGAAATTGCTATCCCTAACTTCGATTCATTCTATTTCGCAGGTTCGCCTATTGAATTAGGTATTGCAGGAATGGACGTTGATTCAGTAGTAGAAGCAGACGGTTATGTTGTACCCAACAAGATTGTAGGTTGGGATACTTCTTCCACATCTGTTATTTCTTAATCAATTAAAGTAGGCGGGGGTACTTAAATGTACCCCCATTAAGTAGGAAAAGGAGAATATTATGGTAAAACCTATTGTTATTAAAGGAAAAGATGAATCGTACACACTTGAATTTAACAGAGAATCTGTTAAGTTTGCAGAAACCAGGGGATTTAAGTATGAAGATGTTTCAGACTTCCCTATGACTAAAATACCCGAACTTTTCTTTTATGCTTTTCGTATGCACCACCCCAAAATTACAAGAATCCAGGCAGATAACATTTTTGACGAGATCGGTGGACTCCCGGAAGGTGCAATCGAGAGACTTGTAGAACTTTACATAGCACCTTTTGAATCACTCACAGTTCCCGAAGGTGCAGAACCAAAAAACTCGAAATGGACGGTGGAGATGTAGTCTCTGCCGAAGAAAAAACCTATACGGAAATCTTCGAAGAGCAATGCCCTTACTTTATGTCAATAGGAATGACATACGATGAATTTTGGTATAAAAAACCCGAAAGAGTTAAACCCTATCGTGAAGCACATTTACTTAAATGCAAAATTAGAAACCAGGAAATGTGGGTTCAAGGAATGTATTTTAAATCAGCTATTCAGGCTGCAATGGATAGTAAAGCAAAGTATCCGAAAGAACCTTTGGAACTTTACGAAAAAACCGAAGCAGAGAAAAAGGCGATTGCCGAAAAAGAAAGACGTAAGGTTATAGATTATTTCACTAATTTAAAAAAGAGGTGGGACAATGGCACAAGTAGACAACCTGACTCTTGAAGTCAAAGCAGATGTAACTAAAGCGACTAACTCGTTAGATTCCTTATCTAAAAGTCTTTTGAATTTAAAGACAAATATGGGAAGTATGGTGAGTGGTTATAAGTCTTTGACAAAACAACTGTCGAAGATTTCTACTTCCGTTGGAAACCTTAAAAACATCAAAGACCTTTCAAAAAGTCTAAATTCATTAAACACGGTTAGAGCGAAGAATATTGAAAACACGGCTTCAAGTCTTCGCTCTCTTTCCGATTCTATTAAAGGTATTTCCCTGGCTAAAACAAATATTCAAAAGATCAAAGAGATTCGTAAGATTGGTGATAGTTTAATTGGACTCAATAGTATTAATGCAAACAATATCAAGAAGAGTGCAGACGGAGTTACTGTATTATCATCGGCATTAAATACTATCAGCGTAGACTCTATTTCTAAATTAGAGAGAATATGTGACGCATTGAGTAAAATCCCTGCCGGTACATCATCAATCAAGGGAATTGCTAGAATGGCTAATTCCACTTCTACGGTTGCAACTAAAACCGGGCAAACATCATCTTCTTCTCGTGTAGGAACCGGGCAAATCCCCGATACATCACAAATGGGGAAGGCTGCCGATGACACACAAAAAACCATTGGATTGTTTGCCACATTAAAGGCATTGAAGGTTAACCCGGTAGTAAATGGAATTACTACGGCTTTGGGTACTTTGGGCAAGGCATTTAAAAAGGTAATCTCACCGATAACACGATTTGTAAAGGCGCTCGCTAGGATCGCTTTTTATAGATTCATTCGTGGTATCTTAAAAACAATTTCCCAGGGAATACAAGAAGGTATTCAGAATCTTGCTCTTTACTCAAAAACAATGGAAGAACTTGACGCTCATAGTGCAAACAATGTAATGAGTAGATATGCAAGCGAGTTTTTGTATTTAAAGAACGCTATTGCAACGGCGGTTATTCCTGTACTTCGTGGTCTTATTCCTATTGTTGAAGAAGTAACCAATAAGATTATAAAACTCATAGATGTCATTGCACAATTCGGTTCTGCTTTCTTTGGAACTCAATACACAAAGGCTAATTACTATTGGCTTGATTATGCAGATTCATTGGACAAGGCTTCGGGTTCTGCAAAAGCATTACATCATCAGTTAGCAGGTTTTGACGAACTTAACAACTTAACCGATTCGAACAGAGGTGGAAGTGGTGCTAGTCCATTAGACTACTCAGATATGTTCGGTGAAGCTGAGATTGACAGTAAGATTCAAAAGTTCGCAGATAAGATTAAAAATGCGGTTGAAAAGATAAAAGCCGTAGTTACACCCTTCATTGAAAAACTTAAAGAGTTTTGGAATAGAATCGTAGATAAGGTTAGTCCTTCGCTTTCGAAAATTTGGGCGAACTTAAAAAGAATATGGGCGGTAGTAAAACCTTTATTTGAATCATTTGGAAGCGGATATATTCAAGGATTTAAAGACAACTTTGATATTGAAAGTCTGCCCGATGATTTAGGAAAGATAGCAGAAACTATTGCTTTCTTAACAGATGTAGTTGCTTATTTATTTGAGAAAATGGATTTGGAGAAACTTAAAAACTTTGCAGAGAAGTTCGGTTATCTCAATGGTAAAATCTTTGCGGTAATCAATCCTGTATCTCAACTTGCTACCGCTATTGAATGGTTCGCTACGGCTTGTAGGATTGGCGAAGCGTGGGGAAATAAACTTGCACAGGCAATCGTCAATAATATGGACAAGATTATTGCTTTCAAGATTAAGTTAGACGAATTGAAAGAAAAATTACACCCTATCAAATCGGCGGTTGATACGTTAGCAGGTGCGATTGAATATCTTCGTGATAAGATTTCCGAATTTGTTATAAGACTTACAACTACGGCATTTAGTAGTAACAATGTATTTACTAAAGCAAAAGATGTAGCAGAAAAAGTTAGAGATATGATTCAGTTCGTAATTGATAAGATAGCGAACTTCAAGTCTGCCGTTAATACCACAGGACACGCAGGAGTATTTTCAAGTGCAAACACAGTAGCAGATGTTTTGAAGAATACAATCGAAACGATAATTAAACTTATTAACACATTAAACGGAATGAGTGCTACAATTAAAGTAAATCTTGAAGGTGCTATTGCAAGCGGATTTTCGGGTAGTGCTTTAAGTGGAGTAGCAGACGCGGTTAAGAACATAGTAGATAACACAAAAGAAACTATTAAGACAGCTACATCTTCGAGCGTTGCTTCAACAGGACATACACCAACAAGTCAACCTTCGGGTTATCAGTACGGAAATCCTAACCAACAGGTTAAGTCATTGGCAGAGTTAAAGAAACGTGCAAGTGGTGGTTATGTACCTAACGGAGATTTGTTCTTGGCAAACGAAAAAGGTGCAGAGTTTATCGGTGCTATCGGTGGTAATACGGCGGTTGCAAACAACAACCAAATCACAGAAGCAATCGCACAGGCAACTTATACGGCTATGTCACAGGCACTTTCCGAAAATGGCGGTTCAGTAAACATCGTTGTTGAGGGAGACGCAGACAGAATGTTTAAGGTATTCCAAAAGAAACAGAGAGAAGCAACAAGAACAACAGGTTTTGCTTATTAGGAGTGAATTATGGCATTTGCAAATTATTTAATTAAAGTCGGAACGTATACAATACCGAATAGTGCAATTAAATATGATTCCTGGAGTTCGATCTATGAAACACAGGACTTCGATTCATACCGAGACGCCAATGGAGATTTACACAGAAATGCTTTATCAAGTCGTAAATTAAAAGTCGAGTTTCAAACACCCTATATGTACAAAAAAGACTTTGATAATCTAATGGCAGGAATAAGAGGACAGTTCTTATCAAGTGTAGAGCAATCGGCAAACGTAACGGCATACATTGACGAAATGGCAGACTATGTTACACAGAAATGTTATTTAGTAAATGTCAATCCCAAGGTTGCACAGAATAGTCCTTTAGGAATTATTTATCAACCGACAAGAATTTGCTTTATCGCATATTAGGAGTAGATATGATTAGTTATCCTTATGAAGAATTATTTAATAAAGATTCTATCGACAAACAACTTCATATAACGGACGGAGATTCTATTAACTTGGGCAATTCCGAAATCTATCAGGAATCGTTTGAGCTAGTAGAAACTCTTTGTTCCGAAAGAGATTTATATTATGGTGCTTGTAATTCTGCTATTCTTCGTTTTACCACTTCTAATTTAAGTGAGTTTAAGGGCAAAACATTAACCGTATCGGTTGTCCTTGCTAATCACACAGAAGCACCCTTCCAATTTGGTGTTTATAAAGTATACGAAGATAAATTCACGGCAGACAGAACAAAGAAGGAAATCGTTTGTTATGACGCACTTTATGAAGTTATCAATGCAAACGTAGTTGATTGGTATAATACGATCCTTCCTGATATGGAAACAACTGTAACCCTTAAACAGTTTAGAGATAGTTTCTTCGCACAGTTCGGAATTACACAGGAAGCAATCGCTCTTGACAATGACGATATGGTAGTTGAAAGAACTATTAGTGCAACTACATTGAGTGGTTCGGACGTATTGAAATCAATATGTTCAGTTAATGGTTGTTTCGGACGTATTAACCGGCAGGGCAATTTTGAATACTTCTATGTACATCAAACAACTAACCCTATCTACCCGGCAATAACACTTTATCCTTCAGAAGATTTGTACCCTGCTTTTGACGGAGATTATGACGCAACAGAAGTAGGTCGAAATGGTACTTATATTAAATGTCAGTTTGAAGATTTTGACGTAATGCCGATAGACAAACTTATTATTAGGGACGAAGAAGGCGAAGTCGGTTACACATACGGCAACGGAACAAATGCTTATGTATTGCAAGGGAACTTCTTGTTATATGGTAAGAACAGTACAGAGCTGCAACCGATAGCAGAAAACATTTACAACAGAATTGAAGGTGCATACTATCGTCCTTGTGAGATTGAGATTAAAGGAAATCCTTGTTTCGAAATCGGTGACGGTATTTATATCAAACCTACCAACGCAAGTAGATTCGTTACGATTATTACTAACAGAACTTATTCCGGGATTCAGGCGCAAAGAGACATATTCGCAACAGAAGGAACGGAGTATAGGGACGAAAACCTTAATTCCCCTTCCGAACAAATGTATCAACTTCGTGGATATTCAAACAGGATCAACAGAACATTAGAACACACCATATCAGAACTTGAAAATTTCGAAGAAGGAGTTGCGTCAGAGTTTGAACAAACGGCTTCGGATATATCTGCAAAAGTAAGTAAGACAGACCATAACACACAGAATACATTCGGTTGGACACTTGATACCACAGGATTTGATGTTAAAGCAAATAGCGTTTCAGTATTTAAAGTCAATTCCACAGGTGCAGAGATAAAGGGAAAGATAACGGCAGAGAGTGGTTTTATCGGTTCTTCATCACAGGGATTCGTAATTGATTCGGACGATATTCATAACGGAATGACTTCTTTGAGTGATACTACTCATAATGGTATCTATCTTGGTACAGACGGAATCGCTCTTGGCAAAGGTAATTTTAAAGTCACTAATGCAGGTGCTATAACCGCTAAAAGTGGAAACATAGGAAACTTTGGCATAGGTGCAGGACTTCAATATCTCGAAGGTGGAACGGAAGTATGTTCTATTAAACCGACCACATCGGGAAGTATGGCAGGTCTTTCTATGTCGGGACAAAACATTGAAGCAAAAGCCACAAGAGTTGTTGATATTGAAGGTGCTAATACTTACTTAACAGGAACTACGGCGATTTCGATTAAGACCGCAGATTGTAACTTCCTTGACGCACAAGGGGCGGTTAGGTGGTATTACGATACTTCGAGAATCTTTTCGTTTGTGCCTATCTATGCACCTTCGTTTAATAACACTTCCGACAAGAATCTAAAAGAGGATATAAAAGATTTAGACGAGAAGAAGTCCGTTAAGTTTGTGTTGTCATTAAAACCCTGTGAGTTTAGAATGAAGTCAGATAAGGTTAAACATCACGGATTCATCGCACAGGAAATAAAATCATCAATGTATGATGATTGGGACTTGCATAAAGAGGTAGAAGGTACACAGTATCTTTCCTACAACGAGTTGTTAGCAGACCTTGTAGCGACAGTTCAAAATCAACAGAAACAAATAGACGAGTTGAAGTCTATAATAAATAAAAGGGAAGGAGATTTGAAATAATGGCAGACATAACCTACAACAAGATAAATTGGGAAAACGAGCCGAGCCACAACACCCCCTTGTCGGCAAGTAACCTAAACAAAATGGACACGGCGATATATGACCTTGTAACGAAGTCCAACAGTTTAGTACCTAACCCTGCCGAAAGTCCGACAGAAGGTTTGGAGAAACTCGAATATGACGGAACGGTGTACGAAGTTAAGGGTGGACATAAGATACTTAACGATTCGGGTTCAGTATTAACACAAATGGATAATATGCAATTCAACGGAGTGTATACGCACAATGCAAGTACAATCACAGAAGTCGACATAGTGCGAGAGTTCCAAAGTGTAGCCGAGATAGAAGCACTCACAGGGGAAGCCCAAAAAGGTTTTCAAGTAGTACAGGACGCAGAAGATTATATACCTTTTACGGCAAGTGAAAATATATTTGACAACACTAATACTTCTTTTACAGGGGATAATGTTCAAGATGTGTTGGAAGAAATTGACGGAAGGATTTTTGCAACAACTTCGAGTGAAACAACTTATTCAATTCCATTCGAAAAATTCAAAGTGCATAGAGATTATGGAGTTGCCCTTGTTAGTGCGTGGAAAGACTTGTTTTTAATCTTCTTTATAGCCAATAACACAGTTGCCATAACGAAATTAGGGGGACTTGATAACTCTCATACGGCAACAATATCTTGGAATGAATCAACACAAGCAATAGAAATTACCTTCAGTTATACAGTATGGGGTGGTATCACAATATTGCCAATGTAATCGAAAGGAGATAAAAAATGTCAGATACATACGAAGCATTTTATAACGGAAAACCCCTAAACCCAAACAGGGGACTACCGACAATGAGTTATGCACAAGCAGAAGATTGTGGGTTAACGGATAGCGAAAGATTGTGGTGTAGAACAGACGGCGACGGAACTGTTATTACGGCAGATGAAGTTCCTTATGATAGTAATAATTCTGTTAAAGATAAGATTGATTCTAACTACGGAATACTTAATGCGAAGATTCAAAGAAAAGAGTTTTTACAGAAACAGAACTTAACTTTTGATAATATTCCTTCGACTTGCACAGGCTTGTTGTTTTTAAGAGGTTTTACAAGTTCTGCTTCAAACTTTTGGTTTTTAATTCCTGTAAATGTTTATGGTGGAAGTGCCGTAATAGATACACCATTAAAGACAGGTTCTTTTGGTGCAGACCCAACAGGTGCGAGTTATTCTAATGGCACTTTAACAGTAACAATGAGTAATTCTACAAGTAGTTTCTTTGCAACACTCATTTACGGAAACTAAAAGAAAGGAGAAAAAACTATGTATCAATTATACAAAGGAGATACACCATTAGCGACATTCGTACCTCAAATAGCCGACAATCTTACCACAGACGATTCAACAAAGGCATTGTCCGCTAAACAGGGGAAAGTGTTGAATGATAAAGTTTATCTTGTTACACCGAGAGGAACAGGAACTAATATTGATACTCAAACGAAAATAGATGAATTGCCTGTTGGAAGTACGATTTATGGATATGTAACAGGTACAGTAAGTCCTTTTGGAATACAGAATTGGGCAACAATCGAAACAGTTGGACAAGAGGGTGCATTAAAAAATCAATCGTTCATCTCAATAAATGGAATTGCTTTTCGACATTGGGAAAGTGGTAGTTGGGGTGCGTGGAAAAAAGTATCATTTTCTTAAAACTCACAATATTTGTAGAAAACAATGGAAAATAATTGGTAATGGGAAGTTTAGTTATATTTATCTGTATTGCGTTAATTATTTTGGTTTTATGGATTGGAGAGGATAATGAGTGAATGGTGGACAATGACAGTTTCAATCTGTTTGGGCGTAACGGCGGTTATTTCTTTGATTAACTTGATTACAAGTATCATTAAAGAGAACAAGAAACCGACAGACGATATTGAAAAAAGAGTAAGTGATATTGAGAAGAAATTAGATTACGAAATGAAAGCGGTGTTTGAATCCTACGAAATGAGATTCAAGAATGATAAAAACAGACTTGACGCTATTGAAGAGGGCAATAGAGTAACACAAAAAAGTTTAAGAGCATTGTTGAAACACGCCATAGACGGAAACAATACAGACGGACTTATTAAAGCAGAAACCGAATTAAGTGAATATTTAATAGAAAGGTAGGTAAAAAGGTATGAACAACAAACTCTATGATGTATTGAAGTATTTATTCTTCTTTGGAATCCCTGCTATCACTTTCTTGTGGGGAGTAATCTATGTGGTATGGAATATCCCACACGGCGAACAGATTGCTATTACTATATCGGGAATACAGACCGCCTTGGGTATTGCTTTGGGTTTGACTAATGTAGCATATAACAAGAAGATAGGAGAGAACAAATGATTAGTAAGAATCCCAAAGTCATTATGACCGATAAAGAATTTGTAGATAGGCTTACAATCATTAAGAATCGTAAGACCTTTTACAAGAACAAATATCCGTATAATCTTTGTAGGATAAATGAAGACGGAAGAACATCTGCCGATTGCGTTAATTTAGTAAAGGCTCTACTTAACGGATATGATGTGAACAACAACAAAGTCGGATATTATCAAAAGTCTTTGTCGAACACAGGCGATTGCACAGAAGCAGAACTGTTAGCACAATGCACCGAGGTATCACAGGACTTTAAACTTCTTGCAGACAAACCGCTTATCCTTTATATGCGTACTCCCAATTCTCATATCGGAGTGTATCTTGGTAATGAAGTACAGGGCAAATATAATGTCATTGAATGTACATCTTCCTTTGGCGGTGGAGTTGTTTATTCTTGGGTTGATTCGGACGGAACAAGAAGAAAAATTAAAGGCGGTGCTATTAGTTCGGATAAAAACGGAAGAATCATAAGGTGGTCTCATCACGGCTTACCTTCCAAATGGGTTTCTAACGCACCACAAGGCTCAAATTCGAATGAAAAACCTAAAGTCGATTATTCCAAGTACCCTGTATTAAAAAAGGGTTCTACGGGCAAATATGTAAAGATTATGCAACAGTTATTAGTCGACAAAGGATATGACCCTAAAGGTGTGGACGGAATCTTTGGAAATGGTTGTCTAGCTGCCGTTAAAAAATATCAGAAAGAAAATACTGATCTTGCCGGAAAGAAACTCGTTGTTGACGGAATGGTAGGGCAGAAAACCTGGGGAAGTCTTTACAAGTAGAATCTAAAGTGATAATATGATAAAGGTTTATTAGGATTTTTTCTTGCTTTAAAGAAGGAGATAACATCGGCTCGTTATCTCTTTTCTTTTTGTTTAAAGTGTGGTATTATAAAGTTGTTCTCGTAGGGAACACCCCAATCAATACAAAGTAACCCCAAAAAAGGACGGAGATTTCCCCTACCGTCCTTTTTTATGTAAAAGAAAAAGCGGTAGGGAGTCTCTTATAACCTACCGCTTATCTTTCCTCTTGTGAAAGGAGTACAGAATGAACCAAACAAAAACAACCAATTTATTACATTATACCACGCCTAAATTAAATTGCAATTTAAAAAAGTGTTGCAAAGTGATAAAAAGTGATATATACTAAAATAAAAAACGGAGGATTTAAACTATGAAAAGAATCGTGGATATGGAAACAATCGGACAGGTCTTACAGAACTATATGGAAGTAGGATACGAAGTAGCACTCAAAAGAGGAACTTCCTTGTTAGATGTTAAGGAATCTATTGACGATAGGATTGACTTCCTGTTTGCAATCGAACTTATTGACAAGAAAGAACTCAACGATATGTTTCAGTTTTCAGAAGACGGATACAACGAAGCCAAGGCAAAGGCAGACGCTATCAAAGAAGACACCGAAAGAAACGATGTAGGGTTTTGACAATCTCTTACCTACTATGTTAATATGAAAAAGAGAGGTACTAAAATGGATTCGTTAGCAACGGACGTATTGCGCCAAATAAAAAGGGACGAATTGAAGAAAAGGATCATCATATTTATAGTCAGTTTTGCATTGCTATTAGTGACTAATGTATTTTGGTTCATTCAATGGAACGCACCACCGAAAGAAAACGATGAAGTCAGTATTGAATTTACGGAGGAAGACGATGACAATCCGCAAAGTGAAAACGAGAAAAGCGAATAGAAGTGGTACGCAAAAATGATTATATCCGATTTTACAGTTCCCGAATTGAATTACTTTAGAGAGAATTGTAACTTTGTCGGTTTAGAAATTCGAGTTTTCGACTTACGAAGTCAAGGAGTTCCTTTAGAGGAAATAGCCGAAATTCTCAATATGTCCGTTGACGGAGTAAAGAAGATTAGTCGCAAGGTCAACAAGAAGATTATTCGAGTTCTTTAGAGAACACTTTTTAGGCACTTTCAGTAAATTGGAAGTGTCTTTTTTATTGTTTAAAATTTGATTATGGAGGAAGCCACTATGGATATGGAAAAATTCACGGAGAAACTTTTGAATAGTAAAGTATTGAAAGATATTCCTGCGGAGTACATATTTCGTGTGGCTTTTTTCATTCTTGAAATTCTTAAAGACAAGGAAATATTCTACGAGAGTGAGGTGGGATTCTAATGTATATTTACTACAATCCGAACCCTTTAGAGAGAAAAGATACCGGGGATTGTGCGATAAGAGCTGTCGCAAAGGCACTCGATACGGATTGGGAAACGGCATACACCAAACTATCACTCACCGGGTTTGCAATGGGAGACTTACCTAACTCCAATCAAGTAATAGGTGCATTGTTAAGAGAAAATGGTTATTACAGAGCAACGATCCCTAACAGTTGTCCTGATTGTTATACAATCGAAGAATTTGCCAAAGAAAACCCAAGAGGTAAGTTTGTTTTAGGCACGGGCAATCACGTTGTTTGTGTTGACGAAGGTAACATTATGGACACCTGGGACAGTTCCGATCTAGTTCCGGTGTACGTTTATTATAAAGTATTTCAACCAAAATTTAAGGAGGTTTAAAAATGCCGTATCCCTTTTACAGCCCTTATCAGTATGGGCAAAATTTGCCTACACAGAACCTTATTCCACAGAACCAACAGGTTCAAACTCCCTTTGTGAATGTTCGGAGTGAAGCAGAAGCACGAAACTTCCCTGTCGGATTTGGCAACGTGGTTTGTTTTAAAGACGAATCTTCCCCTTATATCTACACAAAGGCTATGGGATTCTCACAATCTGATAAGCCTGTATTTGAAAAGTATCGTAAGGAAGAATACGAAGTAAAACCCGAAACAAATTATAGGGAAGAAATAGATAGATTGTGGACAGAGATCAATTCGTTAAAGGAGAGAAGAAATGAACATACTACAAATGGCTCAACAATTCAGACAAAACCCAATGGCAATGTTAAGTCAAAGGTACAATATACCACAGAATCTAAATAACCCAAATGAAATAATACAACACTTATTAAACACAGGACAGGTCTCTCAAATGCAAGTTAATCAAGCAATGCAGATGAAAGACAACCCGATGTTTAAAGGAATGTTTTAATAATGGTTGCGCAACCTTATTATAAACGGACTATTCGATAAGAGAATAGCCCCTAACCTAAAAATATTATAGGAGGAAAAAATTATGATTACAGAAAACAACGGAATGGTATTACCTGTAACACCTATGTATGGTGGTGGTAATTCAAACGGCGGTTTCGGTGGCGATTGGGGTTGGATTGTCCTTTTGCTCTTACTCGCAGGAGTAGGCGGTTGGGGCAACAACGGAGGCGGTGGCTTCGGTGGAGGTTACGGCAATGACTTTGCTTGGCTTATGAATGGACAGCAGGGAATCAACAACAACGTATCGGACGGATTTAGAGATTCTATGTTACAGGATAGCATAACATCTGTAAGAGACGGAATCGCTTCACTTTCAACACAACTTTGCAACTGTTGTTCCGATATGCAGATTTCAATGTTAAACGGATTCAACGGAGTAGAGCAGGGTGCTAATGCGAGACAGATTGCTAATATGCAGACCGACTTCGCTATGCAGAACGCTATTAACGCAGGTTTCAACAACGTAACAAGTCAGTTGGCAGATTGTTGTTGTGAGAATCGTTTAGCAACTTGTCAGACACAGAACATCGTACAGAACGAAGGCAATGCTACAAGATTTGCAGACGCTAACAACACAAGAGACATTATCGAATCACAGACAAGAGGTACACAGGCAATCCTCGATAAGTTATGCTCACTTGAATTAGACAACTATAAGAGAGAGAACAACGATTTGAGAAGTCAGTTGAATATGGCTACACTTCGTGAATCTCAGACCGCACAGAACGCATTTATCTCACAGGGATTCGCTAACGAAGTAGACGCACTCTACAACAGACTTAACAACTGTCCCGTACCTACAACACCTGTTTACGGACGTACACCTATCTTTACTTGCAATAATAACAATGGTTGTGGTTGCGGTTGTGGAATGTAGGAGGTATAACTATGGCTTGTGAATTTTTGTGGAATGAAGTACAGGAAGTTGCTTTAAACAATCCTATTCTTTTCCGTACATCTATTCCTTGCACCAAAGGATATGTTTATCACGAGGGAGAGACAGGGAATTTTATTCTTAAAGGCGTAGTAAACAATAATAGTTGTTTTGCACAGTACCAAGTAACCTACAATGGTAATATTGCATTACCCGAAGAATCGGAAGAAGTATCTCCGATTGCGGTATTCCTTGTAGTGAACGGAGAACCGAGACTTACAAGTAGGGCAATATTTACACCACAGGCGGTTGATGAATACGGAAACGTGACGAGTACGGCTATTATTAAAGTACCTAAAGGTTGTTGCTTTAATCTTGGGGTTGAGTATGTAGTGGCTACTACCGACCCGACAGTAACACCTGCACCTGTAATTGAAGTGCAGAATAGCAACTTAACCATTGAGAGAATCGCATAAGGAGGTAGAGTATGCACAAATTAGAAGAACTCAAAGAAATGCTTTGCGAAGAACTCGAAGAATACGGCTCTAAAGAAAAACTCGATATGGGTGGTCTCGAAATCGTAGATAAACTTGCTCACGCCATTAAGAACATTGATAAGATAATGGAAGCCGAGTATTCGGAAGGACGCTCTTATCGTGGCTCTTACAGAGGAAATTACGGCGAAGGCTCTTATCGTGGTAATTATGGCGAAGGCTCTTATCGTGGCTACGGGGAAGAATCCTATCGTAGTAGTTACGCAAGGGGCAGAGGAAGAAACGCTCGTAGAGATTCAATGGGAAGATATGCAAGGGCAGATATGAAAGAAGAAATTGAACGTCTTATGGACGAAGCACCCGATGAAGAAACCCGTATGAAACTTGAAAGATTTATGCAGAGTATGTAAATTATATGCACCGTGAGGACTAAAAATCTTTGCGGTGTATTTTTGTATCAAAAAATATCAAAAACTATCATTTTTATGTTGACAAACTATCACTTTCTATCTATAATTATCAGTAGAAAGGAGGTAGCAAAATGGAAATTGACGGACAGAAAATTGTTAAATTCAGAGCAGAACACAATCTTACCCAGGTTGAACTTGCTGAAAAAATCAAGGTAGCCCCCTTAACGATCATTAGGGCAGAGAACAAAAACAGATGTAGCAAAACAACCAAAGCACTTATTGAAGGACTTATCAGAAAGGAAACAGAATAATGAATTTAAACGAAAAATTACTTAATATTCAAAGTGAACTTAAAGCAACCAAAAGTCAGTATAACAAGTTCGGCAGCTTTTATTATCGCTCGTGCGAAGACATTCTTGAAGCTGTAAAACCACTACTTATGAAATACAAGGTTACAATGACTATTACTGACGAAATGGTTTCAGTAGGAAACAGAATTTATGTTAAGGCAACTGTTAGGGTTTATGATTTTGAAAATAAAGAACAGATAGAAAATTCTGCCTTTGCAAGAGAAGAGGAATCAAAAAAGGGAATGGACGGTTCACAAGTAACCGGGGCGTCTTCATCTTATGCAAGGAAATACGCCTTGAATGGTATGTTCCTTATTGATGATAATAAAGATTCGGATACAACCAATGGTCTTGAACCACCTAAAGAAGAAAAGGAAAAGGTAGCCACTCCCGAACAGATTAAAGAAATACTCGATCTTACACCCGATGAAAAGACTCGTAAGGCTATGTTAGGCTATTATGGGGTTGCAAAGTTTGAAGATATGACAGACGCACAGGCAAAACACGCAATCGCTCGTAGAAAAGAATCAACGAAGGAGGTTAAATGATGAACGATATAATGTTAACCTCCGACAATCTTCTTCCGATTGAAACGGAGAATAGGATCGCTACTGTAATGAAACAGTTATCCGAGTTAAAAGAAGCAGAGAAAACCCTTAAAGAATCTCTTTTAACTGAAATGGAAAAGAGAAACATTAAGAAGATTGAAACCCCCAAGTTAACGATTACATACGTTGACGAGACAACCAAAGAAACTTTTGATTCAAAGACTTTTAGAGCAGATAACAGAGACCTTTACGATGAATATGTAAAGATTTCTCCTGTTAAAGCCTATGTCAAGATTGGAGTTAACAATGGAGAAGTTTGAGATTAAAGGCAGGGTTTTAGAGTACGAAGACGAAACTCATACATATTGGGTAGACGGAGTTAAAGTCGATAGTGTAACACAGATTCTTAAAAAGGTGTTTCCCGATATGTATAAAGGAATAGACCCCGATGTTTTAAAGAGAGCGTCAGAACGTGGTACACAAGCACATAAGGCGATTGAAGCCTGGTGTAAGGGATTCGATGACGGAAGTAATGCCGTTAAGGACTTTAACTTCTTGCGAAAGCATTATGGGTTTATTCCTCTTGAAAACGAGTTACCGATTATCCTTGACTTTGGTGGTAAGACTTATGCCGGGCGTGTGGATTTGATTCTTCAAATGGACGGATACACTTTGGCAGATATTAAGACAACTTCCAAACTAGATAAGAATTACCTGGGTTATCAACTTAATCTTTATAAGATCGGTGTAGAACAATCCTACGATTACAAGATAGATAACTTGTATGGTATCCACATTACCGAGGACAAGAGGAAACTTGTTAAAATACCAATAGTATCCGAAGAACAGTTATATGAATCTATTAAGGAGATATTATGAAGTTCAAAGGGAAATTAAAATCCATTCATAAAGAACTCCTGTCGAATAACTACATCGTATCTTTCGAAATGGAAGAAGGAAGTCTCGAACAGGCAGATAAGATTAACGGAAAAGAGTTGATTGTATCTGCCGAACCCTTCAAAGATTTAAGAAGTGGAGAAGCCAATCGCCTTTTATGGGAATGTATCGGCAAACTTGCAAAGTTTCAAAACAGAGATAAATGGGAAGTGTATCTTGAATCTTTAAGGAAATACGGACAGTTCACTTATGTATGTTTAAAGCCCGAAGCGGTAGAAGCCTTTAAAGAAGAATGGAGAGAGTGTGAAGAAATCGGAGAACTTGAAATTAACGGACAAAAAGCCGTACAGTTACTTTGTTATTTCGGTAGTAGCACTTATAACACGAAAGAGTTTGCACAGTTGTTAGACGGAGTTATCCAAGATATGACAGACGCAGGAATGGATAAGCCGTTGAGTAAAGAAATGAAAAGGGCATTAGAACAATGGAATCAATATTGCAAAGCGAAAGAAAATGTTACATCTGCGGACGAGAAGGAGAACTCGACACCCACCATTGTTGTAGCGGAACATCAAACCGAAAAAACTCCGAAGAAGACGGATTGAAAATGTGGTTATGTAGAGATTGCCACAGAAAAGTACACAACAACAGGGAAATAGAATTACAGATTAAACAACTCGCACAACGCAGGTGGGAAGAAGAATACGGAGATAGACAAGACTTTATCTCTCGTTATGGGAAATCTTGGTTGGAGGACTAATATGGAATTTACAGAAAAGTTTTTAGAGAGATACGAAGAATTAGCCGTATCGGTCAATTATTTAAAAGATAAGGTTGTTAATCTTACAAGGGCGGTAGAGGAGAAGCAGAGATACAATGACATTCTTTCCAAAACCACAAAATGCTTTAACGACTTCATCGACAATTCAGATTTAAGATGTGATTACGAAAGATTTAAAGACAAATGGTTAGCACAGGAGGAAAGCAAATGAACAAAGTAATCTTAATGGGACGCTTGACTAAAGACCCCGAAACGAGAGGAGAAGGAACGGGACTTGTTGCAAGATATTCTCTTGCCGTAGACAGAAAATTCAAAAAGGACGAAACAGACTTCATTAATTGTGTTTGTTTTGGCAAATCGGCAGAGTTTACAGAGAAATATCTCAAAAAGGGAACAAAGATTGCTATTGTAGGGCGTATTCAGACGGGTTCTTATACAAATAAAGACGGACAGAAGGTTTATACTACCGATGTGATCGTAGAAGAACAAGATTTTGCAGAGAGTAAAAACAATGCTTCGGCTGATTCTCCACAGGCTGCCACATCGAATAACGATGACTTTATGACAGTTGCACCGGAAATGTTAGCTGATTGTCCTTTTTAGGAGGTAGGATATGAACCCTAATTGGTTTTCAAATGGATCGAAATACAATGCCAAAAAAGTTGAATATAACGGAATGACTTTTGATTCTAAAAGAGAGTTAAAGAGATATAAAGAACTTGAACTTTTGGAACAGGCAGGTGAGATCAGCGATCTTCAAAGACAGGTTAAATACGTTTTGATACCCACCCAAAGAGAACCCGATACAATCGGAGTAAGAGGTGGTGTGAAAAAGGGTAAGGTTATAGAACACGAATGTTCATACACGGCAGATTTCGTTTACAACGATGAAGACGGAGACCTTGTTGTAGAAGATTCTAAAGGATTTAAAACAAAGGACTATGCAATTAAGCGTAAATTGATGTTATATGTACACGGAATAAAAATAAAGGAGGTCTAATATGGACAAACAGAAGGAATTAAAAAACACAACTAAAATTGTCAAGTATCTGTTGGAAACAGAGCCGAGGACAAGAGATTCCGACAATATTCTTTATGTAAGAGTTATAAGCAAGATTTATCCACAGGCTGTATCAATGCCGTTTATAAATGTAATGTATAATTTAGACGGATTGGGATTGCCTTGTTACGAAACAGTAAGAAGATCAAGAGCTAAACTTCAAAGTGAATACCCGGAACTTAAAGGTTCTAAAAGAGTACAGGAAGTTAGAGAAGAAAACGAAGAGATATTCAGAGAGTATGCTTTGAGTTGACTTTGAAGAGGTTTAAGTATACAATAATTATATGTTTAAATCCTCGTTTGAACATACGCCCTTGTCGGTACTCCTACTACCGATAAGGTAAAAAGAATATTGGCAAGGGCAAATAGCCGTTTCGGTGGGATTGTAGGAGAATCTTATCGAAGCGGTTTTTATTTTGTGAAGGAGAAACAGAATGAACGAGACTGCAAAAGCATTAGAAGCGTTAGATAGAATATTTAATAATTGTGAAGAAATTGACTGGCATTTACCCGAAGAAGAACGAGAAGGCTATAAAATGCTTGTTGATATTGAGATTATTAGAGAAGCACTTGTAAATCAAAAGACAGGACATTGGAAAAAGATTAGTCCCGCAGGCATAATGGAATGTTCAGTTTGTGGTGGAAATGTTTTGACAAGTGATATTGAAGCCTATAAATATTGTCATCATTGCGGTGCAAAAATGGAAGGAGACAAATAATGGCAGAAAGACGTATGTTTGCGAAAAGCATAGTATTAAGTGACGCATTTTTAGATATGCCGTTATCGGCAAGATGTTTGTATTTTACTTTAGGAATGTTTGCAGACGATGACGGATTTGTGGGAAGTCCCAAAGGGATAATGAGACAATGTGGGGCAAGCCAGGACGATATGGCAATTCTTTTACAGAAAAGATTTGTTTTGGGGTTTGATAGTGGAGTAATCGTTATTAAACATTGGAGAATCAATAATTATCTCCGCAATGACAGGTATCAATCCACAACGTATTTAGAGGAAAAAGAAACTCTTATTCTTGATGAAAAAAATGCTTACACGGAAAAGGATAAGTGTATTGGTATACCGGGTATTGGTATACCCAGTATAGGTAAGGATAGTATAGTAAAGGATAATAATATAGGGGGTAAAAAATTCACTCCACCTACGATTGAAGAAGTAAAACAATACTGTCAGGAAAGAAATAATAAAGTTGATCCCGAAACCTTTGTTAACTTTTATGAATCAAAAGGTTGGTTAGTAGGGAAAAATAAGATGAAAGATTGGAAGGCAGCAGTAAGAACCTGGGAGAAGAACCGAAAAGAGAAGACTTATCAAAGTTCAACAGATATTTATAGACAGACAATGCACGGCAACTATGATTTCGAAGCATTAGAAAAAGAAACGAGGAACAGATAATGCACACAAATTTAAACATAAAATTATAATAGGTATTGACTTATATTTAATATGGGTATATACTCAAATAAAACAACAACCAATTACCAATGAAGGGAGTTAAATTTATGCAATATGTTTGTACTGAATGCGGAAAAGTCTTCGATGAAGACGATGTTATCTACGAAGAAGAATACAGAGGAGAATATTGGGGAGTACCTGCATACGAGAGAATGAGTTATAGCCCCTGTTGCAAAGAGCCAATAGACGATTTTGTTCCCTGTTGTGAGTATTGTAAATACTTCGAAGGTGCAAGAGAAAACGAAACCGAATACTACTGTACTTTCAAAGAGGAAGAAACAGAAAAGAGCGAGGTTTGTAAAGACTTTGAACTGTCAGAGAGGTGGGAATATTGATATTCAATAGATTTTGTGAAGAACTTATATGGACGAATTACGGTGGTGCAATGGTTACTTTATTAGGCAGAGACATCGTAGTATTCATAATCGGGTACATAACACACCTTTTGGTTGAAAGTTTAATAGAGTTATTGAGAGGAAGAAAGAATGAGCATAGAAGAACAGGTAGACGAAGCAATAAAAAGAGCAAAGATTGAAGAACTTGAAAAGATAAATGACAGACTTGAAGTTGCTATGTGGTATAACCGCCGTGATAAAGAGTATTGTCTTGAACTTATTGGCAAGAGAATATCCGAACTGAAAGGAGAAACAGAATGAAAGTTGATGAACAGTTTAAGTGCAAAGATTGTGACAATTATAACCTATGTAAGTATTACCATAACAGGCGAGAAACATCATTTATCTGTAAAGAATTTCAGAATCAATGGGGATTTATTAAAGAACTTGAAAAAATAAAGGCAGAAATAATAGGGAGTTGTAACAACATAGCACAGGAAGTGTCAGATTTAAGTTACACAAGGAAGATTTATGTATACGAGCAATTATCAGAAATAAAGGGTGCTATTGATAATCATATATCCGAACTGAAAGGAGAATAAATGAAAATTAAAGATTACAAATGCACTTGTCAGTATACAGATTTTACTTTTTGGGAAAAGGATAAGTCACATTTAGGTATTTACTGTTCAAAGTGTGGAAAATGGTATAAGTGGGCGGATAAGAATGAAAAACGCTTGTATGAAATGAATAAGGAGAATAAAGAATGACAGTAAGAGAAACAAGAATGACAGTAAATATTTGCGGAATACCTCATAAAGTAATTGAGTGCGAAGATTGTTTTAATGTAGACACGCATTTTGGAATGATAGACTATGCTAAATGTGAAATTAAAATAAATAAGGA